>Ga0210400_10003744_pt1 | contig 13371 bp, 10 predicted proteins | sample IncBWH26MmetaG_FD_155456 | JGI IMG/M metagenome (GOLD analysis project Ga0210400, IMG submission 155456) | Forest soil microbial communities from Barre Woods Harvard Forest LTER site, Petersham, Massachusetts, United States - Inc-BW-H-26-M | ecosystem: Environmental > Terrestrial > Soil >...
AGGACCATGCTGCTCATTATGCTCGACTTGTTTTTGAGCGTACTGAACAGCCGCTTCCAACTTCGTCCATTTGTCGGGCAGTTTGGTCTGCCTTAAACTCTTCAGCTTGTCGTGCTTGTCTTTTGACATATCCTAGGTGCGGAACACCGCTAATTCAATATACTGCGGATCGGTCCAACCTTTGAGTTCGATGGTGAACTCGCCGGGGAATAGAGCGAACGGCTGGCCCTGGCCATCTAGTTGAAGTGCGAATGCTAAATCTTTTACACCGTGATTCAGAATCATCGGGATGATGCGGAACTGGCCGCCTGTCGATGGAATGATGTAGGGGCCATAAACCCGGTTGTCCTGTGTCTCGACGGTCAGCAACACGGGCGAGTTCGAGATCAGCGCCGGGTAGAAGCGGCGGCCATGTTTCCATCCAGGGTAGGCAAGGTTGATGTACTGGGTGACAAAGAACGTCGAGATGTACGGCTGTGCGTAGCCCGAAGGCTCGAACGCATAAATCCTGGGACCATCCGGCCCACCGGTCCAGGATAGAATCGCCATGATGTTGCGGTACAGCCTGAGATCAGCGAGCGAGGAAATGTTCTCCAGGAATTGCTGCCGCAGTCCAGTAGGTGACATGACCACCGTAGGCCCGACCTGCTGTGCATTATTGAATCGGACTTGCGATGTGATATTCCCGGTCTGATCTGCCTCGACCATCGTATCGATATAGAGTTTCTGCCCGCGCTCGTCGCCGCCGTCGTTTGAGGGCAGGTAGGCGAGCGTCGTGATGTCCGTGCCGCGATCCGTGTTGCCGCCTGACTTTAAGATGTTGGCTCCCGACAGCATCAATAGCTGCATGTCATTCGGCTTATCCGCATCGGCCTCATCAAGATAGTGCTGCCGCATCCCATCGAGATACTTGTGCGGGAACCACCGCTGCTGCGGAATCTCATAGCGCAGAGTATGAATGCCTCCGGTCGGCGGCGGGGGCGGCGACGGATTGAACGTGTTGGTCAGGATGCAGACCACGTTCTGCACGGTTGCGCCCAACTCCAGAAACTCGCCCGTAGAGTAGACAGGCGACGTGCCGATCTGCATGGCTGCTGCTACGGTCCAGCCTTGGGGCGAGAGTTGCATCGCCTGGATAGCTTGAATGAACTGCGATGACGCGGGAGTCGTGCCCCCGGTGGGTGGGTTAGCTACGGCATCGTAGAACTTGGTCGGCGCGGACCATGTGGTACCGTTGAAGTTCGACTGGGACACCTGATCCATCGGCAGAGTGTAGTCGATATCGACGTAGAAGACGGAGAGCGAGGTGCCGTCTGCGGCGGTGACAGGCCGGACCCAGGATACGGTTTCGCTTCCGGTCGGCGTGTGAATGACATACGGTCCGCTGAGTATAGGGGCACCGAGCGGAGCGCCGGTCTGGACCTCGGCACTGAGCGGCGTCATCCCACCCTGATCCAGATAGCCTATGGCGATCCCGGTTGAACCCCACGGCACAACCGACGGCCAGCCAGAGGAAGTGAGTGTGATCGACTGCAACACTCCCTGCGGCGAGCCGATGACAAACGTGGGCGAGAGGCGGCGATACTCAGCACCAGGCGGGACAAGTTGCGCGACAAAGTGTGTAGCTCCGGTCGAATCAACAAAGCCGTCATAGACCGTCGTGCGTGGATTGAGGAATATGTTCTGAATCGCGCTCCACACACCGCCGAGATTGGTGATGTAGTAGAGATGATTGATCCCGCCCGCGACGATGACATACTGGCCGCTGGGCTGCTGGCCGAATGCAAAGGTGCCGAGCGCGGATTCGACGGTGACAGCGGCAGTGGGACTGCCCCAACTATCGGTCATGGTATTGAATGAGCAGAGCTTTAGATTCAACTGGCCAGTCACCAGATAGGCCACGGTAATGATCGTGCCGGAGACGCTGAGGACTGCCTTGCCATACCCGGATTGATTGCCTTGATCGGGCGAGCCTGCGGCATTCATCTCGGCCCAAGCGCCACCGACGTTGGCGATAGCCCGTTTGAACATGCCGACTTTGCCCTCGGGCGAGCCGCCTTGTGCCGAGACTAAGACCTGATAGAGATTCGTGCCGACCTTGAACTCATAGGGTCCGATACCGGGAGTGAAAGGGCGGTACTGAGCGTCTGATGAGACCTGGACTGGAGCGTTCGTGGTGCCAGCAGGCGGGACGACTACACTGGTTGGCGTCGGCATGACTGCGGGGCCGCAGTTCCACACACCGACATACTGTGCGGGACCGATCTCGGACAGGTTAAACATGCCTGCGGTGACAACAGCGGGACCGACGCCACCCGCGCCCGAGGCCGACGAAGACCCTGTAAACGTGAGCGTGAAGTCGGTAGGGAGTGCTGTGCCGCCCACGACTACCTTGGGGCCGAGGGTGAGCGTGGGCGAGCCAACTGGACCTTGATCGAGAAAGAATCCGGTACAGTACTGCACTGCCGAAATCAGTGTCTCCAGTGCCACTGCGGCGGTCCAACCCTGAGGCAATTGGATGAACTGGTCCGCATGAACGATCTGCTGATTGATAGGGCTTACGGCATTGGGCGGCGGATTGGCTACTGCATCATAGAACAAGCTTGGTGTGCTCCACGTCGATACGCCATCGAAGGTGCTCTGGAAGACCCGCACCTGAGGGACACCGGGGTCGCCCATGTGGAAATCGGTCCAGCTATAGAACACATTGAGATCCCCGCCGGTGCCCAAGGCGAGCGAGGCGTACGAGAGATCCTCAAAGTTGATTTCGCTATAGATCGTGTAGAGGGTGAATACGGGAGCCGCGAGTGGAGTGCCAATGTGGACGACTACCTCCGCGTTGCTATCTACAAAGGCGAATGCGACGGATGCGCTGCCGAACAGAGATGCCGTGGGTCGTTTGTCGGCAGTTGCCCAGTTGCCTGCTAGGAGCGTGCCGCTGCTCAGTGTGAACGAAGCGTCTAAGGCGACGGATGCGCTGCCGAACAGAGATGCCGTGGGTCGTTTGTCGGCAGTTGCCCAGTTGCCTGCTAGGAGCGTGCCGCTGCTCAGTGTGAACGAAGCGTCTAAGCTGTAATGCGTGAGGCGGAATCCGGTCTCATTGATGACGAAGTGGGCCACGTCGGCGGGAGTCACCACCCCATTGAACGTCTGCGCGGTCGTGGCACGCAGGTTCGTGATCGATCCCCATACCCCTGCGATGTTGGTCACATAGTAGAGCTGAGTCGAGGTGTTGCCGACCACGACATAGTTTCCGTTCGACTTCACGTAGAAACAGAACGTGCTGCTGAAATTCGATACGGTCAGTGCGGAGGTCGGGGAGCCATAGGTATCTGTCGTCGTGTCAAACTCGCACAGCTTCAAACTTACGCCATCATCGAGCAGATAGATAAAGGCGATCTTAGTCCCGTTGAGTGTGGCCTGCAACGTGCCCGACTGATGCAGCGGATCGGGAGCATGAGCGGCGTCCAGGCCGTTCGGCTGTGCGGTCCAATTGCCGTTGATATTGGACACCGTACGCTTGAAGATGCCCATCCGCGCTTCGCCGACCTGCACCGCGCAGAGCACCTGATAGAGATTCGATCCAACCTTGAAGATGTAGGGATTCTGCTCGCCGAAATTGGTACCACCTGATTGCCGGTATTGCGGGTCAGTCGAGACTTGGACAGGGGTGAGGTTGATCGTGGCAGGCATTAGCCCACCTCATTGTATTCAAAGTACAAGTCGAGGTCGCAATTGGTCAGGCGCAGAGTCGTCAATGCGGTCATATCCACCGGCTTCATCTCGGGCGTGCCCTTGGCAGGCTGGCCGTCATGAGGGAACAGTGGATACAAGGGATCGGCTTTGGGGTCTGGAGAGGCCACGCGCTCGACACCAGATTCGTTCGCACGATAGAAGCCGTCACGGCCCAGGAAGTAGACGCCGTCTTGGGCGCGGCAGCAGGTCCAGCGGGACCACATGCCTGACGGTGATGGCAGCCGTTGCGACTGGAATGTAGCCACACCCTGATAGGAATAGCGCACCAGATAGATGTCGTCGCGGCTGCCTACGATGATTAGTCCGTTCCATACTGCGCCCGAGATCAAAGGCTCGCCGGGAGGACAAATCTCCAGGATGTTCGTGTCTGGCGCAGCATCCAGGTTCCCAACGTTGGTGTAGTAGAGAGTCCCTGCATTCTTCGGATCGCCTAATGCAAATGCCACCGGAGAGAACGGACCTTCGAGCGGACCAAAAGCGAAGGGCAATGGCTGCGCGGCGAGCACCGGGCCTTGAACCTCGAAGGTCACATTGGTCAGAATGCCGCCCGCACCTTGGGCTGACTTGAATAATTCCAGCCTGGAATTTGATGTGGGTTGCCCATAAGTTTGGTAGGCAATGCCGTTGATAAGTATGACTTGGTTCGACAGCAGGTTGAGATCGAATGGCGTACCGGAGACACGCAGCACGGTAGTCCCGATCACGTTCACCCGGCCAGACCATGCCACGTCTGTCACGGGCCAAGGCTGAATATGCGTGAAGTCGGCCTGGGGACTGGAGGCCAGAGACTCATCTGGCTGGATGTCGAGGAAGGCGAGCAATGGAGTCGGGCCGGGGATGTAACCGGCGAAAGTCAGTTCGGCCAGCGCACCACCTTGGCGGTAAATATCGAGTGCATCGACGAATCCATTCCCCGTATAGGTCGCAGGTGTGACCACGACGGCCTCGCGCAGGGGAAACAACTGGTAGCGGATCGGCGGCGAAGGTACCGATGAGACTCCGGTCTCGGTATCTCGATTGACCGTGGCATAGACGATGCCCACGGGCGAGTTGGGCTGGATCGTGGGACCGTATGTGCCGAGCAAGTACCACCAGTCGAAGCCGAAGTTGCATACATCAGAGAGAGTCAGCTCGATCTTCAGCGCCTTCACGTCTGACAGGTCGCGCGTCTGATCGGTGCCCGAGCGCACGGCCTGCGATAGCGGAACCACGAGTTCGGTCCATACTCCGTTAGCAGGCACGGTCGGCTGATTATAGTTATTGATCTGATTGGGCGGAATCGTCCAGGTCAGGTAGTTACCCTGGAAGGCGTTCGCCACGCCGGTCGTCGCCGAGTCGAGATCAATATAGAGCTTGAGTTCGACGATTGCATAGGGATTCGAGGCGAAGAACGAAAGGTGTAAGTAGTCATCGGCTAGCGAGATGGGCCGCGAGTTGTCGGCTTTTGATGCGTCGAGCGTAGTATAGACCGAGATCGCGGCCAAGTTGGTTGCAGCGATAGAGGCCACGTTCGAGAGCACATAGTTCGACGTGATCGCTTCGCCGACCGAATGCGTGTTCTGCGTATAGACATACCAGGAGATTAATCCGGTGACCGCCACGCCGGCCGCATGAGTTGCAGTCAACACGCAGCGTGCCGAGTAGGTCGAGCCATCGGGCGTCATGGTCACCGAGAGCACGCGCGTGGCCTCGCCGCCAACGACAATGATCGAGTTGCGGTCCAAGCCAATCGGACTATTGGTCAGAACAATGGTGCAAAGGCCGGTCGAGCCGGCGTCGTAGCTAATGCCCGCGAGTGTAGTAGCCGAGATCGCGGCGTGTATCTCACGCACGATGCAGTTCTCCGTGCCGCCGAGAATGACCTTCATCCGCTCGCCCGCCCAACTGAGAATAGGAGTGGATGGCGAGAGCACGCACCAGCCATTGGTCCCTGTGTTGTAGAGGATGGTCGAGATAGTACAGGCTGTCGAGACGCGGTTCTGTGTGGACGGCGCAGCAGCGGCACCAACAGGCCCCCACCCGGCTGCGGACTGGCCGGTATGCAGATCCCCACTGCCTGGGACCCAATACTCGGCCATCACAGGCGCAGGTGAGGGATCCAGACCGATAGGGCGACTGGCTTGGTCTGGGCGCACCTTGCGCTGGCGCAGGCGGTCATAGACGTACATCCAGGCTTCGGGCGAGTTCTCGGGACGGAAGGTCAAGAGTGAGAGACGTACATCCAGGCTTCGGGCGAGTTCTCGGGACGGAAGGTCAAGAGTGAGAGAGGGTCGCCTGAGTAGCCGGTATCGATTACGCTAAGGCCGCTCTCGGTGCCGGTCACGAGGTTGGTGCCAGAGCCGAGGACATAGATGTATTCCTGGGGCGCATAGTCCGAGTCGGTGTCATTCAGTCGGCGAATTGTATGGAAGGATGCGCCTGCGAGGGTGCCGAAGACCGTGTAGCCGGGGCGCGAGTCTAGGCGACCTTCTTGGACTACGCGAATGTTGGATAGGTAGGGAAAGTAGCCTTCGGGTAGGCGGTCCACAGGAAACGAGAGATTCACTCCCAGGCAGTTCATACGGAACGGACTGCGTATCACCTCAGGCATTCTGCTTTGCCTCTTCCATGCGATCCGGCCGCTGTTCCTGCTCGACGTTATCTTGGTTCAATACTGGGCCGAGATAGCGCATCTTCGCCCGGTTGATCCCGCTCCTGCCTGCCACGGCCTCAAGAAACGAATCATACTGAGCGAACGAATCCTTCAACTCCTGGCCGCCACATTTGATGGTCAGAATGTGCGTGCAGTAGTCGATCAGGTGCGGGATATCCTCTGCGCCTAGTGGAATCGAGTCAGTACCAAATACCGGTATCGGAGCCGAGCGAACCACATCCGCCATGATGCCGTAGGTTCGATCTGGTGCGCCGGGGCTGACCGCGAGGAAGTCAAATAGAACTCCAGCCATCTGCGGTGCCCCTGGTTGATTTCTCCAATACGGGTTTGCCGCATCAAGCGCCATGATGCTGTCAACCGGGAGAGGTACGCCATTGACGAGCAATCGTATCACCGAGCTGGCCTTGGCCGCAAAGTCCATCGCCTGCTGGTAGCGCATCTGGCAATACTGCGCGCGCAGGGCATCTTTGTTCTGCGACTCGGAGGAGAAGATGTCCTGGAGAGCCGCGTACTTGACGGCGTGTATCCACTCGTCGGGAAGCTGGAAGGTAGCGAACTGGTTCGTGATATCGATCAGGAATGAGTCCACGGTGATCGCATCCAGGGTGCCTGCTGCGGCAGGGGCGGGGGCTAACTGCATAACCAGCGGCGCATTCTCGGCCTCGGAGTAGACCGTGGGACTGCCGGGAGTCAAGGTCCAAGATGGATCGTTATGATCCACGACCCAGGAATCCTCGCGCCACAGGTTGGTCCACTTGCCCGAGATAGCATCCTGCCAGGAGGCGCGATGCACGTACACGCTGGTCTGCGGGAACTGCACCTGACCGGATGCGCTCGGCGCGGCGAAGACCGCATTGTAGCTATAGGGAAAGCGGGCGTCGATGACGACCTGATTCCTCGCGCGTTGGATCGATTGCAGGATCGACTGGACGCTGATCTGCTGGGACATTCCCAGGCCCGAGACGCCATTGGCCGCTTCGAGCAGCGCAAACTGAATATCCTGCACCATCTGCTGGAGCGTCCAGGTGCGCGTGCGGAGGGTTGGTAGGACTGTGGCTAGGCTATAGAACGATTGATTGACTGTGAGATTGAACGTGCCGCGTTGACGCCAGAACTTAGTGTATGCGCCCCACACATAGCAGCCTTCCTGGACCGCGAGGATCTTCTCCGGGTTAGTCCAATAGAGCGAGTTGGTATCGTCTAGGAGAACTCCCAGTTGAGCGATGAACGAGTTCAGGCTGTACTGAGTGTAGGGCAAGGCTCACGCGGGAACTAGCTGCCCTTCTCGCTGTTCTTGTTCGACATGGGTCCGACGACTATGCCGCCGCCTTTGCCGCTCTTGTTGGCCGACTTGCCGATGGACTTTGAGCCGGGATACTCTTTGACCGGTGCGGCAATCGAGCCGGGGCGCTTGCCGTTGTAGCCGCCTGGTCCTTCGATACCGGACTTTGAATCTTCGCATTTATCGGGCGGCAGTGCACTGGGTTCGGCCATTGGGATGATCTCCTTAGGAATGAGTGTACACGAAAATAGCAGGTCGGCCAACTTAGGTAAAACTTTCCTATTGACAACCATATTTTCCTATGTGATCCTATCACTTCGGACACGGTGAAGTTGGCGGTTACTTCAATCTTGGGGACTGACACGTACCGTTGGCGCTTGTTCCTGTCCGTGAAAGTTTGGTCGCGGTGAAAGATATCGGTTACTTCTTCTGCTAAAAGAGATGGGGGTGAAACTCCTCCAATATCCGGTGTCGCACGTTCCCGGCCAATTAATTTTGGGGACGGTGAAGTTGAGGGTTACTTCACTCCTAATGAAGAGGTCGCAGGTTCGAGTCCTGTCAGATCGAAAGGTCTGTAGCTCAGTGGTAGAGCGCTAAAATTTCCCTTGACGTTTGTTCCTCCCCAATTCATTTATGAAACTGAACACTGCTCCCGCATCGAAACCGATCTACACCCACGAAGGCAGCAAGGCTACTCCTACCGACGCCTTCCACCAGCTCAAGCGGGCCACGTTGACCTGCATGCTCTGGGAGAACACCTTCTATGAGAAGGGCTCGGATATCGCGGATCGTATTGCATCTCTCATCCCACAGGTCGAGCCTGCCCAAGTCGCAGCACTGGCTTGCGAGGCGCGAGACCGGATGAATCTGCGGCATGTGCCGTTATTCCTCATCAACGAACTCTCGAAGATCAAGGGCGCAGGAACATTGGTTGCAGACACGCTGTCCCAAGTGATCCAGCGTGCCGATGAACTGACCGAGTTCGTGGCTATCTACTGGAAGGACAAGAAGCATCCCCTGTCTGCTGGCGTGAAGCGCGGCCTCGCGCGAGCTTTCGGTAAGTTCGACGCTTACCGGCTCGCCAAGTATGACCGTGAGAGCAAGATCAAACTGCGTGACGTTCTATTTCTCACTCACGCCAAACCGAAGGACGATGAGCAGGCTGCGTTGTGGAAGAAACTGGTCGCCGGGGAATTGGAATCTCCTGACACTTGGGAGGTCGCTCTGTCAGCAGGCGGGGACAAAAAAGAAGTCTTCGAGCGGCTAATGCGCGAAGGTAAGCTAGGCGGTTTAGCCGTACTACGTAACCTGCGGAATATGCTTCAAGCCAACGTGGACGAGAGCCTAATCCGCGAACGGTTGGCACAAGGTGCGGCACGGGCATTTCCGTATCGCTTCGTCGTCGCGGCAAAGTTCGCTCCTCGAATCGAGGACGCAATCGAGCAGGCCATGTTCAAGGCAACTGAAGGGTTGGAGTCCCTGCGCGGCAAGACAGGTCTTCTGATCGACGTGTCAGGTTCTATGGATGCTGCAATTGGGCACACTCCTAAAACTGGAGATCCAACCACCCGCATCGACGTGGCTGCTGGATTGGCTATTCTTCTACGAGAGAAGGCAGATTCAGCGCTTGTGGCCACCTTCTCGAATCGCATCGTCGAGATCGCGCCGCGCCGGGGATTCGCTCTACGCGATGCCATCTCAGCCAGCCAGCCTCACGGCGGAACGGAACTCGCGGGTGCGCTCCGCACACTGGCAGCACATTTCGCCTGGAAGAATCTGGACCGCTTGATCGTGGTAACGGACGAACAGTCATCGGATGGCATCATCGCGCCGTGGATCAAGAAGTCTTACGTGGTGAATGTAGCTCCGTATAAGAACGGAGTGTCGTATCGAAATGGCTGGAATCACATCGACGGCTGGTCCGAGCGCGTGATCGATTACATTCGGGAGTATGAATCTGAAAGTGACGCCCAGGAAGTCTAAACCGGAACCGGCCTATCTGACCCCGGAGGAAGCTGCTATGGTCCTCCGGGTGGATCGTCGCACCGTCTACACATGGCTACGCGGGAAGAAGATTAAGGCAGTTAAGTTTGGGCATACGTGGCGTATACCGCGCTCGTCTCTGCCTACCTAGGCATTCATGAACGGCGCGTGGGACTGCTGCCATGATCCGTCGAGCCACGGTGCGGGGTAGAACGGGTATTCCTGATACGTAATATTGCTCACGCCGACTTCTTCATCGTTGCGCTCCAGATCATAGATCATCGCCATCGCGTTGGTCTCGTGCATGGTAGCCAGAGCCAAGTTGAAATACACGTTGGGATGCTCCGCGTCAGCACCGGGATATCGTGCGCACGAAGCCAGCGCCATCTCCAGGAGCACCTCGCCGCGATTCGCCACGAACGGCGGCAACTGCGGCTGATCGACCGTCAGATCGTACTCTTTGGCGATATAGATATAGGGATAGAGATAACCCGAGAAGGTCGGCGCAGGCCACAGTTCGTATCTCGGCCCCGACTGTGTAGCATTCGCCTGGGCATTGACCACGAACTGGTCGCCCGAGACGTAGGTCACTCCATCCGGCCAATAGATCTGCACACCGTCCTGTAGATCCTGGGCAGTATCGGCAGTGGCGATCGTTGGCTGAAAAGCAGTCTGTCCGGCGCGCAGCCACTTGAATGTGGCCGTTCCCGAGATACCGCCTGTGACGACTTCGATGATATAACTTGCGTTGGCGATATAAGAGTAGCCGGTAGAGGTCGTCGAGATGGGTGCCGGGTCGGACGGACTGGTGATCGGAATCACGGGACCGATGACGCCGCCGAGCTGCGGAGTGTAGTCGCGGAACGACGCCGTGTAGGTCTGCCCATAGTTAGTCCGCTGTGGATCGAGCAGCGCCAGATCGCTCTGCGTGATATTCGTCCACAGCCGGTAGCCGTCTTTGATCGAGACAATCACGTACCAAAAGCCAAAGTCTGCGGGCACCGGGTAGTAGATCTGGAGGATCTGATAGGGCTGCGCGACCACATCGTTCCCCGCCCACGGCTGGTCGATCAGGATACTGGTCGCCGACTGCCAGCCGACTATCGTATAGTACGGATACAACAGGCCGCCGATACGGATCTGCGAGCCGACCATCGCCTGGGTCCAGGCCGTGCCGATGCCCGTGATCACATTGGGATTCCCGGCAGCTACGTTGGTCGAGGCAGTGCCGGTCTGGTATAGATCGGGCGGGGCAAAGGTGCCCGAGCGGCGACGGAACGACCATTCGCGGCGCGATTGCAGCGTGCGCCAGGAGTCATTGATCAACTGTTGTGCGAGCGGAAAGCCCACTGCGGGGCAGCGGTTCAGTAGCCGGTTTGATAGTGTGACAAAGTTGTCCACACGGCACTATCCTACGCGGGCGATCACCATGATGACTTCGCTGACCATCGTGCTCGATGAAGTGAACGTGATTGTCTGGCCAGACACAGACATGGCCGTAATCAGCGAGATCGATCCGGCAGCGGTGGATTGCTGATTGGTTGTGAACAGGATATTGGTCATCCCCGTCGCCAGAGTGGAGCCCGAGGCCCCACTGACGGTGAAGATCCGCATGACCAGATCGCCGATGACGTGCCGTTGCGGTTGACCCGCCTGTGTGACTGCTGCCATCTGGTTCTCCTTAGTCTACGAAGCCGATATTGACATCGACCGGCACGAGGTTATTGGTCACGGTCGCCGAGGCAACTACACCGATCACCTGGCTGACGGGCGCGGTCGTGACAGTCGCTTGACCGATCACGCGGGCGGTATTGGCCGTGGTATCCGCAATGGCATAGGTGCCAATCGTAAACGACCCCGATGCCGACACTGGATAGGCCCGCTTCTGGATCACCAGATCGCAGACATACTGGATCGGATTGCCGTCCGTGCCGTTGACACCGGGAGCGGCGGTGACTGCGAGCTGGAAGATACCGGCCACGCGATTGATCGCACCCGAGGGACCAACATCGCACTGGTTCTTATCGTTGGTGACGATACCGGCAGCCTGATCTTTCCAGTAGGCGAGTTGGCCGGCGGCGACTGCGCCGACTGCCGTGGACGATGTCGCGCCCGAGTCGAGCTTGGCGCGCAGATAGGAGCCTTGGGTCGATTGATCGTTGAACGCGGCACCGATCTCGCCGGGAGCATAGAAGGGCGCAGGAGAGTTCGTCTTATCCGGCGTGCCTTGGGGCATGAACGGATTCGCGATCCGGGGGTAGACTTGAGCCATGTGATTTTCTCCTCTAAGTCCTTCTACGACTGGAAGTTATACCCGTAAGTATGGTACCCGGGTAATACTGTTAAATTATGCGCCAGCAGGATCTTGCCCACGATCTTGGTATTGCCCGCCGAGGGAATGAATCCGTCGTCGTCGAGCGAGCCGTTGAACGGCGCATTCTTCGAGATGCGGTACTTGATCTGCGGCTTGCGCGCGTTCATGAACCAAATCGACTCACCGGTTGAAAGAGATCCAGTGGGATAGGAACTCACCGCACCCGAAGTCGTGTAGGTCAAATAGCGGGTGGCCACACGATCGTTCGTCCCCGAGTTCGAGGTCAGGTACGAGCCGGGAGCATAGCGCGAGGCTAAGATCACCGCGCCGTTATACTCCAAACCACGGAATCCGCCCTTAGCCACGGTCACGTTCTGGAACCGCTGCTGGGTCTGATAGTTGTTGCGGATGAAACCCAGGCCGACTGCGGTGGTCAGGATGATGTTGGGTTCGTACTCGCCCGAGCCAAAGTTGACCGACTGATACATCGTCTCCATGACCGGCAGAGTGATCGAGGTGCCATTGAAATTGACCGGGCAGGGAGTGAGCAGACGGCCGCCGAAAGTGGCGCGGGTCAGAGTGCCGTAGATGGGATAGGTGTTGCCATCCCATCCAAGGGCCGAGCCGTTGTTGTAGGGAGCCGAGGCATTGCCATTCGCGCCCGAGGTCAAGGCTTCGAGCAGGCCGTTCATCACCTTGACATAGTTGCCGGACTGACCTTGGAGATAGAGCTGGATTGCGGTCTGCGCGCCCAACTGCATGTAAGCCGAATCGACGCGCTCCTCGACCAACTTGACCACAGCGAGCGGCCCGTTGTTCAGAACCTTGATGTCTTCTTTGTAGAACGGGATGAGAACGGTCTGATACTTCGGGTCGAAGCGAAGCTGCTGCTCGATTTGCCGCTGGTCAGCCGGGAGATCCTGCCCCTTGGAGTACGATCCGCCGTCCTGGACATCATATTCGATGTTGTCGTTCCAGGTCGATCCGCCTTCGACTTCATCGAGGCAGTTTTCGTCGAGAAAGGACATCAGGGGGTCCTTGTTGAACACGAGGTCGCGGAGCTTAGGCTGCTCGTCGATATACCGCCGAGTGGTGACCTCGATTTGATTTAGGGTATCCGGCATGGTTTCTCCTTAGCGGTATCTACTGAACAGCAGGCTCGTACTTGCCTGTCACTGCGGTCTCGATCACTTTGGACCGATCATATTTCTGGTCGGCTTTGACACGGGATAGCGGCGACACTGCACCGCTGGGGGTTGCATCCGCGCCAGAGGGGAAGAACTGCTGAGTGCGCGCAGCGGCTAGTTTCTCGTTGACGCGGCGATCCACTTCGGCGTCGGTTGCGGCTTTGGCGGCGGCTTCGCGCTCGGGCGCATCGTATTC
>Ga0210400_10003745_pt1 | contig 13371 bp, 10 predicted proteins | sample IncBWH26MmetaG_FD_155456 | JGI IMG/M metagenome (GOLD analysis project Ga0210400, IMG submission 155456) | Forest soil microbial communities from Barre Woods Harvard Forest LTER site, Petersham, Massachusetts, United States - Inc-BW-H-26-M | ecosystem: Environmental > Terrestrial > Soil >...
GGACTTATACGCAAAATCTTGAGCGCGTAGCAGTTATGGCTGCGGGCGCGGAGTCTTGCGTTCCATTTTGGAAATCGGAGGTAAGCAAGCCAGAATGGCAGCATCAGGTTGTCAAAGATCGATGGTTATCTTGTAGATAATATATCTTCTATCACGTTATCTGATTTTCGGGCACGGAGTCAAGTGAAAAGGTGGACGCTTCGAAGCCTTGATGCCATCACCCCAAGCCCCGCCCAAGCGAGCTTGAACGGGGCACCCTTTGGAGTTTAATGGCTTGCGGCAGGCTTGCGATCTCGAGGTTCGCATTCGAGTCTGATGTAAAAGTTTGCATCTTGACTCAGTGCAGGGGCGAATGGAGAATCACGGAGTCCGTGGTCGCCCGATTGAAACCCCCTTCCCGGAAGCGAGGATTTGAATATGAATTTAAAGCGCGGTGGTCGTAGGTTGTCGGGGTTGGCGCTGATCCTCGCGGTTGCGAGTGGGGCGTGGGCGGCCTCGGAGAAGGTTTTGTATGCCTTCCAGGGGACCGACGGCTCGGTGCCGACGAGTGTGATTATCGGCCCGGACGGCGCCCTGTATGGCACGACCGTGGCGGGCGGGGCGAACTCCTGTGGCGGCAATGGCTGTGGCGTGGTTTTCCGCTTGACCCAAGGGGCGGACGGGAAATGGGATGAGATGGTGCTGCACGATTTCGCGGGCAGCGACGGGCAGTACCCCAACGGAGCCTTGGTGGCTGACAAGGCAGGAAACTTGTACGGCACGACGGTGTACGGAGGTTCCTCGTGCTCGGACCCGGGCTGCGGCGTGGTCTTTGAGCTGGTGCGAGGGAGTGCGGGCGAGTGGACATTTGAGGTGCTGCACAACTTCGCCCTTACCGACGGGGCTAATCCTTATGCCGGAATGACCTTCGACTCCAAAGGCAACTTGTACGGCACAACGTCGCTTGGCGGGAATACCTCCGAGTGCAACCCCCCCGAGGGCTGCGGGGTGGTGTTCGAGATGACCGATGCGAACGGTGCTTGGACGGAGACGATGCTGTATTCCTTTCTGGCCAAGGACGGCGCCTTGCCGTATGCCCCTTTGACGCTAGACGCGGATCGAAACCTCTACGGGACGACCGAGTGGGGCGGCGCTTACGACGCTGGTACGGTTTTCAAGCTGAGTCCCAGGAGGCACGGCCAGTGGAACGAGGAGGTGCTGCACTCCTTCAGCAGCGACACGAAAGACGGGGGCCAGCCGACGTATGGCGTGATCTTTGACGGTCTGGGCAATTTGTACGGCGCCACGACATTTGGTGGTACAGAAGGGCAGCAAGGCTGGGGCACCGCGTTCAGGCTCACGCCGGAGAAAAACGGCAAGTGGAAGGAGACTGTCCTGCGCACCTTCGACCGCGCCAAGGCGGGGGGCGGGTTCGTTTCGTCTGGGGTCATTCTCGACGCTGGCGGGAACTTGTACGGCAGCACCGGTTCAGGTGGCAAGTGCAACAACTGTGGGGTGGTCTTCAAGTTGACGCCGCGGGCCAAGGGGAACTGGGGCGACATCATATTGCACTCCTTCGAAGGGAACGATGGGGAGGGGCCGGGAGGCGGTCTTGTTTTCGACTCGGCGGGACGCCTGCTCGGCGTGACGCATATCGGGGGCAACACCGGAGGTCCCTGCGGGCAAGGTGGCTGTGGTGTGGTCTACGAAATTACCCCGTAGCCTGGCGGCGCCGAGTTGTTACCTTGTGCGCGAACCCGAGGGCCACTGGGCTGGGGGAGATTCGGGGGGAATTCGGGGACAGACGTAGAATCACGGAGTCAGTGTTCGCCCGATTGAAACCCCCTTCCCGGAAGCGAGGATTTGAATATGAATTTAAAGCGCGGTGGTCGTAGGTTGGCGGGGTTGGCGCTGATTCTCGTAATTGCGAGTGGGGCGTGGGCGGCGTCGGAGAAGGTGTTGTATGCCTTCCACGGGACGGACGGCTGTGGACCGACGAGTGTAATCGTCGGCGCGGACGGCGCTTTGTACGGCACGACTGAAGCGGCTGGCACGACTACCTGCTCCGCCGACGGCCCCTCCGGCGCAGTCTTTCAGTTGACGCGCGGTTCGGACGGCACGTGGACCGAGACCGTATTGCATCTCTTTACGGGCAGCGACGGCTCATTTCCCAACGGGGCTCTGGTCGCGGATAAGGCAGGAAATTTATACGGGACCACGGTGTATGGCGGCTCGACTGGATGCAGCAACAGGGGCTGCGGCGTGGCCTTTGAGCTGGAACGCGGGAGCGACGGAACGTGGGCCTACAAGATATTGCATCTGTTTTTCCAAAAGCAGGGAGACGGATTGCAGCCTTACGCCGGAATGACTTTCGACTCCAAGGGAAACCTGTATGGCACAACGTCCGGGGGCGGCAACTTTAACGTCTGCACGGGCGGGTGCGGGGTGGTCTTCGAACTCAGTCCCGATGGGAAGGGTAATTGGATAGAGAGGGTACTGTATTCTTTTTTGGGTAAGGACGGCGCCGAGCCGCTCGCGCCGTTGGTCTTCGGCCCCTCCGGCGACCTCTATGGAACCACCGAATACGGCGGCAGCGATGCGTCGGGCGTCGTGTTCAAGCTGACCCCGGGGGAGGGTGGTCAGTGGAGCGAAGAGGTGCTGCACTCCTTTAGCGCTGCCACCAAGGACGGCGACCAGCCAACCTATGGCCTGACCTTTGATCACGCCGGGAACATTTATGGCACTACGCAGTTTGGCGGCAGCAAGAACCAGGAAGGCTGGGGCACGGCGTTCAAGCTCACGCCAGAGAAAGACCGCAAGTGGAGCGAGACCATCCTGCACCGGTTCAACCGGGCCAAGTTCGGCGGAGGGTTCGTATACTCGGGGCTCGTTCTCGACGGGCAGGCGAACCTGTACGGGAGCGCACTGGAGGGCGGCAAGTACAGCTGCCCGGGATCCGGCGGGATCGGCTGCGGCGTGGTCTTTAGGTTGAGGGCGCGTGCAAACGGCAAGTGGGCTGAGACCGTGCTTCACTCGTTTGGCAAAGGCAACGACGGGTCGGGCCCCTACGGCAACCTTGTCTTCGATTCATCCGGACATCTATGCGGCGTCGCTCCCAGCGGCGGTGGCACTGGGGGGCCCTGCGGCCAATACGGTTGCGGTGTGGTATTCGAGGTCAAGCCCTAGCGCCGACCCATCCCTCCGAAGCGCGTCCCGTTTATCTGGCTCGCGTTCTCGCATTATCCGGTTGTGGATATCTTGGTGTCCTAATCGGGAATTTCCGTATACAATTACGCACGCCGAACGCTGGTAGGAATCGCGGTACCGGTACAGTACACATCTTAGCAAGGCCTGAGCGGAACGATACGTTCTCTGAGCACTCCTGTGCCCTTCCTCATCGGTCTGAATCCTGTCCTGCTGTGCACTACGTCTCAATGCTGCCGTAAAGCGGGGGCATTGGCACTTGCTCGTCACAAACGCCGCGCGGCAACTCGGGCCGCGCGGCGGCTCATCCTTGATCGGAAGTATCCCAGACTCAGGCGGCTCATGCCAGTCTCTTGGCAAGACGCGAGACACGCACCACGCGATAGAGCGGATGTAAAAGCTTTGGCAGCTGGACTGCCGACCATTCGCTTACGCTTGGCGTGACCGTCAGACGCCAGAGGAAACGGGCTCGATCCTGCCAGCGTTCTCTTAGTTGCATCATCAGGCGGAAGTAGGGGATGGATTCGGTGTCGTAGTGGGTGCTGCGTTCGATGATGCGCTGAATTTCGTCGGCAAGGATTGTGGTTGAGGGATCGTCTTGCAGGCGCTTTTGAATTTGGGGCTGGATCGCCGCGCCGAGCAACTTGTGGGCTAGCAGCAGATTCAGGGTGACGATGCGTTCGATTCCCAGGCGTCGGGCTTCGTTGTGAATCGCGTTCCAATCGAGTTGCTGGGACTTGGCTAGTTGGGCGATGTCGCAAAGCCATGAGAGTTGAATCCAGACATGCTTGGCGGCGTGGACGCAGAGCACGAGCAGGAGGTCTTCGTCACATAGCGTTCGCTGGCGATTGAGGCTGGTTTGCGACGTGTCTTTCGCCCCGCTGGGGCTGGGCAGGGTTTCGCTTTCTACCCACGGCTTGCGCCGTGGGCTGCGATCTGCCGCCGCTTCGCGGCTGTTCCATGAACACTCGTTCCAGTCTCGTGATGCCTCGTTCCACTTTTTCGTCCGGCATTGGGTGGTCACGCCTTCCAGTTCGATCTCATCGGCTCTGTCAAAAAAATCCGCCACGTCAAAGTCGATGGAATAGAAACGGGGTGCGATTCGCCACTGCAGGTCTATCAGATCGCGTCCGGCGGGGGTGTGGAAGACGTAGCCGCATCCTGAACTGATGTAGTCTGCTTCTTCCTGCGGGCGCAGATCTGGCCCGTGCGAGTGTCCCAGCGCAAGCAGCGCGGCTTTTGCCTTGGGCACGTCGGCCGGGCGGATCAGGAGATCGAGATCGTTAAACTCACGCTCGGCGACTGCTCCGTATAGAGTCTGTGCCAGGACTGGGCCTTTGAAGGGCAGAGTCTGGATTCCCGCTGATTCAAGATGGTTCAGGATGCGGAGCAGTTCGGCGGTAAACCATAACGCCTTACGCGCATTGTCCTGATAACGCAATCGGAGCGCGCCGAGTCGCTGGGCAGGAACTAGATGTGGGAGTGCGGAGAGTGCGCCATAGACTTGCGGAACCACGCGATGGTGGTCCACAAGACGCAGCAGTCGCTCCCAATCCAGCGGATCGGAGAGAATTTCGCGGATGCGATCGGGGCGGGATGAATTTGCGCAGCAGGCGATTAACAGATCAAATTCGGGGCTGACGGTAGATGGCCGCATTGCCGACGAGTTCACTGGTTCGGATAAAGCTGGTCGCATCTCAGCGGCAGTAGCCATCTGGAGGCAACGATAAGCTGCGCTCGTGGACAAAACTAGTTAGAAGGGCGGTGCTCCTACTTGCGACTCCCGGCTTGGTTACTTTGGTTTCGCCTCAGCGCTCCTGGCGGCGAATGAAGATTCCTGGGCGACGTACAATTTAGGGTGATGGGTTCGGATGCAAAATCGTTTGAGGCGGCGCGGCGCAGTACTCGGATTCGGGCGCAGATCCCTTTTCGGCTAGCCAGCCTTGATCCTGCGGTTCCCTTCAGCGCGCAGTGCCATACTTTGGTGGTCAACACGGAGGGATGTGGCGTGCGACTCAACCGCCCATTGGAACCGGGGTTGCCGGTTTTGCTCGATGAACTTCCGGGAGGAACGAGCGCGCCGGCGCGCGTCGCGAACTGTGTGCCGCTTGGAACTGGAGGCACCTATTGGCTGGTGGGGCTTGCGCTCGATCAGCCGGGGAATATCTGGTGCATTCAGCCTGCTCCGGAAAACTGGGGAACTGAGCAGAATGCCATGGCTGCTGCTGTGCCTTTGCCTAAAAAAGAAAACGAGTGGCCTTACTCGGTGTTTTCCAGCAAGGGAGAGGCTCATCCGGGGAGAAAGTAGCGGGTCCTTCTTGATTTCCTGCCTCGAAAAATCCTGACTAACTGTGAATTCACGTTGAAGCCGCACGGGCGTGGATGCCAGCGCCTACATTCTCCAGCTTAGCGATTTAGTTTTTCGTAGTAGCGGTTGTCGTAGAGTGCGGTGGAATTCTGCACGAATTCGAGGACGCGGTGCATGCGGGCTTTGTCTTCGCGATTCAATTCCTTGAACTGCACCGCGATTCCGGAGCCGGGATGGATTCTTGCCACGGTGCCGTCGGCGTGCAGTTTGCCGTCATCGATGGAGAAGACCAGCTTGAGATTCGTGCCTGGGGTTAGGATGGCGCTGGTTTCGACGTAACATCCGCCCATGCTGATGTCGATCAGATTTCCGAAAACCGGGGCGCCGTCGTTCTCCGGATTCAACTCAATGGTGATGCGGCATTTCATGCGCGCATAGAGCCTGCGGTTTTTGCGGCTGGGCTGTTGTTGTTTCTCGAGATACATGCGGCGGTCGGCTTCCGCGAGAAGCTCTTCCGCGTCCTTGCCATGCTCTGGAAACATGGCTTGCCCAACACTGAGCGAGAGAATTTCTTCGGCGCAGACTTCAACTCCCGCCTGCTTGGCGAGTTCGCGGAGCTGGAACGCTTTCTTGGCGGCCGCCTCCGCGGGCAGGCCGGGAGCGATGACTACGAATTCGTCTCCTCCCATGCGAGCTACGTAGTCGTACTCTCGGCAGCTGTCTTTCAAAGCCTGGGCAAACAGGCGCAAGACCCGGTTCCCTTCCAAATGGCCGAAGCGGTCGTTGATTTGCTTGAAGCCATCCATGTCGCCGACCATGACCGTTAAGGTCGAATTGTCGCGCTTGCAACGCGCCAGTTCGCGGTCGAGTTGCAGGAACAGCGAGCGGGCGTTGGGCAAGCCGGTGAGATAGTCCGTGGTAGCGGAGTTTTCGGCTTGCTGGTATTTGAGAGCGTTCTCAATCGCGAGCGCCATCTTGGAGCTGATGGCGAGAAGGATGCGGAGATGATCGGAGGTGAATGCGTCTCGTTCGCCGCGATAGAGGGCGAGCACTCCGATCACGCCGGAGACCCCTTCCAGCGGAATCGCCAAGGCTGAGCGCAGAGTGCTGAACTTGGTAGGGTCGTTCAGATATCCGGGCTCAACCGAGGGGTTGCCATTGACGATGGGTTTGCGGTTATGAGCGACCCATCCTGAAAGGCCCTGGCCTATTGGAATTCGCAACGAGGAAAACAGACGGAAGTTATCGCCATTCACGTATTCGGGGATCAACTCGTCATTTCGCCGAACGTAAATCGCGATGGCATCGTAGGGAACCAGCGATCGCAGTTTCACCGAGAATACGGAGAGGGTCTCGACCAAACTGAGCGAAGCGCCCAGATCCTGGCTGAGCTCGAAAAGCGTCTGGGCTTCCTGCCGGGCTGCCGCAATCGAGGAAAGGAATGTGGCTTCATTGCCCAGGCTGTCTTTGACCGAAATGTTTTCAAATCCTGCGGCGGGGGCCAATCCCCGTTCGATCTTGACCTCGGTCGAAAGCAGAGGATTCGTTTCTCCCCCAAATTGAGCGAGTGCGATCTTTTCCAGACTGAGGTATCGCTTCTTGAGAATATCGACCACTTTCGGGTCAAAGGACTTGCCCGACTCTGCCCCCAGACGTTGCATGACTTCCTCGAGCGGCAGGGCACGCCGATACTGGCGGTCGGAAGCCAAGGCATCCAGGTAATCTACGGCGGAGAGAATTCGCGCGCCGATGGGAATCTCGGTGCCTTTCAGGCCCGCGGGATATCCGGATCCGTCCCATTTTTCATGGTGCGCCCGCACGATGGGGACGACCGGATAAGGGAATCGGACTCGCTGCAGGATCTCGGCCCCGACCACGGGGTGAATCTTCATTTTCTCGAATTCTTCGAGTGTCAGGCGCCCGGGCTTGGAGATGATGTGTTCGGGCACGGCCAGCTTCCCAATATCATGCAGAAGGGCGGCGGCATGCAGAGCTTGCATTTCGTCTGAGCTGACTCCCAATTCTTTGGCTACTTCGACGGCGTAAATACGGACCCGTTGCAGGTGGTCGTGAGTGGTTTGATCTTTGGCTTCGATCGCCAGCGCCAAGGCCTCAATCGTACGCAGATGCAGGCTCGCCATCTCCTCGACGTGACGTTTCTCGTCCTCCAGTTTCCCCAGGTACAATCGGTAGGAGCGGTAAATTACGTAGATGGCTGGCACCAGGAGCAGCGATGTCTCCCAATAAAATGTGCGGTTAAACCAACCGATCACTCCGGCAATTCCAGCTCCCACCAGGTAATAGGGGAACGACCAGAAATAGCAGTCCACGATTATTTTCTTAAGGCGTTTTCCTTCGGTAAGGGAGATTACGGTAGCAATCGAACCAGTATTGGCGACGAAGTAAGTGCATGCCGCCAGCCCCAGCAATAACGGCTGATTGCCTACTACCTGATTAAACAGCGGGTTGTGATATACGGCGTAGGCGATAGCGGTCGAGAATGCGCCCGCGCATACGTTGAAAGTTACCTGCAGCGCGTTCGGCCGATCCGGGTACAAAGATTGGACGAGGATAGAGACGCAGCCCAGGATCAGGGTTTCCGAGAAGCTCAATTCCAGGATGCCCAACAGGACAAACAGAAAATTCACTGACATCGTGCCCGTGATTCCGGGCAGGTTGACCTTCATCCGCGAGGCCAGAACCCCAATTCCCAGATAGCAGATGAACTCCGCAATGTTCTTACTCGTCTGGTGGATGGCTCCGTACAGGAGCACACTCGTGCCCGCGATCACGACCATGCCAACAAACATCTTGGCATGCAGCGTGAGGCCTCTCCACGACTGTGATTGGCCAGACATTCCGGTTTCTGTCCATCTCGGGGGAGCGAGCAGAATCTCTGACTAGAAATAGCATCTAATGTGTTTAGGAACAATGCTTTACAGGGTTTCGCGGAAACTTCGGTAACCTGGTTGACGTAACGGTTAGAGAGTCAATTCATGGGACTTACCCCAAGCTCGAAGTGTCCGACGATTCAGTGATTTACGGATTCGGCCGGGATCGAAATATTACCAGCTCAGCCTGTCGCCAGCCGAAACCCAGCGGCTGGGACCTTCGTTAGGGATTGTCATCCCGACCGGAGCACAAATTGTCATCCCGACCGCAGCTTCTCATTCCCGAAGGGGATCAGAAGCGGAGTGGAGGGACCGGCTGACTATCAGCATAGTCGGCCAGCCTGTCGCCTGACAATGCGTTGGCGACTGAAAAACTGAAACCTTCGCAACGGCTCGGCGAACAATCGCTGAATTCGATAGCCATTCTCTCACCGGAGATTTGCATGTCAATCGATGCCCATCCATGTTGGGCTGGCTCAATCTTCACCGTCCGAACCACGTCGCCTGAAGATGAAATTACGTACACAGTCGCCGGCGAAGTACGGCGCATTAAATAAACGTTGCCATCGTCTCCGAGCTGAATTTTACCGCCAGATACCGCTCTGTTCCCAAACATGGGTCCCGAGGCATATCGGGAATCGCCGATCTCCGCCGCCGCATCGATTTCGTCATCTTCGGGAATAGAAAGCCGCTTTAGCAAATGTCCGCCTTGGTCGTAAATCGCCGTAAAGCTCTTGAATCCCCCGATACAACGGCTACTTCGACAACCTTCAAGCCCCGACACTAGTACCTCTCCCGAAGGGAATGCAGCCAGCTGATAGGGCACGACCCTGGTTCGGTCAACACCCTCGAGCTTGGTTCGGGATTCGAGCTTGCCCTCCGCGGTGAACCGCGCTAAGGACATTCCATCTCTTGACCAAACCAGCCTTGCAACTCCCCCACCAGGAAGCAAAGCCGAGGGTTCGAAGGGATCCTCGTACTCAGACAGTCCGAGAATTTTCCGGCCTGCGGGGAACTCTGCTTTGAGGGAACCTGACTTGTCAAACTTCAGCATGGGGCGGTCAGACCTATCATTAGTGGCAGGGTCATAAATAGTGACGAATGTGTTCCCGCTCTTGTCGCACATGACATCGTTCGCAGGAGCGTCATTCGAGCCGAGTTTGAAGTCGAGCGTGACCGGCTTACTCGGATGAAACGTTTTGGTTTGGGCGATTGCGCCAGTGGACAGGGCGATGCAGAAAGACAGTACTTTCAGAAGCCGCATTCGGAACCTCCTCGCAAAACTAGAGTGAGACCCGGGGCAATGTAGACACTCTTGGAATGAACCCAAAATTAATTCTTGCACCAAAATTCTGGTCCTTTCAAGAGTTTCTGGAGTTAATTGTTGAATAGTATGACTTTTGCCTGAATTGGGACGATTTCGTGGTTGCGTTTGCTCGCCGAACTAACGCAGTCGAAGCATGAGCAGCACTACTGTCAGGACAACGATCAGCACTGTTCCGATGGTGTAGATGTGAGTACCGAGCCAACCTTGTTTTCTCGCAGCCCCCAACTCCGAAAGGAAGGACGGAGCCTGGCTGCTGGCCAGCGGTGCAGGAAGGTCGCCCGAAATTCTCGCGGTTTCGCACTCTACGCAGAGAGTGCGACCTTTTGAAACTGGGAATCCGCAGGACTCGCACGTTTGGATGTCAATCTCTCTAGTCCGAACCGGCTCAGGTCGATCAGGTTCGACCGCCGTCGTGTTTGAATGTTCGGGAGTGAGCACAGTTGCAACCGCTACCGGCGTATCCTTCCCTTGCTCTGCCGCCGGCGTTTCCGGCAGGTTCTGTTCCTTCTGTTCCGCCGCTGCCTGTTCGTTCTTCGCGGCAATCTCCTCAAGCGCGCGCTTGGCTGCGTCCGCATGCTCCAGTCCGGTCTGCACCATCTCCCCGAGCCGCTCTAACGCAGTGACGTCCCGCTCCTCAAATGCGTTGGGCCGGTCGGCCAACAGTTCAAACACGCCGATCACTTCCTGTTCGCGAATGAGCGGGACGACCATGACGGACCTGATGCCGAGAGCCCGGCAACTCTCCCGATTGACTCGCGGATCGGTCTCCGCGTCATCGCAGCGCAGGACTTGCCGGGTGCGAACACTTTCTCCGGTTAAACTCGATTTCACTTGGACTTCCGCTCCCAGCGCCGGCGCCGAGGGCCCCGCACTGGCGCGGCAGATCATGCCGCTCTCCTCGATCAGCGCGATCGCGGCACCCGACGCGCCCGTAATGTATTGTGCCCGTTCCGCCAACAACTGCAGCGCAGCTTCGAGGTCGCGCTGTGCCATCTCGGCCAGAGAGCTGCTGCTGTCATTCGTTGGAAAACGCTGTGCAAACGGGGAAACGGATTCTTCCTTGGCGCCCGAAGCCGGCACGGGGACTCCGCCGCCGGAGGGAGTCTGATCGAGGATGGAGTAGCGGTCCAAAGGCTTCAGGTATTATCGCCGGAGTTGGGGCCCAAGCAAAGAGACTTTCGAAAAAGGCAATTCTTGAGTTGCTGAAATCGAGAGACAGTGCTACCCAGTCTACTTCTTTTTCGGCGGCAAGAACTTCTTTTCAATCGAAGCCACAACCACGTAATTCGGGTCGACCATTTCATTCAAGTGGATCTTTGCGACCTTGGACAGCAGCTCATACGCGTCCAATTCAGACAAACCATAATCCTGATGAATCCAACCGACCAGCTCAGTGAAAGCGATGCGCACGCAATCATCCAACGGACGATAAGCCCCGACCGTCATAATCGCGCTATCATTCTCGAAGCGCGGCCAATTGATCTTCTGGCCTTTGATCAGATTGAGCTGAACCCGCGCCCGCAGAGGAACTTCTATAGCTGTGCCTGCGACCTCTCCGTCCCCCATAGCCGCGTGCCCGTCGCCCATATACAACAAGCCTCCCGGAACATTGACCGGGAAATAAATCGTGTTGCCGACGCTGGCTTCAGGAGAATCCATGTTACCGCCAAACTCCGCCGGCACAATCGAGCTGCGCGCCTCGCCTCCCGATGGCGCAACCCCAATGCACCCGAAGAAAGGATGCAGCGGAATCTTCACCGAGAACTTCGAATCCAGCGCCTGAAACGTCGCCGTGTTGGCCGCATGGTCGATGGGATAGAACCAGATCTTCTCCGGCAACGGCGGATGCAGCATGGGCGTGTAGTTAGTCTCATTCAGCGCTCCGAAGCCCGGCGCAAATGCTCCCACGCCCTGGTCGCCGTCGACGTCAAGATCGATAATCTTCACCGCCAAAGTGTCGCCCGGCTCCGCGCCCTCAATATAAAAAGGCCCGGTCAGCGGATTGTCGCCCTTGCTCATGCTGAGCGTGTCCCCCGGCTTCTTGATGGCATTGCCGAAACAGTCGAGCGTATTGGTATCAAGAATGTCCCCCGGCTTCAACCGCGCGACTGGTGCCACGGAAGCATAAACATATTTCACATCGTTGATGGTGGCGTGATACTTCACGACATTGCCGGTCGCGGCCTGCCCCAGAAGGCTCGCCCCGGCGAGGACCAACAACATGGGAATCAGAATATGGATCTTCAAGAATACCTCCCGTTCAGTGGGCCTTGTTTTGTTGACTGTTCGTAACTCGGATCGCCTTCGCGCGGGTCTCTAGTTGCTGAGCCTCGGGGTCACGCCCCATCCTGCGTAATAACGCCGCATAGCTCTCAAGGCTTGCAGCAACATCGGGGTGCTCCGGACCAAGAGCCTTCTCGCGAATGGCTAGGGAGCGCTTGAATAGGACATCAGCTTCCGAATACTTGCGCTGGGTGGCATACAGTTCCGCGAGGTTGTTCAAGTTCACGGCGACATCTGGGTGATCCGGCCCGAGGGTCTTCTCCCGAATGGCCAGCGAACGCCTGAATAGGGCCTCAGCCTCCGCGTATTTGCCTTCGGCTCGATACACGGTCGCTAGGTTATTCAGACCGGTAGCTACACGCGGATGTTCAGTGCCAAGTGTCCTCCCCCAGATGGCTAGGGCTTGCTCGTAAAGAGGCTGAGCGTCACTGTACTTGCCCTCGTTATAATAAACTCCCGCGAGATTACTTAGTGTCGGAGCAAAGTCGTGGAGCTCGGCACCTGCTGTCTTCCGTTGAATAGCAAGTGAACGCTTAAAAAGTGGTTCGGCTTCCGAATACCTACTCTGTACGCGGAAAAGCTCTCCAAGGCCGGTCAGACTATTAGCGACATCGGGGCTCTCGGGCCCGAGAACCTTTTCTCGAATGGTTAGCGATCGGGTGTAGAGAGGTTCAGCCTCAGAGTACTTGCCCTGTGTAGCGTAAAGCACTGCCAAGTTATTTAGGGCCGTGGCCACACTAGGATCGGCCGGCCCCAACACTTTCTCCCGAATGGACAGCGATCGTTTGTAAAGGGGTTCGGCCTCCGCATAATCGCCTTGCGCTCGGCGAAGTAACGCCAGATTATTTAGGCTCGTAGCGACACTGAGGCTTTCAGGACCGAAAGCCGCCTCAGCCAATCGCAATGCTTCTTGGGCCGGAACGAGATCCTCAGCGTACTTGCCTTCTCGGAAGAGCAGCTCAACCCTTTCATTTAGTACTTTCCATCGCGTTTGCTGCTGTTGCGCCTTTGAAGCGAGCGCAAATATCAAGCAAAGGAGAATGACAGCCCCATATCTGGCCAGCCCCGCGCGTGAAAACATGTTCATCCTTTCGGCCCTAATCCGAGTGGAATCCTTAGCGATGCACGCCGCTGACTCAGTAGCATCTAGCCACCGATGAGCCTAGCGAATCCACGCCAGCCATGCCCATCCTACAAGAAGAGTCGCCAACGTGATGGGCAAGCCTACCCGAAAATAGTCCCAGAAACCAATTTCCATCTCTGGCTTCGCGCTTTCAACCACGATGAGATTGGCAACGCTTCCGGTGATCGTAAGATTGCCGGCCAGAGTCGAAGCCATGGCCAGAGCCAGCCAGGCCGTGTGCGGATTGCTGAACCCG
>Ga0210400_10003746_pt1 | contig 13367 bp, 15 predicted proteins | sample IncBWH26MmetaG_FD_155456 | JGI IMG/M metagenome (GOLD analysis project Ga0210400, IMG submission 155456) | Forest soil microbial communities from Barre Woods Harvard Forest LTER site, Petersham, Massachusetts, United States - Inc-BW-H-26-M | ecosystem: Environmental > Terrestrial > Soil >...
TCGACCTGGACGGTCGAATCACGCTTGGCGACGGTAGCGCTTTGCTGCGCGATCTGATTCGCGAAAACATCACCAAGGGTCATACAAAGCTCTTGCTCAATTTGGCTGCCATAAGCTATCTCGATAGCACAGGGCTCGGGGAATTGGTGAGCGGATACAGACTCGTGAAAAGCAACGGTGGAGAACTGAAGCTTTTGAGTCTTAACAAAAAGGTGAGCGATCTTCTTCAAGTCACCAAACTCTATGCAGTCTTTGACATTCACAACGACGAATCCCAGGCAGTAGCGAGCTTCTGAGTCTAGCAAGACGTCCGAAATACGGGTTAACCCTCGCCCTGTCATTGGACATTCCCGATGTGGGAATCCCACTGGACAGACTCTGGATTTTGATGTATGGATGGCCCGCGTTTGTTGGTCCAGTAATACAGTTAGGTGTACGGGGGCCCGTAGCAGTTCACCGTTCACAGCGAGTTGTGAACGCTGGCTGTGAACCGCGGGCTTATTTGTGCCACCGACTGGCGTTACACCCGGCAAATAGCGACCGCTCATGAAAGAGGAGTCAAGAAGGTGAGCCGAGAACAAGGTGTAGTGAAGTGGTTTAACGCATCGAAAGGTTATGGGTTCATCCAGCGCCAGTCGGGCGAAGACGTGTTCGTTCACTTCTCCGCCATACAGATGGAGGGATACAAGACACTGAATGAAGGCCAGATGGTCGAATTTGAAGTTAAACAAGGACCGAAAGGCTATCAGGCCGAAAACGTCACCGCACCCTAGCCGGGTCAATGCCAAAGGGCCCTGCCCAGTGGGATTGGGCAGGGCCCTTTCGCTTTCCGGCTGTTGCATCCGGAGCGCAACAGCCTTCTCGGATCAAGTAGTTGTGATACGATTGTGGATTCGGGATTAACCGGAGGAGTGAATCTGTGGCGCAACATATTTTGCGCAAAGATCTGAAGAAAGACGAGATTCGTGAGAAGTTCGTTCACGGCGTCGAGTCCGTTGCTTCGCACCAGCAGATGATGTGGGTTGTCCTCGGCGCGGCCCTCGTCGTGGCGTTGGCGGTCTTTGGCTGGAGCACCTACTCGCGACGGCAAACCACGAAAGCCGCCGCGGCCCTCGACGACGCGATGAAGATTTTCCAGGCGCGGATTCATGCTCCCGGAGAACCAGTCGAGCCCGGCGAGGTCGCGTACGTCGATGAAAAGAATAAGTACGCCGACGCCGAGAAAAAATTCCTGGAAGTGGCGAACCAGTACGCGCGCACGCGCCCGGGCCAGGTCGCGAGATATTACGCAGCCCTGTCCGAAGAGCATTTGAAGAAGCTCGACGACGCAGAAAAAAATCTGAAACAATTGGATTCCAGCGGCGATGAATCGCTCACGGGTCTTGCCCGGTTTCAATTGGCCTGGGTATACGCTCAGAATAACAAGGGACCCCAGGCCGTCGAGTTGTACAAGCAACTGGCGGACAAGCCTACGACGTTTGTGCCAAAGCCCCTGGTGCTGTTGACGCTCGCGGACTACTACCGCAAGACCGATCCCGCACAAGCCACGAAACTCTATAACCAGGTGAAACAGGATTTCCCTGAAACTCCTGCCGTCGAAAAAGCCGATGAAGGCCTTGAACTCCTAAACGCAAAGAGCTGAAGTCCACTCCGTCGGACAATGGAACGGCCGCCCAGCGGCTTCAACAAATTCTTGCGAGAAACTTGCGTCAGTGATGATGATGTCCACCTTCCTCGTGGTGATCCCCGCCGTGGTCGCCATCGTCATCCGCACTTTTGGGATTGAAGCGCTCCATGTCTTTCTTTTCCTCCGCTGATAGTTGCGGCAGATGCTTGATGAAAAGTGCGAGTTTCCACGTATCGTCAGCGCCATGCGATCCGCCCCAACCCGGCATTCCCGTCAAACGCACGCCGTTATTGATGATGTAAAAGATCTCGCCATCGGTCAGACTTTGCGTTTGCGCCAATCGCAAGTCCGGCACTTTGGGATAGAAGTTTGGACCCATTTCTGTCTGCCCGCTGCCATCGTTCGCGTGGCAGGTAGCGCAGTGATCGGCGAAGTGCTCTCGCCCCGTCGCTATGTTTTCCGCCGTGGCCGCGTAAGGATTTTTTTCATTCTTCGCGCTGCCGGGAATCGCCAAGTTTCGTGCGCCGCGCGCGAGCGCCGTTTCGAGCGAAGAGGGCTCGTCTTTGGTGCTAAAGCCTCGACGAATGGCTACGGTTCCGCAGGCTATCCCCGCCACGATCGCCACCAGCAGAAGCCAAAGCACTGTTTTCGGAATTTTCATTTTTACCTTTCTCCTCTGTCATTGCCTTCGTTCGCTTATCTTTCGTCCCCTGAAAATGGCCGGATTCGCAAGAAGACAACTACGCCGGCGGGCCGGGAGCCATAGATGGGTTTCAGCCTATCCGCAACGCCATAGGCCGTCACTTGCACTCCCAGGGCCGTGGCCACGTGCGGAATGAAATCAATATCACGATCGTAGCCGAAGGTATAAGCCTGAACTCGGCCGATCGGCTGTTCCCGGAAATTTGGTGGAAGCGGATTTTCGCCAAGAATCAACTCGTTTGAACGATCGACATTTTCGATTCGCGTCCAGGCGTAGTTCCGAGTCCTGAAACGCACCGTTGATTCGAGAGCATAGCTGTTAAAAATTGAATTGTCTTGGAGGGATCGCGTGCGTCCCCAAAGGGCCGTACTTGTCCAATTGCCGTTGCGGAGCGGGTGGTTGTATTGGATCGAGGCAGTCATGCGTTCCTGATCTTCGTTGGGGAATAATGCTTCGGGACTCGTTATGCGCCCGTAGGAAAATTGCCCGCTCCAATTCTTCCCGGGCTGAAGCGTGAAGCGCGTAGACCACGAATCGATTTTTCCCTCGTCGATATTCCAGCGACTCTCGTCCGGTTCACGGCCGTGAAAGCCGGAGGCCTCAATGCGTGCGATGCGATACGCCAGGCCAACCGTGATCACGTCGTCTGCAATGTGGGTCGAGTCCTCTTGATGATGGCCGAGCGCGGCCAACGGATCCTCGGAGGCGGAAGCGCGATGCGGGTACGCCACCGGACCCAACGCCGGATCTCCCACCGGCGCAAGATAGAACGAAAGCAGACCCTGGCTTCCCAACTTCAGATCGTAAAGGGCGGCAAACTCCATGAAGAAATCATGTGGATGCTGCCCGTCGACAATTGGCTTTCCGAGCGCCGTTTCTCCTTGTTGGAACAGGAGCGGATACCGGCGTTGCGTCACCGTTGCCGGCTCCAGGCTTAACATGGCGCGGGCCGTGAATACACCGGGCCCGAGCGGATGCTGCGCCATGCCCATAAACCAATTCGTCGAGAAGAATTTATCTCCACCGCGAGGACTCGATTGTTGCTCGTCGATGACAAACGCGTTCGCGTGAAACATCAGCATCCATGCCCTATTCGTCATGAGCATGGGAACGGGTGTGGAATTCGGCTCGGCGCTGGTGCCGGACGTGCCATGGCGGACAATTTGCTGCAGGAAGGCTTCCGGATGCATCGTGATCAGGTCATTTCCGCCCATTTGCATCTCTGGCATCTGCTCGCTGTTCATTCCTGGCATTCCTTGCATGTCGTCGTTCTTCTTACTTTGCTGCGCCCCACCCGGCGTCGGCAAGACCAAAAGTGATGCGAGTATTGCTAGAAGTACCGCTGGAAATGGCCGCATAAAAGCATGCTCCTCGAGAAATGACCCTTGATGCACACATAGATCGACAAAACTGCGTGTCGCCGCCTAAGGCAGGAACACAAAACGGTTCAACAGGGTTGGATATGTTTGGAGCGGCGTTCTAGATGCGGAGGCTTATATCGAGGCAACTATGGGCAATCGGACTGATAGGCGCGATATCGTCCCGGGTCTCGTGAAAAGCGACTCTGAGGCTCTCCATGCGAGAAAATCCGGCAGCTATCGAAACTGTCTCAAACTGTGCCGAAGTGGGGTGATTTACCTTGGAAGCTAACGCCTGAGCCTGATCGCAAGATTGGCGTGCGCACGCACCCATGTCAACCAATACAGCGTGGAGAGGCATCGCCTGTGGCGCGGTAAAAACCACCTGCTGAATTGCGGAACTGTCGGCGGCCATTTCGGGCATCGCCATCCCGGCCATCGTCGTGTCGGGAGAGCCGGACTCTCCGCCAGCCATTTGCGGCGAGTGGCAATCGGAGCGAAACAGGGCAAATCCGCAGGACAAATCACAGGCTGCAGCCAATGAAGACACGCACAATAGTAGTGCCACCAACATGCCCGCGAGTATGCGTCGAGTCTTCATAGTCTGATTCTGTTATCCCAGAGGGTTTGGATGCCCCTGACCGATCCTCATCCTACGTGAATCTCCGTCTCGCATGCAACCCCACAGTGCTATGGCTCCAAGCTTCAGTGGGACTCGACGCGAGGAGCGAGAATTACCGTAATTGGCTCGGAGCCGAAACCAAACCGGCGATATGTATTCTTAACCGTCTTTTCGATACAGGAATAACTTTCGTGAATTGAATCCCCATCCCTTGCTGATCCACGGAGTGCCGGACAACGCCTTCAAGCGAGATGTCCTGCTCACCCGCTCGCAGTGTAAAGACAATTTCCGACCCAACCGGAAGAGGATCCGAGTCCACGACAAAAGCACCCTCCAGGCTTAAGTTCCGGATGACCGCGGAGCGTTCTCCGTAAGCGACGCGATCTTCCGTTTTGGGTTGAAATCGCGGGCTGGCGCGTCGATCTTCAGGGGACATTGTCATAGCTCGCCCTCTTGCATCGATAGACTTGAGCTATCGTCGAAAGAGACAGCATTCACGAGTATACGAGCGTGTGTCAGGCACAAAACCGGGCAAGTAATCCAGTGTGTCTTATCAAAAAAGTGTAGTGGCTTGTCACAAGGAAAGGTTTCATATGCCAAGTTGGAAGTTACGGGAAAATGGGCTCAAAGATCGAATCGCAGGCCACTTCTTGCCGAGGATTACGCGTTCTTTTTTGGCAGAGAAGGCAAAACCATGAGATAATCCAAGCTGAATTTGGGGGCTTCGGCATAACCCGTTTAGTGCGACTATTTTGTCTGTGCTCCGTCAAAAGATATAGGCCTTTCGGACGAAGGGGCGAATCGGTTTCTGGCGGTCTCGCTTTTCCTATCTCTTTGAAAACAATGGGGAAGGCGCATTTTTGGAAGGCATGTTACCGGAAGCCGCTAATTTGAATCTAATGTACCCTGGAGATTGAAGGTCCAGGGCTAGTTCGATGGCATCGTTGTTATGCCTAGGCAGACCTTAAAGCGGTTGCAATCCGCATAGCCAAGGGGAGAAATACTTGTCACTGACAACTGAAGAAATGCATGAACAGGTGCGCAATCTTATAACTGTGGGCAAGGAGCGCGGATATCTGCTCTCCGAAGAAGTCGAGCAGGTTTTGCCCGCCGAGTTGCACTCGACGGAAGAAATTGACGATCTGCTTTCCACGTTCGAGCGTATCGGAATTAGCCTTTACGAGGATTTGGCCGCGGCGAAGGCCGCTCGCGCCACCGTGGACCCGATCGTCTCCGAGTCCCCAGCAGGAGAGTGGAACGACAAAATTGCCGTTGCGGAAGATGGCGATCTCGACCTTACGCCGGGGATGCTCGACAAGAACAACGATCCAGTGCGGCTCTATCTGCGGGAGATGGGCTCGGTTCCATTGCTGAAGCGGCAGGACGAGGTGGCCATCGCCAAGCGCATGGAGCGCGGGCACCTTATGGTGCTTAAGTCAATTTCGCGCTCGCCTATCGTGCTGAAGGAATTGATTTCCGTCGGCGAGGAGCTTCGCAACGGTACACTGTCGATCAAGAAAATTATTCAGTTCGACCAGGAAGAGCTGACGGAAGAGGAAACTGAGAATAAGACGCGCGAAGTTCTTCGGATCATCGGGAAGATTGAGCAGCTTTACGGCGTAGCGCGCAAACAGGTGGCCCAGCTCGAACAAACGCCAAAGGCGAAAAAGCGGCTTTACTTGCGGCACAGGAATCGGTTGGCTCGGACGCGAGTGGAAATGTCGCAGCTGGTGCGCTCGATCGAATTCCACGCGCTCGAAAAGAAGCGGCTGATTGGAAAGATTCGCAATACAGTCGAGCGAGTCCAATCGCTTGAGCGCGAAGCAGTTAAGCTCGAACGCCGCGCCGACGCCTCGAAGGGCGATCACGCCGCCGAAGCGCGCAAGGAGTTGCGCGCTTGTCGCGCCGAGTTGCGCGAAATTGAGGTTTCGAGCGAAACCGGACTGACCGACCTGAAGCGAATGCTCCAGGTAGTTCTCCGAGGAGAGGCCGAAGCGGATCAGGCCAAGAAAGAAATGGTCGAGGCCAATTTGCGCCTCGTCGTTTCGATCGCGAAAAAATATACGAACCGGGGGCTGCAATTCCTGGACCTGATTCAGGAAGGCAACATTGGTCTCATGAAGGGCGCAGACAAGTTCGAGTGGCGCCGCGGGTATAAGTTTTCCACCTATGCGACATGGTGGATCCGCCAGGCCGTAACGCGCGCCATCGCAGACCAGGCTCGCACGATTCGCGTCCCGGTGCACATGATTGAAACCATCAACAAGCAGCTCCGGACCAGCCGGCAACTCGTGCAGGAGCTTGGCCGCGAACCAAATGCCGAGGAGATCGCCAAGCGCCTGGGCGTCCCTACCGACAAGGTGCGCAAGACCCGTCAGATCGCGCAACAGCCCATTTCCCTAGAAACTCCCATCGGCGAAGAGGAAGACTCGCATCTAGGGGAATTCATCGAGGACAAATCTTCGGTGTCGCCTTCGGATGCTGCCATCAGCATGAGTCTTCAGGAACAAACAGCGTCCCTGTTGAAGACGCTGACGCCGCGAGAAGAAAAAGTCATCAAGATGCGCTTTGGCCTGGAGGATGGCTCGGAACACACTCTCGAGGAAGTGGGCCATTCGTTTGCAGTTACGCGCGAGCGTATCCGTCAGATTGAGGCGAAAGCGTTGCGCAAGTTGCGCCACCCCTCGAGATCGCGGAATCTGCGTTCGTTTATAGAAGGCAGTGTGTAAGAAGCTTCCAAGGCCAATAGCCAAGGACAGATAAGACTAAGATTAGCGCCCGTGAGTGCGGACTGCTCACGGGCGCTTGCTTTGTTTGTGGATGATGCGACACGGCCGCTTATTTTTTTCGCGCTTCGGTCACCATATCTACGACAACGTTTCTGGCTTCCTCCGGATTCTTCACTTCCTGTAAGAAAGCGATGCGTGCGCCGCGCGTGCCATCTGGTGTTTTGAAACGCACCTGAAAGCCGAGCCGGTCGATGGAAGTCATCGTCACTTCCTCGGACTCAATTCCAGCAAATGCACGGGCCATCTCGATGAGCGCATTCGCATGGTGCGTATTCATGTGCTGGATGATTTCAGCCGCATGATCGACCAGTGGGTCTGGCTGCGAGGAGTTATATTCCGAGGCGGTAACCCAACCCATCACACCAAAACCACCCACGTAGTAAACGTCCACCACGTCCATGCGATAAAAGGAAAAGTCTTCGAAGTCCACCCAGTATTTGCTGTTCGCGTAACGCGCAAGGTAGAGTTTCCGCGCTTCAGCCACTTCCGCCTCCGGCACGGGCAGAACATTTCCCAGCAACGTGACTCTGGACGCTCCCAGGGGATCGCCCGTGGCCTCAGGCTGCGTCACTAACAGGCTCGAACGCGGGTCTCCCTGCAAATTTTGCGTATGCATGGCCATCGTGCTGATAAGGAAGATGGGGCGCCCTTGGCCGTCAAGGCCATAAGGCATCACGGATCCAAAAGGAAAGCCCTGCTGTTTGCGCGAAAGTGTCGACAGGCTGCCAATTCGGCTCAGGTATACCAAAGTGCGCGCTCGCTCGGCATACGTAGGCTCGGCAACCGCGGGCTGGTTACTTGCCGCGCCTGAGCCCGCGTGTTTTCCTGCAGATACTGAAGACATTGTTGCTCTCCCATTGCGTTCCGTTGTGGTTCGCTAATAACTCGAAATTATTCTCGTGCCGTGTAGTGCTATCCGCGCACAGGAACAAACTAACACAATGTCTTGGGTGGGGGTATCGTACCGAATATGTAGCGCTCGCCTCAACGTTTGGCGTTGCGGCTGGGGTGGCATAGAATTCAGACATGGCACTCGTCTCCTATGCGATGGATGCGGCGAAATCTCGCGGCCGGCGCTACCCTGAGCCACCGCATCCGTACCGAAACATTTATGCGCGGGACCGCGACCGTGTGATTTACTCGCGGGCCTTTCGGCGCCTCGAAGCAAAAACGCAGGTCTTCACCACGCGATATTCCGATCACTTTCGCAATCGTCTTACGCATACGCTGGAAGTGGCTCAGATCGCTCGCTCCGTTGCGGGAATGCTCGGAATCGATACCGATCTTGCCGAGGCGCTGGCCTTGGTGCATGACATCGGGCACCCGCCATTCGGGCACGCAGGAGAGCGCAAGCTTGACGAATTGATGCGCCCGCACGGCGACCGGTTCGATCACAACCTGCATGCGCTTCACATCGTCGAGCAGTTCGAGCAACGCTACTTGGATTTCCCTGGGCTCAATCTGACGTTCGAGGTTCGTGAAGGAATCGTAAAGCATTCGCGCGACTACGATCCGGACCAATTTCCCGAGTTGTCGGAGTATCGGCTCGACGAGCGGCCGCCGCTGGAAGCGCAGCTCATCGATTTCGTCGATGAAATAGCGTACAACACCGCTGACCTGGACGACGGCTATGAGGCGAAGCTGCTCGACATCGATATGATTCGTTCCAACGTGCCGTGGTTTGCCGAGTTGTATGATGATGTGGATCGCACCTGCCCGCAGGGACTGGAAAAGTTGAAGTTTAATGAAGTTGTTAAGGGCATGCTCGATCGCCTGGCGACGGACTTGATTGAGAATACAAGAGTTGAGGTGGCAGCTTCAGGAGCGAAGAGTGTCGAAGATGTGCGGCGTCAAGCGCGGCGCTTGGCGGGACTCAGCCCGCAGGTGGCCACGAAAAGCGCCGCGCTCAAGAAGTTTCTGCTCGAACGGCTCTATAACCAAACCGCCATCGTGATGGACCGTGAGCGGTCCGTGGAAGCCCTGGGACAATTGTTCGAGTTCTACCTGGATCATCCGGAAGCGATGCCAAAAGCCTACGCCGAAATGGCCCAACACGGACCCCGGCATCGCGTCGTATGCGATTATATCGCCGGAATGACCGATCACTTTCTTCTGCGACAACACCAATATTTGCTTGGTGCGAGTTCCGCATCAGTGGTCCGCTAGTCAACGGGCTTGCTTGTCGCACCAGGAAGGTATCTTTTCGTCAGAACTTCGCGCCCTTATAGTCGTATCTGTTTCGAATCAGAGGCAAGGAACGTTTAGGCGGCTTCCTTGACATCACTGATGCGGGACATATAATAGATTTCACTGGGAGAGTCAGGGCTCCTGGCGAACAAGGCGAAAAACGTATGTTCCTGGACGTCAAAGAGCTTGCGGTCCGCAAGATCCGTATCCGGAAAAGCTACGCCCCCGGGACGGTCGACTACCACACAGGCGATTTCCGCCAAGTAGAGCCTCTCGAAGTGCGCGCGACGGCCGAGTTGCTGGAAGGCCAAATCCGTATCACTGGAGAGCTCCATACCCGGCTGGAAATGACCTGTGCGCGGTGTCTTGAGCCTGTAAATGAGGATGTGGCCCGCGATTTTGACCTTTTTTACCGGCCGTTGGCCTCGATGACGAAAGAAGAGGAAGAACGACTTAAGTTGGATGACACAGAAATCGCGTTTTTTGAGGGCGAAGGACTCTTCCTGGCCGACGTGCTGGCCGAACAGGTGCTCCTGGCGCTGCCGATGAAGGCGATCTGCCGCAGCGATTGCCGGGGTCTTTGCCCGCAGTGTGGGGTAAATCTGAACAACGAGGAATGCCGCTGTGAAGCCCACGTCGCGGACCCGCGTACGGCGCCCCTGGCACGCCTAAAGCAGGACTGGTTCAAAAAGCAATAGAAATCAAGGTGGAAACACCATAGAATGCCCCATTCGGTCCGGGGCCAAGAGAAGGAGTTTGTATGCCCAACCCAAAACGACGCCATTCACATGCGCGAAAGAATAAGCGGCGCGCGCACGACTTCCTGACTGCTCCGGCGCTTGCCAAGTGCCCCAATTGTCATGAAATGAAGCAGCCTCACCAGGTATGCCCGCACTGCGGTTATTATAAGGGCCGGGAAGTTGTGGACACCGGGGCCTGACGCCCTACCGTTCACGGCGCCTGCACCCAACTCCGCCGGAGCACTTGATGATCACCATCGCAGTGGATGCAATGGGAGGGGACCATGCACCGCGTCCTGAGGTCGAGGGCGCTGTCGCTGCGGCGCGCGAATTCGGTGTGCGCATCCTCATGGTGGGTCTCCCGCCGGAGCTGAAGCGCGAACTTGCGAAGCATCCACATCGCGGGCTTCCCATCGAAATAGTGCCGGCCACCGAAGTCATCACGATGCATGATTCGCCATCGCAGGCCTTTCGGAAGAAAAAGGACAGCTCGGCGCATGTGGCGGCCAAACTGGTGCGGGGCGGCTTGGCCGATGGATTAATTAGTGCAGGGAATACTGGCGCGGTGATGGCCGTCGCTCGTTTTGGCCTGGGAACCCTGCCTTCCGTGGATCGGCCGGCCCTCGCGGCTCCGTTTCCGACCGCTCGTGGCGGGACGTCCGTGCTGGTCGACGTAGGCGCGAATGTGGACTCAAAGCCAGCGCATTTGGTGCAGTTTGCGGTGATGGGAGAAATCTACTACCGGGCAATATTCGGAACGCGGCGGCCGAAGGTGGCTCTGCTTTCGATTGGCGAAGAAGAGATGAAAGGCAACGAATTGACGCGCGAAGCGCACATCCGCCTGAAACAATCCACGCTGAATTTTGTGGGAAACGTTGAAGGACGCGAAATCTTCGGCGGGGCCGTGGATGTGATCGTTTGCGACGGGTTCATCGGGAACGTTGCGCTCAAAATCAGCGAGGGCGTCGCGCAGCACATCGTCGCTTTGCTTAAGGATGCCTTGCAGAGCACGCTGAGTTCGCAGGTGGGATATGTGCTGTCGAGGAAAGCCTACAAGAGCTTTCGAAAGAAGATTGATTATTCGGAGTACGGCGGTGCGCCACTACTCGGTGTGCGAGGCGTCACCGTGATTGGGCACGGAAGTTCGAACGCCCACGCCATCAAGAACGCCATCCGAGTGGCGACGGAGTTGGTTCGCGGCGGGGTCAACGAAAGAATCGAGCAAGAGCTTTCCATGCTTCCAGTCGCCGTGGAGGCCTAGGCAGCGAAACGGCGGTCCTTCTCAATGGGAAAATTAGCATTCTTGTTTCCGGGACAAGCTTCTCAGTACCCGGGCATGGGCAAAGAATTGGCCGATAAATTTCCGGCAGCCCGAAGTGTGTTCGCCGAGGCCGATCAAGCGCTTGGATTTTCTGTTTCGGATCTGTGCTTCGCCGCTAGTGAAGAAGCCTTGAAGCTGACCGCGAATACCCAGCCGGCAATCTTGACGGTATCCGTGGCCGCCTGCCGTGTGTTGGAAGAGAAAGGCGTGCGCCCTGATTTTGTGGCAGGGCACAGCCTGGGTGAATACTCCGCGATCGTGGCCGCGGGCGGACTCAAATTTGTGGACGCGGTACAGCTGCTCCGGCACCGTGGCGAGTACATGCAGTCGGCGGTACCCGAAGGCGTGGGCGCGATGGCGGCCATCATGGGGCTGGCACCGGCTCAAGTAGCGGAAATCTGCCGTAAGGCGGCCAATGGGCAAGTGGTTTCGCCAGCTAACCTGAATTCTCCCGAGCAGACTGTGATTTCCGGGCATGCGGCGGCAGTAAAGCGCGCGGTGGAGATGGCTTCGGCCGGAGGCGCCAAGCGCGCCGTTATGCTCGCCGTTTCCGCGCCGTTCCATAGCGCGCTGATGCTTCCCGCGCAGCAACGGCTAGAGGTCGACCTGCGTGCGACAACCTTCCATCAGTTGCGTGTGCCACTGGTTACCAACGTAGACGCCGAAATCACGACCGACGGTGACGAGGCGCGGGATTCGCTGATTCGTCAGGTGACCTTGCCGGTCCGATGGGAGGAATCGGTGCGCGTCATGGTCGAAGAGGGTGTGAACACGTTTATCGAAGTGGGTCCGGGGCGCGTTCTAACCGGATTGCTGCGGCAAATTGACCGTTCGGTTCATGTGTTCAACGTCGAGGATGAAAAGTCGCTCCAATCAACGCTAGAGCGGTTGGCACAAGCGCGAACCGAAGCGGCAGAGGTCTAGGGTCGCGAACCTAGCGGTGTCTCTCAGGGCGGCACTGTTAGTTCAAGCACATGCCCACCTGAAGGTGGGCGCTACATAGATCGAATACCATCCATGTTCAGCTTGAAAAACAGAGTCGCGCTGGTGACTGGCGCGTCACAAGGTATCGGGCGCGCTACCGCGCTTGCGCTGGCGCAGGCAGGCGCGCGTGTGGCTGCCGCCGCCCGGAATGTCGAAAAATTGACTGGAGTGGTCGCCGAAATCGCCGCCGCTGGTGGTGAGGCGATCGCGGTGCCAATGGATGTGGCTGACGCGGAGCAGGTTAAAGCAGGGTTTCGCCAGACAAGCGAAAAATTCGGGAAGCTGGATATTCTGGTGAACAACGCGGCCATTACGCGCGACGGCCTGGCAGTGCGGATGAAGGCAGAAGACTGGGAGGCTGTGCTGCGCACGAATCTGACCGGAGCGCACTTGTGCGCGCAACAGGCACTGTCCTTGATGATGCGCGCCCGATACGGGCGGATTATTAATGTGACTTCCGTCGTGGCGGAGACGGGCAATCCAGGGCAAGCGAACTATGTGGCGGCCAAGGCGGGATTGATCGGTTTGACTCGCGCCCTGGCGGTGGAAATCGCATCGCGGAATATTACGGTGAATGCGGTTGCACCCGGGTTCATCGTTTCGCCCATGACGGATCCGTTGCCAAAGGAAGTAAAGGATGGATTGATGGCGCGAGTGCCGCTGGGCCGGATGGGAACGGACGCGGAAGTGGCAGCAGCGATTGTGTTCCTGGCGAGCGAAGAGGCGGGATACATCACAGGGACCGTTCTCGACGTTAACGGCGGCTTGAGGATGGGATAGACCTCACAAGGGATTCGTAAACCATCCACATCGGTTCTGCCACGAGATTCGCGAGCAAGATTCAGAGTAAGGTTGACCTATCGCAAGAGGGTACATAGAATATGCGGGTCCTAAATTTCAGCACACGAAGAAGTTGAGCAACGCCACATGAAGCCGCGCATAGCGCACAGCGGAGGCAAAACAGAATGGCCAGTGTCGAAGAACGCGTGAAGCAAATTATTGTTGAGCAATTGGGAGTGGATGAAGGCGAAGTGAC
>Ga0210400_10003747_pt1 | contig 13367 bp, 15 predicted proteins | sample IncBWH26MmetaG_FD_155456 | JGI IMG/M metagenome (GOLD analysis project Ga0210400, IMG submission 155456) | Forest soil microbial communities from Barre Woods Harvard Forest LTER site, Petersham, Massachusetts, United States - Inc-BW-H-26-M | ecosystem: Environmental > Terrestrial > Soil >...
CAAATGGCCAGCGCATGGGTAACACCTTCTGTACTATAGCGCACCGCGCGCGTCAATAAATCTGCCGCACGCGGGTGTGCGACATAAGAGTGAGAGGTTGAGGAATTTTGTTCTCTGAGCCTCCGTGCCTAGCGTAGTATTACGCTAGGCAGTACACTGGAGGCTATATGGCACCTTCGTTGGCCGATTTAGAGCAACAGCGGTCCGCATTGCAAAACCAACTGAGCGATCTCGGCGACTTTCGCTCCGGTTCGATCACCGGTACGGGTGGGTGCTGTGGCAACCCGCGCTGTCATTGCCACCAAGCCAGCGACCCCGGCCACGGTCCCTACTACCGATTAACCCGCAAGGTGGCGGGCAAGACGGTGACAGAGACTTTTTCGACCGATGCTGCTTTGCGCAAGGCACAGCGCGAGGTCGAGGAATACCATCGCTTTCGGCGACTGGGCCAGGAGTTGCTGGAAGTGAACGAACAGATCTGCCGCTTGCGGCCGATTCTGGAGGAAGAGTCCACCGCAGAGAAAAAAAAACGGCGGAAGCGATCCGCCAAGAGATCACGCGCGAAGTAGAGCACCTCTTACAGGTCATTTTCCAGGGCCAGCGCCAGACCGGGCGCCTCGATCTGGAAGCGACCGAGATGGCCCTGCGCTCGACTCTACACCGGGCGGGTGCGGCCGCATTGAGCCAACTGCTCCAATTCCCAGCCCCGAGCGAGAAAAGGCGCAGGCTGGCTTGCCCTTGCGGCCAACAAGCCCACTACCGCGAGCAGCGCAGCAAGCCCGTGCTGACCGCCGTGGGCCCGGTGGAAATTTTACGTCCCTACTATTTATGCGCACACTGCGGCATCGGCCAATTTCCGGTGGATGTCGAACTGGATATCGAGAATACGGAATTCTCTCCGGGCGTACGCCGCATGCAGGCGATGGTGGGCCAGGAGGCACCCTTCGATCACGGTCGCCAACAGATGAAAGTTCTGGCCGGCTTGGAAGTGACCACCAAATCAGTAGAGCGTACGGCGAAGGCCATCGGAGCCGACATCGCTCAGCGCGAACAAGCCGAGATTCAGAAAGCTCTGCAGTTGGAACTGCCGGTCGTTGCCGGCGAGCCGATTCCCGTCCTATACGTGCAGATGGATGGAACGGGAGTTCCGGTGGTGAAGAAAGAGACGGTCGGTCGGCAGGGCAAGACCGAAGGCCAACCGGCCCATACTCGGGAAGTCAAACTGGGATGCGTCTTCACTCAGACGACGTGGGATCAGGAAGGCTATCCCATTCGCGATCCCGATTCCACCACGTATACCGGAGCCATCGAGAGTGCAGAACAGTTTGGCCGGCGAATCTATGCGCAGGCCTGCGGAAGAGGCTTTAGCCGCGCACTCCAGAAGGTCGTGATCGGCGACGGCGCGGAATGGATTTGGAATTTGGTGGCCCTGCATTTTCCCGACGCCATTCAGATTGTCGATCTCTACCACGCCCGCCAACATCTTTGGGAGGTGGCGCGCAAGCTGTATCCGCATGACGAAGGGGAACAAAAAGCCTGGACGAAGATCCACCAGAAGCGCCTGCTGGATCGGGGGAAAATCGAAAAGCTGGTGGGCGCACTCCGCTCGATCGAATCCGATAACCCCGAAGTAAGGGGGAAGATTCGTATCGAGGCAGACTATTTTGAACGGAATACAGAGCGCATGCGATATCCCAAGTTTCGCGGGCAACACCTATTTGTTGGTTCGGGCGTCATTGAAGCCGGATGCAAGACGGTGGTTGCTTTCCGTCTCAAGAGGTCAGGAATGTTCTGGACCGTTCGAGGAGCCAACGCGATCCTGGCTCTCCGCTGCTGCCATCTGAATGGCGATTTTGAAGACTACTGGGAGCAACGCAGGGCGGCTTAACTTCCACTTCTATGTCGCGCACCCTTGTGCCTCCTGATGCTGACGTGTCGGCTGTCGCGGAGGCCATCGTTAAGGTGGTGGATACGCCGTTTGGCAAGCGCCCTTTCCGGGTGCACGTGGATCCCTCACAGGATGGCGCGGAAGTGGTGAACATGGTGTTAGACCGGGTTCGCGCTGAGATGCTCCGTCGCATTGGGCTCGCCGACGTCTTGACGCCCCGGGCGCTTACTTCTCAGTCGCGAAGTGCAGCATGAATGAAGAAACCCTGTTGACTCGGCCTATCTTGTGGCGACTTTCTGGAAATCAGGCGGCTTGCGCTCTTTGAGACGTACGGCGACTGTCTTCAATATTTCGCGCGAAAGCTGCTCGTCTGACACGGCGCGGGCCACAGCAATGGCGCCGACGAGCGCGCAATAGGTCAAGAGGGCCTGCGCTCTTGCGGCGCCCTTGCTTTTCCGGTTCGTGTCACGAATCAAGGTTGCGACCAACTCAATGTCGTCGCGAACTTGCCGGGTAACAAGAGCGCGAGCTCGCTTGCCGCTGCGCGCAATATCTTCTGCCAAAGCGCCGACCGGACAGCCGGTGCCCGGATGGTTGCGATGCGCCTCGCTTAAGTAGTTATCGACTAGTGCCTCGTACGTGACAGGCGGTCCGCCCGAGGCAGCCGCATCCATCTGACGCTTCCACCTTCCTAGCGCAGAGCCGACCGCTTCGGCCACTAAGTCATCACGCGAATTGAAGTGTTTGTAGAAGCCTCCTACGGTCAGGCCCGCCTCTTTCATAAGGTCTGCAATCCCCACTCCCGCAAGGCCCTTTTCGCGGAACCTCTTTGAGGCCATGGCAACGATTCGCTTATGAGTCCTCGCCTTGTCAACCTTGGAATGACCCATTGGCCCCTCCCAAAAAAAAGTAACCAAATCAGAATTATCGGAATCCAATCCTGTATCGGGATTATAACAATAATCCACACTCCGAGGAATCTCAATGCCCAATGAACATAGCTTTGTCACCGCCAATCACTTTGATCGCGATCCATACACCAGTTCCCAGACTCGGGAACGCCTCCTAAACGCAGCCATTGCGCAGGCCGACATCAGCGAAAGTTACGAAGAACATCTTAAGATCTTCGATACATTTTACGCCGACGATGTCGAGGTAAGCAGTGAATCCGGGGAAGAACCGATTCGCGGAAAGGCGAAAGTGCGTTCACTTCTCTTCAACTTCCTATTCCCGCTTCACGTAATGGCGGAAATCGGTGGACTATTGATATCCATTCGACAGACCGCGATTCCGGCAGATACTCCAGACGAGACCCATTCGAGCTGGACACTTGAGTTGGTGGGGGTGTCCGGTCAGACCTGCACCGTGAGTTGGCGCATCTTCCGGAAATGGAATGGATCGCGCGTAGTGTACGAGCATCACTATGACCATCAGCAAAGCGGTGAGCCCTTGACCTTCGCCGATTTGAATTTCAATGCGCCTAAACCTGCCGTAGTGTAGGGAAAGCAGCAGCGTTCTCCCTCCATTGGGCCGGCAGGAAGAGGGAATAAAGGATTCTTGGTGAACTGCCCCTTTCACCTACCGTCGGCGGCCAGGCCGTACGCGGCTTTTGGGTTTTGCAGTGCGTGGCGTGACCGTCTCCCGGGACGCCACGATGGCTTCGGCTTCGATTTCGACCAGCATCTCCGGGGAAACCATTCCGCCCACCTGAACCATTGCAGTGGCGGGACGGATCTTGCCGAAGAATTCTCCGTGGGCGCGTCCCACCTTCTCCCATTCGGCGATGTTGGTCACAAACATGCGTGTGCGGACTACGTCTTCGAGGCGAGCGCCGGCCGCGTGCAACGCGGATTCGATGTTGCGCAACGTTTGTACGGTCTGCGCGTAGACGTCGCCTACACCTACCAGTTTCCCGTCGGCCCCCGTGGCCGTCGTTCCTGAGACGTGAATCGTGTCGCCCACGCGTACCGCGCGGGAATATCCGATGATGGGTTCCCAAGTGGTCCCTGTTGAAATATTCGTTCTTTTCATCGCGTCTCCTTGTTTTGTGGCTTGCTATTTTGCCACGAACATAGCCGCGGGCTGAAACTGGACATTCGCCAACGGTACACCTTAAGCTTGAAAAGATTGAACACAAGGCGCAGAGCGCGTTCTCTGTGCCCGCCGTGTTGAGGTTTTTCGGAAGGAGCCGCTGCGTGCGCTGCAATAACATCCTCGCCGCCATCGGACGTACGCCGCTGGTGCGACTGAACCGGCTGACGACCGGGTTTGACGCTGAAGTGTATGTCAAGGCCGACTACATGAATCCAGGCGGCTCTGTGAAAGACCGCATTGGCGTCTCGATGGTTGATGAAGCCGAGCGCCGGGGATTGCTCAAACCAGGCGGCACCATCATTGAAGGAACATCGGGAAACACGGGGATTGGTCTCGCACTTGTGGGCGCGGTACGTGGTTATAAACTAGTATTCACCATAACCGACAAACAATCGAAGGAAAAAGTGGATTTGCTGAAGGCGCTTGGCGCGGAAGTCATCGTCTGCCCGACGGCGGTCGAACCCGACGACCCGCGCAGCTATTATTCGGTGGCGAAAAAGCTTGCGAAAGAGATCCCGAATTCGTTTTACCCGAATCAGTACGAGAATCCGATGAACCCCGAGGCGCATTACCGCACCACCGGCCCGGAAATCTGGGAAGACTCGGAAGGGAAGATCACGCACTTTGTTTGCGGCATGGGTACTGGCGGAACGATCAGCGGCGTGGGCCGCTACCTGAAAGAGAAGAATCCAAACGTAAAAATCATTGGCATCGATCCAATCGGATCGCTGTATTACGAATTCGCGAAGACCGGAAAAATCGGCAAAGCAAAAACGTATGTTGTCGAAGGGATCGGGGAGGACATCTTTCCGTCGACGATGGATTTCAAAGTTCTCGATGACGTCGTGCAGGTGAACGACCAGGAATGCTTCATGTGGGCGCGGCGATTGGTGAAGCAGGAAGGCGTCTTCACCGGAGGCTCGGGCGGTGGCTGCGTTTCAGGCGCGCTGCGCGTGGCGAAAACGCTGCCGAAGGGATCGTTCGTCGTTGCGTTCCTGCCCGACACCGGCATGCGTTACCTGAGCAAAGTGTACAGCGACGAGTGGATGCGCGAGCGCGGCTACGTGGATTCCGAAGTGCCGCTCACCGCCGAAGATGTCGTCAACGCGAAGCACAAGGCCGGCAAAGTGCGCGACTTGATCGTTGCCGGGCCCGACCAAACTGTGTTCCATGCGCTGCACGCCATGCAGACGCAGGACATTTCACAGTTGCCCGTGTTTGAGGGGCAGTCGCCGGTCGGCGCGATTTACGAGGACCAGATCCTGAACCTGGCTTTGCAAGGAAAAGACCTTCGCAAGATGGTAATCCGCGAAGTGATGAGCGAGCCGCTGCCGCAGGTCCCGTGCGAAGCCCCAGTCGAGCGCCTCACCTATCTGCTGAGCCACGAAGAACCCGCCGTGTTCGTCCAGATGGGCAATGGCCGCTTCGAAATCATCACAAAGTACGATTTAATGGGCACCATCGCTGGATTGATGGAGCAGAAGCGATAGATAGCGCAATTGAATTGTCAAGTGGGGCTTGAAACCGTTCGAAAACCCGCAGAGCGAGTCTGTTAGGTAGCGCGCCGAGATCCGACTCAAGTTAACGCCGAGGCATCACGGTCCCTGCAGTAGGCCGTGCAGGTTCCGCTATTGGTGCAGCCGGGCGTGCAACCGAGTTGGTTTGCGGGGTTGACGCGGGTGCGTGCGGTGCGGGCGGCGGGGGTACATAGCGTGGCGGTTGCGGTGACGGTGGGCTCACGGGACGGACAGGCGCCGTCGGCATTGGCGGGGCATTCGCCCCCGGCCGGACAGCCTGTGGCGCAGGCGCTGGGTTCGCAGGGGGATTCACGTTATGCGGCAAGATTCTCGACGGGGAGGCAATCCCAGCCGGCGGGAGGATCACGCGAGGAACTTGGGAGTCCATGGGGCCGGGGGGCGCAATCGTCACTCGTTGGCCGCCGGTGCGAGCGTTGGATTGGGGTGCAGACCCTACTTGGGGCGCGCCAGAGTGAGGTAAGAGGCCCGCAGGCCCGGGCGCCGCGGGTCCACTTTTCGGATTTCCGTTGATGAATGTGCGTGTCCCACGATCGAAAACCACACTCCCATTCCCTCCAGACGGTTGCGGCATTGTTCGAGGCGGGACAGCAGCGGGTCCGGAACGCGGCGCGGTAGCGAGTCCGGAACGCGGCGCAACGGGGGCGGGGTGCGGAGCAAACTCCGGCGGGGGCTGTTTCAGCGGCACCACATTTTGCAGATCTTTTGCCGCGACAACCTGATTCGATCCGTTCCTATTCTTGCTCTGCAGAGGGATGCCCGCTGTGGTAACCACACCGTGCTCCACATTTGCTGGTTTGCCCTCACGATCGTTTGGACTCCGCGCCACCCAACCGACCTGATTTCCGGTGCGTACCCAGTTCACGCACGCTGGTTCCCAGTGACGTAGCCCTGAGGCGCCTCCCGGGACCCAAAGCCATCCCAGAGTCGGAGAAAGTAGCCAACTTCCGAAGTGGTATGGCATCCAGCCCCAGGGCTCGTTGCTCACCCAAATCCAACCAAGGCGCGGATCGAGCGTCCAATTCCCGTTCATGTAAGGTGTCCAGCTCAATCCCACACTGAATGGACGCCAGGATCTTCCATATCCCGCAAAGTCGACCCACGAGCCGTAGATCGACAGGTCCGAAAGGCCATAATAATTTGGCGAACTGATATAGCTGAGCGTGTTCTTGTTGCCCGACTGGATCATTTCGCTCTGTTCGCCAACCCATTGATCGAAGCTGTCAGGTTCCGGAAGGCGAGCTACATCGGGATTTTGTGGATCTGCTGTGTGGATCGCAACGCTCTGTCCTTTTTCGAAAGTCGTAGAGCCCGCGCTGGTGCTGACGGAAACCGTGCCTGACAAAACTTCAATCGATGCGCCATCGCTGAACGCGTCGACGCGAAACTCAGCGCGTTCCGGAATCTCGGCTTCGAAGGTCGACGTGATCACGCGAAACGAATCTTCTCTGGTGAGGTTGGCGTAAAAGGTGCCGGCGCCTTGTGTCAGATTGAGCTGGGTAATGCGGCCACTGCCCGCGAACGCCAGTTGCGTGAACTGAAGAACGGAATTTTCGGCCAGATACGCCGTTGCGCCGTTTTCGAACTCAACCTCGGCGAGGCCGCCCTGCGTCGCAAGAGCATCGCCCTCCTGCAAGGGCAGATTCACCGGCGCGTCTTCCCAAGCGTCGCTGCCAGCATGCGAGACGAGCACTTGCCCATCCGTCCGGCTCAGACGAACCACTCGCGAATAATCGGAATCCTGAGCCTGCGCGGCAGAAGTGAAAAACGCAAGGCCACACGCGGCCAGCAAACACAGTCGGACAATCCGAGGAACTTTCATCCTGGCGCCCTTTCGGGGATCTATACCACTAGCTTGGATGCTGGAATCCAGCGTTGCGACTCATATCCTTGAAGTAATGCTCTCTCTATTAAGGGCAGGCGTCAAGCGAATGGAAAGAGTATCGCACGGTTCGTGACAGCGCGGCGATCAGTGGTCGCGGGAAGTGCGGATACGCTCGGCGAGCGCCCGAGCGCGGGTTCGTGCGATGTCCACGAAATGTGAATCGGCGCCGATCTGGTCGAGCACCGCCAGTAGGCGCTCGGGTTCGGGCAGAAGTCTGTGGTCCATGTCCGACTCGAATTGACGGAGGGCATCGTTGACTCCGAGGCGGTCATATTTCACTTTCTGCTCGAGCAGGACGAGATCACCCTGTTGGCGGGCCAGGCCTTCGAAGATTTGCATGAGCATGTTCGCTGAAGCGTTCAGCGTGTAGTTGAAGGTGGTTTCATGCACTTCCGAGCTGCGCTCGTAGCGAAATGTTTTTTGGCCGAGATTGGCAATGCGTTTCTGGATGTCGAGGTCGGCGATGTCGAAGTTTTTCAGGTCAGCGGCAAGCTCGAAAATTTTCTGGCGCACGGGTGCGCCGACTTCAAACGGCTCCGCAGCCGGATCTTCTTCCAGTTGGCGAATCTCGAACGTGGCTTTGCCCTGTTCTCCAATCTTGATTTCGATGAATTCGGGAGAGCTGCCTTTGAATACACGCCGGTATGTAATGGTCGCGTCGCCGGGGACTGCCTGGCAAGCCGGGACAATCGTCAACGCAGCCAAGACTAAAAACAGCAGCCTGGGTTTGAAGGGGTTCCGTGTCATCGAGAGACTCAGATGCGTGAAACCGCCGCGCGGGTGTTCGCGCCGCGCGGCCGGGTTTCTGGCGTAGGATTGGCGGAAGCAACTCCTGCAGCCCCGGCGTCAAGCCGCGCGCGGAATTGAGCTGCCTGGATATGGCAAAGCGCGACGGCCAGTGCGTCAGCGGCATCAGCGGGTTCGGGCGTTTCGCTCATGCCCAGCAGGGCGCGCACCATGAGCTGCATCTGCTCTTTCCCCGCCTGCCCATAGCCTGCGACGCAGGCCTTCACTTCGCGCGGCGAATAGCTGTGTACGGAAATATTGTGCTGGGCTCCAGCCAGCAGCACCACACCGCGGACCTCGGCGAGCTTGAGCGCCGTTTTCATGTTCAGAGCGGTGAACACAGATTCGACCGCCATACCCTGCGGCTCGAATTCCTCGATCAGATCGCTCAGCATCGCGTGTATTTCGCGAAGCCGCTCGGGAAAGTGCTCGGGACCCTTTCGCGTGGCGCGCAGCGCGCCGAACCGGAGCATCCTGCAGCGCCGCCCGTCACTTTCGATCACGCCGTAGCCGGTGGCTCCTGCTGCGGCGGGATCAACGCCGAGCACCCGGAAGAAGGCGCTGTTCGTTCGCGAAGTATGCTGCATGGCACTGAGTGTACGGCGGGGACACCGCGCGCGGCCACATCTTTTTCGATGCCGCCTGCTGGGAGAGCTCGGACTCACAAGTGTGCTCTTGAAAATTCCGCCCGCAAAAATGGAAACGCCCCGGCCAGGCCGGGGCGTTCGATTGGATTGGAGCCCGTGGAGGCCCCGTTATTCCGCGGCCATGACCGCCTGCATTTCTTTCTCATCGATGTCGAAGTTAGCGGAGACGCGTTGGACATCATCATGCTCTTCGAGCGCCTCGACCAGCCGCAGCATCTGCGCGGCCTGCGGCCCCGTCAGTTTCACGTAGTTCTGCGGCACCCAGCCGACTTCGGCGGATTCAGGCGTGATGCCCTCCTTTATCAGCGCACTGCGGACGGCTTCAAAAGTTTCGGGCGGAGTCAGAACTTCCCAGGCCGCGCCGTCGTCGTGCAGATCTTCGGCTCCGGCATCAAGGCCGATGGGGAGCATCTTGTCTTCGTCGGCCTGTTCCTTGGACACAACAATTTCGCCCTTGCGATGGAACATCCATCCAACTGCGCCGTTTTCGGCCATGTTGCCGCCGTGCTTGTTCATCAAGTGCCGGAGTTCGCTAACGATGCGATTGCGGTTGGTGGTGACAACCTGTACGATCATGCCCACACCGCCGGGGCCGTAGCCCTCGAAGTTGACTTCCTCGTATTGCTCGCCTTCAAGTTGCCCGGTGCCCCGCGCCAAGGCGCGCTCAATGTTATCGTTCGGCATGTTCTCATTTTTGGCGGCCAGGATGGCGGTGCGTAGGCGAGGGTTGGAATCCGGATCACCGCCGCCGACTCGCGCGGCAATTGTGATTTCGCGGATCAGTTTTGTGAAAATGCGGCCGCGCTTTGCGTCTGTGGCCGCTTTTTTGTGTTTAATCGTAGCCCATTTGGAATGGCCAGACATGGAAATCGCCTCTTCAGAAACAATTTGGGGGACTGGTCCCTGCTTATTGCCTCGATAGTCTAGCATACGGCTACTGGAATCGGAATATGCAGGGAGGCCACACCAGCGATTTCGCAAAGGTAGGTGCGGGGAATAGTTAATCGGCTGATTCCAATGAAATTGGGCCGTGAGGCGGGCGGTTGCAGAATTGCGCGAGGAAACGAAGGGTCAGGAAGGCTGCAAAAGGGGCCGTGGAGGGCGGGAAGAGAAAAGGAGTGGCGGCATCCACATAAGGCGCAGGATTCCTACATTGTAGAGGAAGCCGGGACGTTCAACTGGAATCCGGACGTGGAACCAGAAACTGGTAAGCCAATCTACGCGCCAGATCACAAAGACCAAGAGAACAATTGCGCCGCGGACGACAGAACGCACAGCCAGAATGGGTGCGCCATCCGGCGCCCGTGCCGTCGATCGCCAGACCGATCCGGCAGCCATTCTCGAAGGCCTTGTTGCGTTTGGCTCGGCGGACCACGGAGAGCAAGGCTTGGCAGGTCGGGCCGGGATCCAAGCGCTCGGTGAAATAGCCCAAGGCATCTCGGAGAACGGAGCGGACAGGGAGAGGTTTCTTCGGGCCGCAGAGCGCACTAACGCTTCGACGGCAGGAAAGCTGTGTTGATGGAGGATTTGACCGACCAGCAAAGCCCACAGCAGAAGCCGCGCGGGAATCTGCGGTTGCCGCCGACCGTCTCCCGGATCCCGAAGATAGTTCTGGAATCGAAGACGCCGCGTCACAAAGTGCAGCAAGCGACGTGGCGTGGGGCCGCTCATTTCTTCTTTTTCTTCGGCCTCTTCTCTTGCTGCCGGGCCAGCACCAACAGCTGGGCATTGGCTGCCAATACTTCACGGACGGCATCCTGGAATTCCCGCCCGGCCTGCACCTGACGGCGTACCTCCTCGACCCAGGGCTTGGGGATGTGTTGGACACGCTTTTTCCCCTGGACCATAAAGGTCAGCGACCAGACTTCATGGCCCTGGCCTTCGGCGCAATGGCAGGTGGGTTTACCGCAGCGGAGATGGGTGCAGGAGAGCGAACCGGGGAGGGCCTGTTCGGGGATCTGGAAACGGCGCAGCAGCTCGAACTTGCGCTGGCGCAGTCGAGCCGCGAGCGGTCCTTGAGGTTTGCGAATCATCTTATTGTATTAATACCATAAGATTATAGGAACAAAACCAATGATTTCTACGAGTGCGAAAATAGGAGTCTACTGCTGAAGGACCGCGGAGTGGAAGAAAAAGGCGGTCTTACAGGGGCCCAACAGACCGACGGTCATCTATCTTCCGAAACGGCTGGAGGCCACAGAGGCCAGGGAGGCCAGCCATCCGAACTGATTGAAAACCAAGGACTACGATTGGAGAGACTTGGGAGCCCCCCTCCGCGGCTGTGAACGGTTTTGCATATGTCTGATTCGGCGCATTCCTTTTGGGCGCTGTGGATTTTTCACGCGAAGGGTGCCTACAATTGTTAACCTTGGATATGCCAATGAAAATATGCCAATACTGACCGCCTGCAGCGAGAATGGGTGCAAGGGACAGGTCCCGCACGCGCTCGAAACCGTGCATCTGTGCATGCTTCATTTCACGCTGCAGATCGAAAAGGCGTGTGCGGAGATGCGCCGCGAAACCGTATACGGCAAGACACCCCACGCGCGCCAGGTGGAGATCATCCGCTTCATCGCGGACAACGGCGAAATGCTGGCACGCGCATCGACCAGCGGCTTGCACCTGGCCGACGAAATGAAGGCGCGAATCCTCAATACGTTCCTCACCCTCATGAACCTGCGGGAAAATCTCGATCGCGCCGCTCTGCGTCAACCCATTGGCCGCACCGGCGGGTAGCTCGCAGTGATCGAATGCCCACTGAGGTTACATGTTCCCCGCACTCGTTCTTACCGCGGAGGTTCTTGCGTGAAACGCCATTCGAGTCTGCATCCGCTAAGCCAGCATCATCACTTTGCGCTGATTCAGGCGCTGGGGATGCGGCGCGCGGCCGAAGCTCCTGGGGAGAAGCGCAACGCAGCTGTCGAACGGCAGGCGGACAAATTCATCGCATTTTGGCATAAGACGGGCATGCTTCATTTTCGCGAGGAAGAAGAAGTGCTGCTGCCGGCCTACGCTCGCCACACGCGGCTCGATCAAGACACTGGAATCATGCGCCTGCTCGCCGATCATGCGGAGATTCGCGCGGCGGTGGAGGATTTTGAGCGCCGGCGCGCGGAGAAACTGCCGATCGAAGCCGAAGCGATGGCTCGCCTCGCGAAACTTCTTCGCGATCATGTGCGCTTTGAAGAGAATGACGTTTTCCCGCGCATCGAACGCGTGCTCGGCGACGAAGATCTGCACGCAATGGGTCGCGGACTAACTCGCTTACATTCCAAGACCGATGTCTGCGACATTTGAAACCGTGCGCATACGCAAACACGCGCGCGCAAGAATCCGTATGGCAAGTCGGGGTCCCTGTAGCGCTCGCCTTCAGGCGAGCATGGCCTTGAAACTGGGATGCCCGCCCTAAAGGCGGGCTCTACAAAGGCGACTGAAGTGAAGTTGCGACATAGTCGCACTCAGGCGCCAATGTACCGCGCGTACAGTGATCTTGCGACGCTTGTGTCGCGGGTTCCCTTGATAATGGCGCGGCCGTCCGCGAAGACGGTCATTTCGTAGGGTGGGACGCGAAAACGCAGCAGGAAACCGTTTTCGCGTACTTCTGCAACCGTGGGCGCGAGTCGGCGGCCTAGCGCCGGGAGGTCAAGCTGCCTGCGGCGCTCATGAATCTGCACGGAATCGCGTCCGCACATGGTCAAATGGGGCTGGGCGTCGCCTTCGAGATAGCGAAAGTCATGGCGAACGCATGCGCGGCACTCCGGATTGCGGGCCACGCGCACGGATTGGTATCGCCCGGACCACACGTCGAAGGAAACCAGACGCCCGCCCACCGACTCCGTCTTGCCGAGAAGTAGTTTGATCGCTTCGGCGGCTTCGATCGAGGCAATCACTCCGGCGGCCGCGCCGAGTACCCCCACCGTATCGCACGTGTCTTCAGCGCGCGCGGCTGCCTGCGAGCCGTCATCGCCTACTGACGGGGCGGACTCGAGAGCGCATGCCAGGCAGGTTGTCTGGCCGGGTCGCACGGTGAGCGTCACTCCATAGCTCGCGACGACGGCAGCGTATATCCAAGGCACATCCAAGTGGATTGCGGCGTCGTTCAGCAAAAATCGCGTTTCGAAGTTGTCAGTGCCGTCAAGAATGACAGGAAAACCGCGCAATAAGCCTTCGGCGTTTTTCGGTCCGAGGTCGGCGACGATGCCTTCGACGGCTATGCCCGAATTGATTGCACGAAGGCGGCGTTCGGCTGCGACAGCTTTCGGCAGCGCCTCGCGGGCGTCGGATTCCTCGAATAGGGTTTGCCGTTGCAGGTTCGAAGGCTCGACGAAATCCCGGTCCACTATCCGCAGCTTGCCAACGCCCGCGCGCACCAGCAAATTTGCCAACGCGGTGCCCAGCGCGCCGCATCCAACGAGCACGGCCGAGGAATCGAGCAAGCGCTGTTGTCCCGCCTCGCCGATTTCGGGGAAGAGGATCTGCCGCGAATAGCGTTCGAAAAGTTTCGGATCCATGTTGCCGCTCGCCTCGGGCGC
>Ga0210400_10003748_pt1 | contig 13363 bp, 6 predicted proteins | sample IncBWH26MmetaG_FD_155456 | JGI IMG/M metagenome (GOLD analysis project Ga0210400, IMG submission 155456) | Forest soil microbial communities from Barre Woods Harvard Forest LTER site, Petersham, Massachusetts, United States - Inc-BW-H-26-M | ecosystem: Environmental > Terrestrial > Soil >...
ACTGAGCTCGGCCCCCCAAGCGCCAGCAACCCCTTCCAGAACGATTGGACCTGGAACTGGATCGCCACGTCCTTGAGGTGTCCGGCCAACTTGCCGTTCCGGATCTCCTGTGCGCTTGACGCACCACCATACGCGTTCAGAAGCCCAAAGTCGCCATTCGCGCCGCCGCTGCCGGACAGGTAAATGCCATGCTTCACGTCCTTGATCATGTCCTCGACCGTGATCGCGGCGCTGCCCGGAGCGATGGTCAGGTTGGGCGTCACCTCGCCCGGCAAGCTCCATCCTCCGGTGGCCGCGCATCCGTGTGCCCGCACCGGTAGGCCTCGTTTCTGGTACCACCACCCCAGCTTCGACGCGTTCTCCCGCATCGCCAGATAGTCGGTCACCACGCCGTGATCGATGAGTGCAAACTCCTCCGGCGCGATCCCCTCGTCGTCCCAGCCAACGGTCATGAGTCCACCGGGAGACGTACGGTCCCCACGCACCGTCAAGAGCGGATGTCCGATCTGCATCTCCCCCAAAACCTGCTCCGGCGGCGCCGCATAGCTCGTTCCCTCTTCGCCGGCCCGCTTCCCCAATGCGCGCTCCATCCCTAAGGCGGCGAGGATCGTGCCTTCCACCATCCCATTCAGGACCTCGGGACCGACGACGAGCTCATATCGCCCGACGTCCACCGATTGCGGGGCCGCCGCCGTGAGCATCGCGCGTGACTCCTTGAGCGCCTCGTCCGCGGCGGCCCGCATAGCGTCGGAAAGCCTCGCGTTCGGCACGACCTCGTATCCGGCGGCCTGCCAGCCGAACCCCTCCGGACCCGTGATCGCCGTCATCTTCTCGTCGGCCACCGTCGCGAACACCTGTCCACCGGGAAACGCGAGACTGAACGTCTGGGCGATCATCGACCCCTCGGTCGACGCAAAGGTCCGCTCGACGCGCATGAATCGAACCGATGCGCGAGCTTGCGTGACACCACTCACTGCCAACGCCGCTTTCGTTCCTGCCAGTAACGCCTCTTGTTGCTCACCCACGGCAACGCCGAAGGGGTCTGTGCGAACAGGAGTCGCCCAGCGCCCGTCGGCGACGACCGGCGCCGGAACCAACGCGATCTCAGTCTTCCGTCGCTTGGCGTTCACCTGCGCCTGGTGGACCGCGCGCCGCGCCGCATTGGCCACCGCATCCATTGTCGTCGCGTCGCTGCCCACGAATCCCCACTGGCCGTTGGCGATGACACGGATGCCGATCCCGACGTTCTCGCTGTAGTTGACGTTCCCGCCATATGTATCCCGGATGCCGATCGACTGCGAGATCTGCCGGTCGACACGCACGTCGGCATATGAGGCGCCGGCAGCGCACGCAGCATCAAGCGCCGCTGCCGCGAGCGCTCGCGGGTCGGGCCCGAACCGCTCGGCGACGTCGAACCCGTCGCGGATCGGCCGTGTGGGATTCAGCTGCGCGATAGTGCGCGACGGCCAGACAACACTGGCGGCCGCCGCGGTCGAGGCGAGCTTGACGAAGTCTCTTCGGGAACGGGACATGAACTGTGCGCCTCTGCGTGATGGTAGGGCGATGGTCCGTCAATACAGAGACCGACGGACCCATCGATCACACAGGGCCCTATTGCATCAACCGACGCTGGCCACGTCGGTGCCATCAGCCCGCACTCGGCGATGCGAGGCAACCCTTGTAGTTCGGATTCGACGTCTTGCTCCCGCTCGCCGCCGTCGGCAACGTGAAGCTGACGTCCGTTCCGTACAACGGCAGCGGCGACTGCAGATTCGGATTGTTCCCGTTCGCAAATGGCCCGGTCGGGAACACTGTGCTCTGATCCCGACCGTACTGCCGAATCAGCCGCCGGAGATCGCCTTGCCGCGTGCCCGTTCCATACAACCAGAACGCCCGCTCCCGAAATAGGATATCGACCGCCTGATCCTGCGTCGGGTGCAACGAGTCCACCCCGATTGAATCAGTCTTCATCGCCGACATCGCCGAATCCAACTGCAAGTACGTGGTGGGCGCAGTCGCCCGCAGTGCGTTGAGATCCGACACCGCCGTCGCGCCGCCCCCACTCTGGAGCGCGGCCTCCGCCCCGATGAGGCGCGCCTCTACGCCGGTCGCCAGCGACACGTATTGTGACGGGTTGCCGAACTTTGCGGGATAGTACCACGTCCCGCCGTCACATGTCTGCTGTACCGTGCTATCGATCACGACCCGCGGATCCCGCGCCGAGACAAAGTTCAACCCGTTCTCCCCCTCGCGGTCCGACATGTTGAACGCGCCACAGCCTTGGTTCACAGGCATCTGGCTTTCGTACAGATTCTGGATTCCGTTTGTCGCGTCCGTGCTACCGACCGTATTGTAGACGAAGCCTGTCGGCACGGAAATCACGGCCGCCGCCGCCAACGCGAAGTGGCCGCGATCGAGCCGAGTCCGCCCAAGCCCCACGCTCGCCAGCGAGACCACCGTGTCGTTGCCCACCGCATGGGCGAGGGCCGAATCGAAGTGTGCTTCTGCCATCCCGAGGAGCGAGTCGGTCGTCAACGGCACGCCATATTGAATGCCACCGCCCGGCATAACAACGCTCAGTGGCACTCCCGCACAGTAGTCCTCGGCCATGACCAGCTCGGCATAACCTACAAGCGCATAGGCCTCCCCCACCTTTGACTGGCCGCTCGCCGGCTCGTACTGCTGTAGTCCGACCACCGCAAGGAGCAACGACGACCGAGCTGTGAGAATCGTACTCAATGGCGCGTCACCAGCCTCGTTGTACCCCGTGGCTGGACCGGTGACCGTGGTGATGCGCGCGTCAATATTCGCGTCCCCCGCGAAGCCGCTATACCAGCTCCATCCAAACTCGTCCGTCAGCAACCCGCTGAACTCGACGACGCCGTAGGAGCCGGTTATGCCTTGAAAGAGTTGAGCCATCGCACCTGTCAGCTCGCTCTCCGCCCCACTGCGATTCTGCAGCGTGGTGCTTCCGATCACCCCAATTGGTGGCGGCACACTCAGTACGTCGCTGGGCCGACACGCAGACACACCGAGCCCCACGATCACCAGCGACGCCACGACAGCCTCGGTGACTGCGGTCCGCGTTGACCGCGACAGGATCGTCAGCATGCTCAGAACCCCACGTTGAGGCGGAATTGGAAATACCGGGCCAATGGCACGGCGCTGGCGCCGCTGGTCCGAAGGTCGTTATTGACGGTGCTGGTATTTGCGCTGGGTTGATAGTTCTGGCCGTTCGCGTAACTCGCGGATGGATCGCCGCCTGAGTAACGGGTCCAGTACGCCAGGTTCCGGATCGCGCCAGTCAAACTCAGACTGTGTACGTGGGCCACGTGTGCGAACTGTCCCGGCAGTGCGTACGTGAGCGACAACTCTTGAAATCGCAACACCGTACCGTCTTCAAAGTAGCCCGACGCGTAGTATCCATACGCGTTGGTGGTGTACGCGACCGCGCGTGCCTGCTGCCAGAGCGGCGACTCGGCGATATTTTGCTCGGGAAGCGTGCCGTTGGCGGCTCCGGACTGCGCGAATGCGTTGAACACGCGATAACCACCCTGGTAGGTGAACAACGCGCCGACGCTGAGCGTGCCATTCAACACCGCGATGCGAGTGTCAAACGACGCCTGTTGTGTTGGGAGACTGGAGCCCAAATATGTCTCTGTCCGGTCTACTGTCACTTCACTTGGCTCGATGATCCCGTCGTGGTTGACATCGGCGTAGTGCTCTTTGTTGCCCCAGAATCCGTAGAGCGGATAACCGGGCGCGATTTGTTGCGCACCTAGATTCAACGGCGTTAGTCCCGGTGCCAGGTGCACCAGTAGGTTGCTGTTGACAGACGCGTTGACCGTCGCCGTCCAGATCAGGGGGCCTGATTGTACCGGGATCACCGTGATTTGCCCCTCAAGTCCTCGGTTTCGGATCTCACCGATGTTGATCTCGTACGGTGCGCCGCCGAGATCCCAGCCGAGCGCTTCCGAATACAGCGCGTCTTGCGTTGTCTTCGAATATGCCGAGAGTTCGATGCTCATCCGGTTGCCCCATAGTCCTATGTCGACCCCACCTTCCCATTCTTCGGTGTATTCCGGCTTGAGGTTCGGGTTACCCGGCTGTTGCAGCTGAACCGCGGTCGCCAGCCCCCCAGTCGCCGCGACGACGACAGGGTTGTAGAGTTGCAGAGCGAGCCCGTTGTATGGCGCAACTCCGGCCGCGCCGAAGGCCCCCCGCAACCGCACCGTCGTCTGCCCCTGCTGCACGGCTAACCACGATGCGCTCAGCTTCGGGTAAGTGGCCGTCTGGTAGCTGTAGCCGAATCCACTGGCGGCGTCCACGCGCAGCGCGCCCGTGACAAAGAGCCGATCGGCCACCTGCAGTTGTTCCTCGCCATACCCGCCCAGTGTCGCGCTGCGAGCACCCAACTGATTCACCGACGGGTTCACAGCGCCCGCGAGATTGAGGTTCGCGGTCGACAAGCCGGTTGCATACGATGTGAGTCCGCTACTGCGCGAATCGCGGAGGTTCAGTCCGAAGGTGGTGACCGCCTTCAACGTTCTGGTAAGCGTCACCGTCGCCGCCACCCGCAGATCGGCCGAGTAGATATCCGTGCCGACCTGTCCAAGCGAGTACTGGCCGTTGTCAGGTCCCGCCCCCAGGTAGCTCAAGACCTGCGGCAGTCGTGTCACCTGGCTTCGCTGGGAGCCGTGATCGATCCCGGCGTCTGCGAAGCCCACCAACCATGGCGTGGGTCGCCAGTTCCAGCTGAGCCCACCCGTGAACCGGTCCGTCTGCTGCGATGTCAGCGTACCTACCGCGATCAACGGCTTAATAGGCCCCCGGCCCCACCCGTAGTTGTTAGCCGAATCGGGCGGACTGCCCGCGTTCGCTCCGGCGAACAGACCACCGCCGTTGAGGGACGGCACAGTCTGGAACGTCGATAGGTACGCCACGTTCAGACTGATGTCCGCCGTCGAGCCTAGGCGAAGGAATGTGTTCGCGCGCCCTGATCGCTGCTGCTCGCCGTTGGGGTTGAGCACCGAACCCGGGAATCCCGACGCTTGGGCCTGCGGCACAAATACGGGCGGCAGTCGGAGCGCCCCGGTCTCATTGGTCAGGCCGCCAGCAAGAAAGTACCGGATCCTGTCCGTCCCGCCGCTGACGTCAAGATCGTACTTGCCGCGCGTGCCGACTCCGTAGATCGAAGTGGCCGAATGGTTCAACGGGTTGTAGTGCGTCACACTATCCACCACGCACGTTCCGTTGGTTGACTGGGGTCGGTGGGAGGACCTTACGAGCGGACATTCTGTCGCGGCGTTCGAACCACCAGTGCGATGGCCCCAACTATAGTAGTAGTCCGGGAATCCGGTCGGGATGTCATTCAGTCCCTCTTCCGCCGACGCGTGCCACTGTGCCTTGCCGGAGATCCCCCGCTTGGTCGTGATGACAATCACGCCGCTCGCCGCGTCGGTCCCATATTCCGTCGATGCCGCAGGGCCTTTCAGCACGTCAATCGTCGCGACTTGGCTAAAATCGATGTCGTTGAGTCGGTTCGGCGTCGGCACAACGCCAACGAGGAGGTTGTAGGAACCTCCAGGCGAGTTATCCTGCCGGACGCCGTCGACGATGACGATCGGGTCGCTCTGGAGCGCCATGCTGCTCTGTCCGCGAATGCGGATTGCTTCACCGCTCCCCGTGAGTCCGCCGGTCTCCACCACCTCGAGTCCCGGCGCTCGGGACGCCAGAATGTCGGTGATGCTCGTGACCGGTGCCGTTGACGCAATCGAATCCACATTGATCGTCGAAATGACGTTGCCGACCTGATACCGCCGCTGATCACCGATCGCCGTCGTCACGATCTCGTCGAGCTTCGTCGGAGTCGCCGTGAGCGCAAAGTCGAGGTGCGCAATGCCGGAATCGCCCCGGATGGTGATCGTTTGAGTGAGCGCCGAGTATCCGACTCGACGGGCGATCACCCCATGGTTCCCCGGTGCGACGCCGGCGATCGCGTAGCGCCCGTCGGCGTCGGCGATCGCCCCCAGCGGCGTTCCCTCGATGTGCACCGTCGCCTGACCCACCCCCGTCAGCGTCCGAGCGTCGGTCACCCGCCCGACGAGTCGAACTCCTTGCTGTGACATCGGCACTATTCCCGTCGTGGGCCGCACGGCGGTTCCCTCATGTGCCACCAACGTCGCGCGACGTTCGCCCGTCATCTGCACGTCGAGTCCGGCGTCCATCAGGATAGCGCTGAGTGCCGCCGCGACTGTGATCTCGGTCGCCACCAGCGTCACCCGTTGCTCGCTCGGCATCAAGCTCCGACTGTAGTTGATCGCCAGTCCTGACCGCACCGCAATCGTGTCCAACGCGTCCGGCACCGACGCGCTGTGCAGGGCCAGCGCGATCCGGGCCCGCAACACCTCCGCGTTTCGCGCGTCCATGCGGACGCCCGTCGAGCTGACGGCGTAAAAGACCGGCCCCCGCTGCGCGAGCGATGCCGCCCCGCTCTCCCCTCGCTGCGCCTGCGCGCGCCCCGGGCCAGCGGCGCTCCACAGCGTGAGCGCCACCACCCATGCCAACCGACATCGTTTCACGTTCGCCCCTCGGAATCGATCGTTCGTCGCGCTCTATGGCAGCGGATCGAGCCTCACTCGCTGTCCATCGCGGTCGACGCGTGCATGCAGTAACCCACCGAGCTCGCTGAGCACCTGCGCTGGCGGCTCCGCCGACCAGCTCGCGGTCACGAGGCGCTCGCGGAGCGCCGAGTCCCGCACCACTATCTGGAGTCCATACCACCGCGCGAACTCGGGCACGAGCGCCTTGAGCGGCACGTCGCGCACCACGAGCAGCCCACCCATCCATCCCAGTAGCACGCCGACATCCGCTGGCCGCGCCGAGCCGACCGTGCACGCGCCGATCGTCCCGCAACGCGCACCAACGGTGATCATCTCACCGGCCGCGACCCCTACAGTCCGGCGCCCTTCCGTCGTATCGCGCACCGACACCCGTCCCTCGGCGACCACCACCCGCACAACCGTGTCAGAGGCGTACGCACGCACATCGAACGACGTCCCAACGTCGGTCGTACGCGCCGCCCCTGCCTGTACGATGAATGGCATCCGCGCGTCGTGAACGACCGCGAAATACCCCTCCCCCTCCAGCTCCACCGCGCGCCCGTCACGCCCGTAGGCGTGTGGGACCGTGAGCCGACTCCCCGGCGCCAGCGTGATCGCGGTCCCATCGGCGAGCGTAATGGTGCGACGCAAGCCGACACCGCTGACGTACGTTCGATCGGCGGCGACCCATCGGGCCCGCCCGGCCACGACGCCGAGGCCGGCCGCGACCACCAACGACGCTGCGATGGCCAGCCGAGTCCCGACCGCGACCTGCCGTCGCGGCGGCACGACGGTGAGGCGTGCCCGCGTTCGAGCCGGCGCCGGACGTATTGTCGCGGCCACCTCGCCAGCGATCGCACGCCAACCGCGGTCCACATCGACTGGCGTGGGCGCACCGCGCGATTGTTCCCACGCCAGCGTCAGCTCCGCGAGGAGCGCCTCATGTGATGGATCGTCCGCTGCCCACGCGCGGACCGCCGCCGCCTCCTCTGGCGAGCACTCCTCGCCGACGTAACGCGCCAGCCGCGCCCACAGCGCGTCGTCGCTGTCTCCCTCGTCGTGTCCCATCGGATCACCAGGTGGAGTTTGCACGCCTGGTCGACACACCAATTGGCCCCGACCCTTACGTCCCCGTAAAAAAAACTAAAGACAGCGCCGCATACGCCACCAGCGCCGCGCGTAAGGCCTTGAGTGCCCGCCCCATCTGCTGGTCAACCGTTTTTTGAGAGAGCCCGAGCGCCTCGGCAATCTCGGCGTAGGTCATCCCGTGGTCGCGCGACAGCTCGAATACCAGCCGCCGGCGCTCCGGAAGCTGCGCGACCGCCGACCGCAGCGCCGTCGCCAGCTCATCCTCATACAGCGCCGCGTCGGCCGAGACCGACTCCCTCGCCTGACCCGGCCTCGCCGCATGTCCGGTGACGTAGCGCTCATGCCGCCGCGAATTGAGTGCGCGGTTCACCACCGCGCCATACAGGTACGCCCGCGCACCGCGCGTCGGCGCCCAGGCAGCTCCCTGGCGCCACACTCCGAGCAGCACATCCTGCACAACCTCTTCGCCTGACTCCGCTGACCGTGCGTACCGCGTCGCGACGGCGCACAGTCCGGCGTAGTATCGCCGAAACAACACCTCGAACGCGGCCGCGTCACGCTCGCGAACGCCGGCCACCAACGCATCATCGTCCGCATCCGTGTCCCACCGCGAAGCGGATAAATTGGTGTGCGACGAGTGTGGCAGCGACATACGTAACGCTATGGCTACGTCACGTCGCGCATTCTGTCAATACGTGGCGAGTGCTTATGGTGGCTCCGGTTTCGCCACCGCCGCGCGCAGCGCACGAATCGCCCGCGACACCAATTGTTCCGCGCCGCTCTGCGTCACACCGAGACTGGCCGCTAACTCGGGATATGAGAGCCCATCCTCGTATCGCAGCCGCACCGCCGTCTGCTGTCGCTCCGTCAGCTCGAGAAACGCGCGACGCAGCGCCGCCACCATCTCGGCGCTCGCGTCGGCGTCCGCCAGGACGTCTGCCGGGTTCGGCACCATTGCCGATGCAGGATCGGCCACCCCGGACTGCCGCACCATAACCGCGTACTGGTCGCGCGTGCGCCGCCGTCCAAGCACGTTGAGCGCACGATTGCGGACCGCCGCGATCAAGTAGGCGCGGAGTGAGCTCGGCGCGCGCCACACGGCGCGGCCGTCCCAGATCCGCCACAGGACATCCTGGACGATGTCCTCTGCCTCCGCGCGGTCGCCGACGAATCCGAACGCGAACTGGGCGAGCCGCGGCGCGTACGCGCGCACGACATCCTCCAACGCTGACGCATCGCCGCGACGAATCCCGGCGATCCACGCACGCTCCGCGCTCGCTTGGTCGCCGTCCCCCGCGCCATCGTCCGTCGTAGAACGCCGACCTATGCGATCGGTGGCAATTCGGTCCGATCCCACTGACGGAAGACCGGCACTCGGCGATGCGATCTCCACGTGTCCATCCCGTCCGCTCCCCCCTCATCGATAACAACGACCTCCACGCCCGGCGTTCGCGGCCACCATCGATGGGATGCCAAGCGTCAGCGACCCACAGGATCAGCCGCCGGCGCCCTCCTCCCTCCGCACCCTCAACCGATCGGCCACTCTCCGGGGCCGATCCGCCGGCGGCCGAGCCCACCGTGCCACACACGTGACACGTCTCCGCTCCCGGCAGCGTCGGTCTTGCAATTAAGACACATGAGAAGTCGAATCTCCCCCACTTTGTGGCGACATTCGCGCAAACAGATTCCCGGACCGACGCGGAATTGTGATCGCGGGGGTTACGCCGGCTTGCGCCATGAGTGGGGCCGCTGCCCCCACACCCCTCGGTCCGGCGCGACCTCTTATGTAGGCGTACTTCACGACCGCTCGCGTGGCGTCTGCAAACACGTTCGCCGGCAGGGACTCATCTTGCGGCAGCCAGAGACGGCACGATGATGGCCGTGGCGAGCAGCGTGACGGCCGCTCGGGTACGTCTGAAGCGATTCAATGGAGTCCCGATTGGAAGATGGATCGGACCTCACCCAGTGCTCGTCGGCACGAGGCAGCCCTTGTAGTTCGGATTGGTCGTCGTGTTCCCGCTCGCCGCCGTCGGCAGCGTGAAGCTGACGTCCGTCCCATACGACGGCAGCGGCGAAAGCAGATTTGGGTTGTTTCCGTTCGCAAACGGCCCGCTCGGGAACACGGTGTTTTGATCCCGCCCGTACTGGCGGATCAACCGCCGCAAGTCCGCTTGCCGCGTCCCCGTCCCGTACAACCAGAACGCGCGCTCCCGAAACAGGATGTCGACCGCCTGATCCTGTGTCGGGTGGAGCGAGTCCACACCGGTTGGATCCGTCTTCATCGCCCGCACCGCCGAATCCAACTGCAAGTACGTGCTCGGCGCCGCCGCCCGCAATGCATTGAGGTCCGCTGCCCACGTCGAGGCGTCCCCCCCCTGCAGCGCCGCCTCCGCCGCAATCAGCCGCGCCTCCACGCCCGTGGCCAGTGGTACGTATTGCGACGGGTTGCCGAATTTCGCGGGATAGTACCACGTGCCTCCATCACAGGTTTGCTGTACCGTGCTGTCGACCACGAGCCGAGGGTCCTGCGCCGACACGAAATTGAGCCCGTTCTCACCCTCGCGATCCGACATGTTGACCATGCCGCAACCCAACATGCCCGGCAACTGGCTCTCATAGACATTCGGGGTTCCGCTCGACCCATCGGGACTGCCGACCGTATTGTAGACGAACCCGATCGGTACGGTCGCGACGGCCGACGCTGCCGACGCGAAGTGACCGCGATCGGTTCGCGTCCGTCCAAGTCCGACGCTCGCTAACGCCACCACCGTGTCATTGCCTACGGCGTGGGCAAGCGCCGAGTCGAAGTGTGCCTCGGCTGTCCCCAGCAGTGAGTCGGTCGTCAGTGGCATCCCGTACTGAATGCCCCCGCCGGAGACATAAGCGCTCAGCGGTACCCCGGCGCAGTAATCCTCGGCCATGAACAGCTCGGCGTACCCCACGAGCGCGTACGCCTCACCGACCTTCGACTGGCCGCTCTCCGGTTCGTACTGTTGCAACCCGACGAGGGCAATCAGGAGTGACGACCGCGCCGTGAGTAGCGCGCTCAATGGCACATCGCCCGCCTCTAGGCCCGCGTCGTTGCCCGTGGTAAATCGCGCGTCGATATTGGCGTTCTGCGGACCGCTGTACCAGCTCCACTCGAACTCGTCCGTCAGCAATCCGCTAAACTGGACCAGATTATTGTTCGCGGTGAGACCCTTGAAGAGCTGAGCCGTCGCACCGGCGAGCTCACTCTCCGCCCCGTTGCGATTGGCAAGCGTGGTGCTCCCGATCACGCCGATCGGCGGTGGAACACTCAGTACATCGCTCGGCCGACACGCGGTCAGACTCAGTCCCACCAACGTGGCAAGGATGCCAGCGTTGACAACAGTCCGTTGCGTCTGCGTCAGGATCGTCGGCATGCTCAAAACCCCACGTTGAGGCGACACTGGTAGTAGCGAGCCAGCGGCACGGCGCTGGCACCGCTTTGCCGAAGATCGTTGTTAACCGTGTAGGTGTTTGTGCCGGAGTGAAAGTCCGTGCCGCCCGCATAACTCGCGGATGGGTCGCCGCCCGAGTAGCGGGTCCAGTACGCGAGGTTGCGGATCGCGCCGGTCAGGCTCAGACTGTGCACCCGGGCCGCGTGCGCCCATCGCGCCGGGAGCGCGTACGTCAGCGACAGCTCTTGCAGACGCAGCACCGTCCCGTCTTCAAAGTAACCCGCCGCGTAGGGCGCGGAATTGTGGGTGAACGCCACCGCACGCGCCTGCTTCCAGAGCGGCGACCCAACGAGATTCTGCTCCGGCAGGGTTTCGAGATTGGCTCCGCTTCGCGCAAAAGCATTGTACACCCGATAACCGCCTTGGTAGTTGAACAGCGCGCCGACGCTGAGCGTGCCGTGCAGCACTGTCACATGCGTGTCGAACGACGCTTGCTGCGTCGGCAGACTCGACCCGAGATATACGCTCGCCGTGTCCACCGTCACTTCGTTTGGCTCGATGATCCCGTCGTGGTTGACATCGGCGTAGTGCTCTCGCTTGCCCCAGAACCCGTACAACGGATAGCCGGGTGCAATTCGCTGGTTCCCCAGGTTCAACGGCGTTAGTCCGGGCGCGAGATGCACCAGCAGGTTGTGGTTGACCGACGCGTTGAGCGTCAGGGTCCAGGTCAACGGGCGCGATTGCACTGGAATCGCCGTAATCTGCCCCTCGAAGCCACGGTTCCGGATCTCGCCGATGTTGATCTCGTACGTGGCACTGCCGAGATCCCACCCGAGTGCTTCGCCGTACAGCGCGTCCTGCGTCGTCTTCGCGTAGCCGGACAGCTCCAGGCTCACCCTGTTGCCCCACAATCCCACGTCGATGCCCCCTTCCCACTCCGCACTGCGTTCCGGCCTGAGTGTCGGGTTGCCCGGCTGCGTGAGCTGGACCGCGCTCACTGGTCCCCCGTTTCCCGCGACTTCGACCGGTGCGTAGAGCTGCAGCGATAGCCCGTTGGAGGGAGCCACGCCGGCAGCGCCAAAGGCACCTCGTAACCGCAGCGTCGTCATCCCGCGCTGCACGGCCAGCCACGACGCACTCAACTTCGGATACGTCGCCGTCTGGTAGCTGCGCCCAAACCCACTGGCCGCATCGATGCGCAGCGCGCCGGTGAGGAAGAATCGATCGGCGACCTGCAGTTGCTCCTCTGCATATCCGCCCAGCGTTGCACTGCGGGAGCCCGTCTGACTGACCCCGGTATTGGCGGCGCCGACCAGCGTGAGGTTCGCGACCGACAGGTTGCCCGCGTAGGATGCGAGACCGCTCGTGCGCGAGTCGCGGAGGTTGAGTCCGACAGTGGTCACCGCCCTGACCACCCGGGTCAGCGCGGCTGTCGCAGTCCCCCGCAAGTCAGCCGAGTAGAGGTCCGTCTCAACCTGCGCGAGCGAGTACCGACCATTGTCGGGACCACTCCCCAGATAGACCTGCGCCTGTGGCAGCCCTGTCACCTGACCCTGTTGGGAGCCGTGATCGACCCCGGCGTCGGCGTAGGCCGTCAGCCACGACGTGGGCCGCCAGTTCCCGCTCACCCCACCCGTGAAGCGATCCGTCTGTTGGGTCGTGAGCGTACCCACCGTCGTCAAAGGCGTGGAAAACTTTGGGCCCCACCCGTAGTAGTTGGCCGAATCGGGTGGGCCACCCGCGTCCGCACCAGCGAACAGACCGCTTGCAAGCGATGGCACGGTCTGGAAGGTTGACAAATACGCCACGTTCAGACTGACATCCGCGGTGGGGCCAACGCGCAGAAATGTGTTCGCGCGACCCGAGCGCTGCCTTTCGCCATTCGGCTTGAGTGCGGAGCCAGGGTAGCCCAGCGCCTCAGCCTGCGGCACGAACACCGGTGGCAACCGCAACGCCCCGGTCTCGTTCGTTAGTCCGCCGGCCAGATAGAACCGAATCGCCTCCGTCCCGCCACTTACGTCCAGGTTGTACTTGCCGCGCGTCCCGACTCCATAGATCGACGTCGCTGAGTGGTTCAACGGGTTGTAGTGCGTCACACTGTCCACCGCGCACGTCCCGTTCGTGGATTGCGGGAGGGCGGGGCGGGCCACGAGCGGGCATTTCACCGCGGCATCCGTGCCGGTGGTCCGGTGCCCCCAACTGTAGTAGTAGTCCGGGAAACCGGTCGGGATATCGTTCATCCCGTCTTCC
>Ga0210400_10003749_pt1 | contig 13359 bp, 6 predicted proteins | sample IncBWH26MmetaG_FD_155456 | JGI IMG/M metagenome (GOLD analysis project Ga0210400, IMG submission 155456) | Forest soil microbial communities from Barre Woods Harvard Forest LTER site, Petersham, Massachusetts, United States - Inc-BW-H-26-M | ecosystem: Environmental > Terrestrial > Soil >...
AGGCGGCCGCGTTCTGAGGGTCTGCTTGCGTGATCTGGCGCCAAGTTTGCTCGGCTTCGGCGAGTTTTCCCTGTTGTTCCAGCGCGAGTGCCTGGGATGGGGCGGGTGTCTGGGCATTTGCCAGGAGGGGTGAGAATAATGCGATTGCGATGCAGGCGAACTTGCAGGTGTTCATAGGGTGCAAATGAGAACTCGGTGAGCCAGTTTATCCTTTTCTGATTCTGATCTGTAGACGTTCTGATTTTGACCTGCAGAGGCGCTGCGGTGAAAAAACGAAGCGGAGAGGCGCATTCTACTCTCGCCGAATTTTCCCGCTATTCGCCAGATTCTCGAGCCAGCGACGCGCGGTTGCAGCTTCCGGGCGATCGCCGTGGTTCTTCAGAAATTCACGGAGAGTCTTTGCGGAATCCTCATATTGGCCCACAGCGGTGAGCGACTGGGCAACAAGGAGCTCGATCTCTGGAGCCTTGCCGTTGGATTCAGCCAGCGCCTGCTGTGAAGTTTTCAGAGCTTGTTCGTATTGTTGATGATGGTAATAAGCTTTGGCCAGCGTCCAGTGTGTCTCCCACCCGCCCGGTTCTAACTGCAGCGATTTCTCGAGCGGCGCGATGGCCTCTTCGTATTTCGCCTGGTTTGCGAGGGCCATTCCCAGCGCGGCTAGCGCGCGGGGGTTGCTGGGATCGAGTTGCGTAGCTTTCGCGAGAACGTTTTGTGCGTCGGTCCAATTGCGGCGACGGAGGAACAGAACCCCTTGCACAAACAGCACGTCCGGATGGCCGGGGGCGAGCCTCATCGCCTCGCCGACGTACTTGTCGGCTTCGGCCAGCTTGTTGGCGTTGATGGCTTGCAAGCCTTTGTCGAAAGCTTCCTTGGCCTTGGGAGCGAGTAGGGGCTTGCCCGGAACGCCAAGGGTATCGCTCGAGGCCGACTGCAGGTAAACGTCGACCTCGGCTTTCACGGCAACGGGCAAGGACACGTCCTTTTGTGCAGCCTTGTATCCGGTCGCTTCCACGATGACGCTAAAGTTGCCAAGCGTTGGGGGTATGAAAAACGCGCGGCCGTGTGAGGCTGCTTTCTGATCGACGGGGACTCCGTCGCGGTAAAGCTTGACCGAAGCGGGTGCGGAAATAGGCTCTCCGGAGCTGTCGCGCACGGTCACTGAGATTTCCACGCGGTCTCCACGAAGCACTGTTCCTTCACTGCTGCTGTCCTGGCAGAGAGCGGGAAGAGGTGACATGAGAAGACAAATCAGTGCTGGTTTTAGATATCGCAAAATCCTGAGCGGTACGGATTGTTTTGACTGGCGCATGCTGGCAATCGAAACAGACTCGGCCAGTGTATTCCTGTTTGCCTGTGAATGCAGGCTCTGAAGTGAAACGCGGAGGAGCGGTGAATACGCCGCTCCTCCGCGGCTGTAAACCAAGCGGCCCTGCGGTGCTGGGCCGGAAGCAATTCGTTAGAAGTACACCTTCGCCCCGAGCTGCAGAATGCGCGGGTCGAAGGCCGAGGTGAACTGGCCGAAGTTGCTGGCGCCGAAATTGTTACTCACGTCGTGGAACTGGGTATGGTTCCAGATGTTAAAGGTTTCCACGCGGAATTCCAGCCGGCTGCCGCGCGCCTCGCTGAAGACGAAGTTCTTAAACAGCGAGAGGTTCCAGTTGTCGCGGCCAGGTGCGCGCAGAGCGTTGTGGCCCAGATTGCCAAAAGCCCCGAGGGCCGGCAATGCGAAGGCCGACGGATCTATGTATTGAATGCCCTGCTGCTTGCCGGGCACGGCGGAGTGAGGGTAAGAGACTTGGCCAGCCAGGTCCGGACGGTTGGTGGCGTTGGGCAAGCCGTTACCGCCCTGATTTCCGCTGATTCCGATGTTGAGCGGGAGGCCTGACTCCATGGTGACGATGCCGGAGACCTGCCAGCCGCCGATCGTCGACTTCAGGAGCCTGCTCTGATTGCTGCGGAAGAGCGGGATATCGTAGATGAAGTTGACGACGGCGACGTGGGTGCGGTCAAAGCCACTGGGCCCAATGTCATATCTCCAACCCAAATAAGGATTCGAGACATTGTTTAAGTCCCCGCCTCCGCTGCCACCGTTGCTTGGATCCTCGGCACGCGAAAGCGTGTAAAACGCGCGGAGTTGAAGGTCACGTCCGACCTGTGAATTCACGTCGATCTGCAGAGCATTGTAATGGGTATTAGCCTCGGTGGCCGTCAGCCGAATGGAATGGAAACCGGAATACGGCAGGCCTGGCGCCGTATTGTATTGACCGCCGTTAATGATTGCCGGCAGTGCGCTCTGAGCTGGGAGATTGTATTCGCTGCGGTCGCTTTGATGGCGATTCTGGTTCCCTACGTAAGAAACGGTTAGGACGGACTTGGCGTTAAGCTGACGCTGGACGCCTACGCTGTACTGGTAGCTCGCGGGCAGTTTGTAATTATTCACGGCAAGCCCGGTGATGTCCGCGGGATTGATCGGGCGGTTCGCTTTCTGTCCTGTAGCGAGCGAGATGCTCGGATCCGCAAGGCTTACGCTCGAGAGGCCGACATTCAAGCTAAACGGAATGTTCGGACCGGCGTCGTACATGTCGTTCCCTTGAATACGCTCATACATGACACCAAAGCCGCCACGTACAACGGTCTTGCCGCTGCCAGTCAGGTCATAGGCGAACCCGAGACGAGGGCCAAAAGCGGCCCAGTGATTATTCACGAGCCCCTTTGGGACGCCGTTCTTCTCGGGTATACCGATGCCGTTCAGGTAGAGCTGGACGCCCGCATTGGCGAGAATCGGATTCGGGCTCGTTCCAAGGCCGGGACTGGCTGGGCTGATGGTGCCATCGGGAAGAACGACGGCCGCCTTCGTAGGATCGTATAGGGATGAGTAGAAGTTCCCCATGCGATCGTTGGCTTCGTAAGTGTGCGGCACGCCGTCCCAGCGCAGCCCGAGGTTTAGGGTCAGGCGACGGTTCACGCGCCAGTTGTCTTGAGCATAAGCCGCCCATGACACGTTATTCCAGAAGCCATGGTCCTGAACAGCGAGCTCGTTGTAACTTTTGGCATAGCCGAGCAGCATGTCGGCAAAGTCATTGCCCGTAAATGTTCCGTCAAAGCCGTACGACCCTTCCGTCGTACCGAAGAGGTCTTGGACCTTCTTGTAGAGCGCCCAGCTACCTCCGAATTTCAGTTGGTGAGCTCCCTTGGTTATAGAGACGTCGTCGCGAATCTGGTAGTCGTCGGCCTTGTTGTTCCATGGCCAACTCCCGATTTCAACGTGAGTACCCGTGCTGCCGTTCAGGTCGATATTGGGAAAGCGGTTCAGGTTGTTTGGCCCGGTGAACAACCTCGGAGTGGTGAATCCGCTCGGAATGCCCAAGCCCTTCAGGCCCGCCGCTGCGAACGGAAGAATGCCGATGCGGTTGCCGTTATAGTTGAAGGAAACTTCGTTGAGCAATGTTGGGCTGATCGTGTACGTAGTGTGGATAACGGCACTGTAGGACGGATTCCCAAAAGTGTCTCCGACGGTTGGCACGTTTGCGCCGTTCCATTGGCTGATGGCGTAGCCTTGCGTAACCTGCTCGGCGACGAAGTGACCGAACACTGAGAACTTGCTGGTGAAATTATGGTCGATACGGACGATCTCTTCCTTCAAATTGGTTGGGGTTGTCGCGGGGGAATTGAACGTGTTTCCCGACGTAGGAGCCGGAAAAATACCAGCAGCGAGCAGTGCCTGAGCATTGCCGCTCAACAGAGATGTTGGAATCTTGTTGCCCGTAAAAGGCTGCAATACCGCTGCATGTCCGTTCTTGGTGTCACAGGCTCCGGTGGCAGCGTCCGGAGTGCTGAGGGTCAGCCCTGCGGCTGCATACGCGGCCACAATCCCCGGGTTCCCTCCTACCTGATTCGTGCAAGGCGTATGCAGAGCTGTTGCGGCTAGCGCCGACGAAAATTGACCGCCATACGTAGCAGGGTCGGGGACGGTTTGACCATTGGAGATGACGCCCTGGATTAGCTTGCGCCACTCCATGTTGTAAAAGAAGAACGTCCGCTTTTTGTCTGGATTGTAAAGCTTACCGAAAGTGACGGGGCCGCCAACGTTAAAGCCGAAGACATTTAGTCTCAGTTTGGCGATCTTGTCGGGGGCTGGGTTGAAGAAGCCACGGGCATCAAAGGCGTCGTTACGATTGAATTCCCATGCGGAAGCGTGCAGCGTGTTGGTGCCAGACTTGAGAACCATGGTCATTGTCGCTGCGGAAGAGAGACCGTAGTCGGCGCTGTAGTTCGAGGTCAGGGCGCGGAACTCTGCGATGGCGTCCGTGGACGGCGCAATGCTCATGCCTCCGGCGCCACCGCGGTCGTCGTCTTCGCCGCCATCCAACAAATAGATATTATGGTTCTGACGTAGCCCATTGAATTCTACGTTGTTGTCTCCGCCAACCGGCGTGTTGACGAAATTGTTGATCTGGCTCGAGGCTCCGGGTGTCAGGGCAGCGAGTTGGTAAATGCTGCGCCCGTTCACTGAAATTTGCGCTAGTTGCTGGTCAGTGATGACGTTGCTGACCTCGCCGGAATCCGTTTGCACGCGCACGGCGTTGGCTTCTACCGTGACGGTTTCGCTCGCCCCGCCCACAGCCATCTGATAATCCAAACGCGTGCGGTCACCAACCTGCAGGACGATGCCCTTCTGCTCCGCGACCTTGAATCCTGCGGCTTCTACCTTGATGTTGTAGTGTCCGATAGGAAGGTCGGGGGCCACATACTGTCCGTCCGTGTTGCTGGTGAGATGAAAAACCTTACCCGTTTCCACGTGAGTAATGGTGACCGTTGCGTTGGCAACGGCGGCTCCGCTCGGGTCGGTAACAGTCCCGACAATGGTCGCGTTTTGACCGAATGCCTGGCTCGTTATACCCAGGATGAGCACACAAAGAATGAATGCGTGAGATGGACGAAAGTGTTTTTTGACGTAAGTAGCCACACGAGAAGACGCGGAACCAAGGAAGTTCATTATCGCCTCCACACCCCAATTTGTCGTTTTGGCCCGAGGACAACCGAAGAAAGGACTAATCCACCACCAGGACGTAGTACCTTTCCTATGGTGCAGAGGTATAATCTCGTTTCTGACCGCTGTCAAGCAAAAATATCGATATTTAATACGCACAATAATGATATTGTAGGCGCACGGTAAGACGCCATTCTGGCTAGTATCCTATGGCTCGCAGGCGACAGTTCGCTCTTGCGGTGCCCAAAGGGCGTCGCGGACGGCTTGCAAAGTACGGATTTCGTACCCAGAATGTTGATTCTCAGGGGATATAGCGTATTTGAGTGCGCTGCATTTCAAATGAAAGCGCACCGCGGCGGTGCCGCACGTTTCGTCGAGGCAGTCGATGAAAACTCCGAGTAAGGTTAGATCGGGCGCGCGTAAACCTGAACGAGTCACCCTCAAAACGATCGCTGACCAGCTAAACTTGACGCCGGGTACGGTGTCGGCGGCGCTGAATAATTCGGCGGCCGCGCGATCCATTCCAGAGCACACGAAGCAAAGAATCCTGACCGCTGCGCGCGAGTTAAACTACCGGCCGAATTTTTTCGCGCGTTCTCTGCGGCTGCAGCGCACTTACACCATCGGTGTTATCGCAGAGGAGATCGGCGACGCGTATGGCTCGATGGTCATCAGCGGAATCGAGCAGCATCTGCGGCAGAACAATTTCTTTTTCCTGACAGTGATCCATCGGCACGATAAGAAGCTGTTGCAAACGTATTCGCAAATGCTGCAATCGCGCGGTGTCGAGGGGTTCATCACGGTGGACACTTCCCTTACCGAGGAACCGGCGCTGCCAACTGTGGCAGTGGCCGGCCATCAGCGCGTGGCGGGAGTGACAAACATCGTGCTGGATCACAAGCGCGCCGCAAGGATGGCGCTTCAGCATTTGCAGAATCTTGGCCACGAAGAAATAGCGTTCCTAAAAGGCCAACCATTCAGCTCGGATTCCGTCGCGCGCTGGGATGCGATTGTAGAAGTGGCACAAGAACTTGGCGTGCGCATTCGCGCTGAATTGATCGTGCAACTCGAGGGGAACGATTCGACGCCGGTGATCGGCTATCCGGCAGGCAAGAAACTGCTCGCGCGCAAACGTCCATTCACCGCGGTGTTTGCCTACAATGATATTTCCGCGATCGGCGCGATATGGGCATTCCGCGAGGCCGGTGTGCGGGTGCCGCAGGACGTGTCGGTGGTGGGATTTGACGACATCGCCGGCGCAGCTTTCGCCAACCCTGCGCTCACTACGGTGCGGCAGCCGCTATTAAGGATGGGGCAGATCGCGGCGCAAGCGTTGATTGAGCGCATCGAGAAGCGCGGAACGTGTCAGCCGGAAATTGCCATTGAGCCGGAATTTGTGGTGAGGGAATCGTCAGGGCCCGTTCCCGGGAGGCACTTGCCGGGAGCGGCTTTTGGGGAGGGACCCCGACTCTCATCAGGCCGAACGTAAAAGATCATATAAGATTTATACGTTTTAGTACTAGACGCTCCCCGAATGGATGTTTTAAGTCCCGCCGTTACAATAGCTTAGATACCACCTAAACTGCACCCAATTGGTGAAGAGCATGCATCGTACTTTTGCTAAGTGTCCAATCCTTAGCAAAAGTGGGAGCTTCTCTATGCGTACGAGAATTTTGGGAATGAGAAAAGCAGGAGCGTCTCTGGCGTTGTTGTGCGTAATGGCACTACCGGTCGCGGCCCAGGATAACGAGATATTAGGCGAGGTTCGCTTCCACCCACAAAACGGACCGGCGAAGACAGCAGGCGTCTGGGTGGACGGAAAGTATGTGGGGTACCTTGGCGAGTTGAAGGGATCGAAGAAGTTGCTGCTGCTGCCGGGGGACCACGACATATCCGTGCGCCAAGCAGGTTACCAGTCCGTGGAACAGAAGATTAGTGTCCAGCCAAATGCGAAACAAACACTGCGTGTGTCGATGGCGAAAGATCCGCGGGCGCAATTCCCCACCGTCAGCGCGGAGGTCAGGCTCTCGATCGATCCGGACCGAGCGGCGGTTTTTGTGGACGATCAGTTTGCGGGACACGCGCACGAATTTGGAGGCGGAGGCCGCGCTATGCTGCTCAGCCCGGGCAAGCACCATATCAAGATTACGCTGCCGGGATATCAGTCGTTCGAGACGGAAATTGAAGTTCGCGCGAACCAGAAGTATGACATCAAAACGCAACTACCGAAGGGGCACGAAGGCTAGCTGCCAGGCCAACTTCGTTTTGTGGTCATGCGCGCAGGTTTCCGGCCGCCGTGCGTGATTAGCGAAGTTTCTTGAGGTCGAAAGTCAGGTTGATTTTTTTCGAATCGGGCGTGGTGGCTTCAACCACGGTTTCCTCTGACGCTACATCCTTAGCATCGTATTCAAGCCAAACCGTCGCGCCGTCCAGCACGGCGGGTGTGTCTTTGGTTGGCGTGGAGTAGATGGGCTTGTTGTGAATGGAACGTGTGGCGATGGTCTTATCGTGCTGCTTGGTTTCAAAACGAAAATTCTGCCAAAAGTTTTCGGGCCGCAGCGCGGTGTTCGGCGGAGGCGACTGCTGCGGGGCTATGGAAGGTTGATCAGCGGTTGGTTCGGGTTTTGGAAAGGCGGCCGGCAGCATAAGAACAATGCGAACAACGACAGTGTCACCCCGCTGATGATATTCGCGCACGGCCTGTTCTTCGGGATAACCGCCGCTGGTGAAGCTCCGGGAGAGGTCCACGACCTGTGCGAATGGGGTGAGGATTTCAATCTCGGTAATGTGAGGCGCTCGAGAGCCCTCGGTAATTTGCTTCAGATACGGAATCAAAAAAGTGGCAGTCACCTGATCGTTACGTTGCCCCAGTATGTAAGCTTCGTGCAGCGCTGCGGGCGTTAGCGGCGCTTCGTAGGCTGCCGACGCCCGGCAGTCGGCAAGACAGAGTACGACCCCGAGAAGGAAACGTGCCGAAAGGAGATTTATCGCGCGGCTCATGAGGTAGCTTCCAGAGTTAGATGCACTAACTCGCCTGCGGCGCGGCGGCGCTGACGTCTACAGTCAACCTTGTAGAGAACCTTAGACGTTCGTCTGATGGCCTCATACGGAAGTATGTGAACCCCGAGTTTGGCTATGAAGAAGTTGCGGAGAGGGCGAAAAAAAAACAGAAGAAGCGAGAAGGAAGTTCCCGGGAAGTCCCCTCGTTACAGAAGGTTAGTGGCGAAATCGCGTGGCACCCCACGTGCACGTAGGGGGGCCGCCACGCGCAAGCGAGTTGTTTCCGTTTGTAAGTGACTTGTGGAAGTGAAGGGACCGGTGAATGGCCGCAAACTCAAAAACTGCCCCGCGTTGGCGTGAGCGGCTTCAGGCGCTCAGAAATATTCCACCGGTCTTGCGCATGGTGTGGGAAGCAGCACCCAGGGTGATTGTGGCGAGCCTAACGCTGCGAGTGATGACGGCCCTGCTGCCCCTGGCCGTTTTGAAAGTCACGCAGTTAATTATCGACGGCGTTTACAACCTGACCGCGCATCACAGGGCGCTGCCACATTATTTTTGGTGGCTGGTGGCGCTGGAATTCGGCCTGGCGAGCCTGGCGGCGATCCTCGTACGCCTGATTAATTTCTGCGATGTGGTGCTAGCGGACAAATACAGCCGGCACATCAGCACAAAAATCATGGAGCATGCCTCGCGGCTGGATTTGACGTCGTTCGAGGATCCCTCGTTCTATGACCGGATGGAGCGGGCGCGCGTACAGGGAACCGACCGCATTGTCTTGATCCAAGCGACCGGGCAACTGATCCAGCAATTGGTTACGACGGTCAGCTTGGCCGCGGGAATTCTGTTCTTCTCGCCGTGGATCCTGGTAGCGCTGGTGGCTTGCGTGGTGCCTGCGTTTCTGGGGGAGACACACTTTGCGTTCATGGGCTACTCGCTGAATTTCCGCCAGACGCCGGCGAAACGCGAGATGGAGTATTTGCGAGTGCTCGGAGGGAGCAAGGAGAGCGCGAAGGAACTGAAGCTGTTTGGGTTGGCGCCCTTTCTGGTGGGTCGCTATGCGAAGCTCTCCAGCGAACTGCAAGCACAGACGGTAGGCCTGGCAAAGCGCAAGCTGGTAATCGGAGGACTGCTGAGCCTGCTCGGAACGCTGGGGTATTACGGCAGCTATGCGTTTGTGATTTACGAAACGGTTGTGGGGACGCTGACCATCGGCGCGCTGTACTTTCTGACGGGAGCAATCGCAGGGGCGAGCACGAACATACAAGCGGTCTTCGCGACATTCTCCACCATCGCGGATCAGGCGCTGTTCGTAACGGACCTGCTGGACTTTTTCGCGATGAAGCCCACGGTTGCGTCGAAACCGAACGCGCTACCCGTGCCGAGACCGATTCGAGATGGCTTCGAGTTCCGCAATGTTTCGTTCACCTATCCGGGACAGACGCGGCTGGTTCTCAGCGATGTGAGCTTTACGCTGCCGCGCGGCGAACGGCTGGCACTCGTTGGGGAAAACGGACAAGGCAAGACGACGATCGTGAAGCTACTTACGCGCCTGTATGACCCCACCGCCGGACAGATTCTTTTAGACGGCGTGGATTTGCGCGAATACAACTTGGAAGATTTGTGGAAGGAAATCGGTGTGATCTTCCAGGACTTCATGCGCTACGACATGACGGCGGCAGAAAACATCGCCATCGGGAAGATTGAAGAGCGCGACAACACATTTCGGCTGCGTTCGGCGGCGCAGAAAAGCCTTGCCGAGCAGGTGATCCGCAAACTGCCCAAGAGCTATGAGCAGATTCTCGGCCGGAGGTTCGAGGGTGGCGTGGACCTATCCGGCGGCGAGTGGCAGAAGATGGCGCTGGCGCGGGCCTATTTGCGGGACGCCCAACTTTTGGTTTTGGACGAGCCCACCGCGGCACTGGATGCGAAGTCGGAGCATGAAGTATTCCAGCGGTTTGCAGAATTGACACACGGCAAAATGGCGCTGCTGATTTCGCATCGATTTTCAACGGTGAAGATGGCGGATCGAATTCTTGTCCTGGAAAACGGGCAAATCGCCGAGCAGGGAGACCACGAAGAGTTGTTGCTCCGTGGCGGGCGTTACGCCGAGATGTTCGAACTGCAGGCATCGAGTTATCGGTAAACCGAGCAAGGAAGAGCAATGGCAACTCAACAGCAGTTTCCCTTAGACCCCAATACAGCGCTAGCTCCTATCTTGATAAGAAACGCGGGCCGTCTGCGCCGTCAGGATCAAGCGCTGCTTTCGGCGACGGCAATCATGCAGAGGGAGCAACTTCGCTCCTACGCACACATGGAAGCGCGGTCGTGGATTATTGATGGTAAAGGGCGCTCTTCCCTGTTGGAGGTTAAATGGCGGGACACGAAGGAGTCCATCGAGAAGCACTGCCAGGCTCTTCGCGACGCCGCCACGGCAGGACACGCGCTAAAGGGCGAAGCACAAACGCTCGCAGACAACGCCTCGTTCTTGCGGGAGAGCTTGAAAGAAGTCAGGGACGCGCTTAGCGACACGGGCCGTTTGGCACAAGTTGAGATGGTCGGTAGCTATCAGCGGGTGCCGCGAGCATACGCGAGCGTCGCCAGCTATCTCCGTGCCGTGAACTATGAATTTAACGAGAAGACGTTCGAGCAATTCTTTTCAGCAGTTCAGGAAGTGGCGCCCTTTGAAATGGCGGAGCTTTGGCAATTGAAGCCGTTTGGGGAATTTGTGCTACTGGAAGAGTTGGGAGCGCGAGCGAACGAGCTTCCAAACGCGCCCTATTCCACGGTGATAGCGGGGCAAGGCGAAGACGAAACACTCGCCCGGGGCACCGCGAACGTGCAAACGATGGTTGCGAGCTTGCGTGCGCTCTGCGACACGGATTGGAAGGAAGTATTCGAGAAAATCAATGTGATCGAGCAAATTTTGCGCAAGGATCCGTGTGGCGCATACGCGCAAATGGATTTCGAAAGCCGCGATACTTACCGCAGGACAATCACACAGATGGCCGAGCGGTCGAATGCCAGTGAACAGTCAATTGCACAGGCGGCACTGAGCCTGGCGAGCCGCTTGCGCTGCATAGGGCACGACAGAGTTGCGGAGCGACAGTCGCACGTGGGCTATTACCTCATCGGCGCCGGCAGGCAAACCCTGGAACGTGAAATCGGATACCGCCCTACGCTTGCGGAGCGGGTACAGGGCTTTGCGATGCGCTGGCCGGATTTTTCGTACATCTTGGGAATCGAGTTCCTGACGGTTTTGCTTATTGCGGTAGCGGTGCTCGGCGCCGGATTTAAGGTTTCTGGATTCGCGGTAGTGACGCTGCTCTTGCTCCCCGCGGCGGAATGCGCTGTAGCCCTCATCAATCAAATAGCGACCACACTCGTTCCCCCGAAGGTTTTGCCGAAGTTGGATTTCACAAAAGGCATTCCGGCCGAGTTCACCACGGTTGTGGCGGTGCCCACGCTGCTGATCAGTGAATCGCAAATGAAACGTGCCGTGCGCGATCTGGAAATCCGGTTCCTGGCGAACCGGGACAGCAACTTGCACTTTGCGCTCCTTACCGATCCGCCAGACGCTGCACAAGCGTTCGACGAGCGGGACCAACTCGCAAAGGCCTGCGCCGAATTGATCGATGGATTGAACGCGAAGTACGCACCGGAAGGCAAAGGCTCTTTCTTTCTGTTCCACCGCCAGCGCTCCTACAACAAGTCCGAAGGGATTTGGATGGGATGGGAGCGCAAACGCGGGAAACTGCTGGACTTCAATAACCTGTTGCTCGGAGCGAGCGATCATTTTCCAGTCAAGGCGGGGAATGTCTCGATTCTGCCGAACGTGAAGTATGTGATTACCCTTGATCTGGATACGCAACTGCCCCGCGACGCGGCGCGAAGGTTGGTGGGGGCAATTGCCCATCCGTTGAACAAGGCCGTCGTGGATGCGACGACAAACACGGTTGTCGAGGGCTACGGAATTCTGCAGCCGCGTGTGGACATCAGCATTCAGTCGGCAAATCGGTCGCGGCTGGCAGCGATTCTGTCTTCCGACGCCGGTTTCGACATTTACACTCGCGCTGTGTCGGATGTGTACCAGGACTTATTTGGCGAAGGCAGCTTCACCGGCAAGGGCATTTACGAGGTGAAAACGTTTCAGCGGGTGCTGGAGCATCGGTTTCCCTGCAACGCAATTCTCAGCCACGACATGATCGAAGGCGCCTACGCAAGGGCCGGACTGGTTTCGGATATCGAAATCGTCGACGACTATCCCTCGCACATGAGCGCATTCAGCCGCAGGAAACATCGTTGGGTGCGAGGAGATTGGCAAATTGTGTTCTGGCTGCTGCCGCGCGTTCCGGACTTTTTCGGGAAGATGGTGCGGAATCCGCTGTCGATCATCTCGCGATGGAAGATATTGGATAACTTGCGCCGCAGTCTGACCGAAATGGCCCTGTTTGTGATGCTGCTGAGCGCATGGATGTTCCTTCCCAAACACGCGCTTTACTGGACCCTGGTGGCTTTGGCCATGGTGGCGTTGCCAACATACGCGCAATTTGCGCTTACCATTTCGCGGGCACGCCGAGCATTGTTGACATCGGCGTTTTGGAAGAACCTTGCTGCTGATTTTGGTGTGTCGCAGGCGAATCTTTTCATGCGCGTGGCTTGCTTGTGCCATCAAAGCCTGGTCACGATCGACGCAGTGGTGCGCGCGATCGTACGCATGACTGTGACCCACGAGCGGCTACTGGAGTGGGAGACGTCCGCGGAGGCCGAAGAGCGTACTCAAAAGAAGAGCCCGGTGGAAACGTACTTGGACATTACGCCCTGGCTGGCGTTTTTTGTCGGACTCTTTTTGGCGGTCGATCGGCCGGAATCGTTCATGGTGGCGCTGCCATTGCTCGTGCTGTGGGGCGTTTCCAAGCCAATCGTGCAGTGGCTGAGCCTGCCATCGCGTGCGGAGAAAAAGAGAATGGAAGCGAAGGATGAGGCTTTGCTGCGGCGATCGGCGCTGCGGACATGGCGGCTATTCCGCGAATTCAGCACGGCGGAAGAAAACTGGCTGATACCTGACATCGTTCAGGAACCCGCATCGCTGATTGTGCATCGGATTTCCACGACCAACCTCGGCCTGCTGCTTAATTCCAGGCTCGCGGCCGCGGACATGGGTTTTCTAACTCTGCCGGAATTTATCACGGACACTGAAAAAACGTTCGAATCAGTTGATCGCATGCCTAAGCTGAACGGCCAACTCTACAACTGGTACGACAATCGCACGCTCGAGCCAGTCAAGCCGCGCTTCATCTCTTCGGTCGACAATGGAAACCTGGTTTGCTGCTTGTGGACCCTGAAACAGGGATGCCTGGGAGCGGTGAACG
>Ga0210400_10003750_pt1 | contig 13357 bp, 9 predicted proteins | sample IncBWH26MmetaG_FD_155456 | JGI IMG/M metagenome (GOLD analysis project Ga0210400, IMG submission 155456) | Forest soil microbial communities from Barre Woods Harvard Forest LTER site, Petersham, Massachusetts, United States - Inc-BW-H-26-M | ecosystem: Environmental > Terrestrial > Soil >...
ACGTCCCCGCAAACGCCGGCAAAGAACAGATTCGCCTCGGCGATTTGGCCTATGGCCTGATCGAACATTGCGGCGAAGTCTACGGCCAGCTCTCCGTTTACTACCGCGTGGCCGGTCTCATTCCACCAGAGTCACGTCCGAAGAAATAGGTGTCCCAGCACTTTTCCGCTGCACGAACCAGAAATGTGGCGGCACACCAGGTGCGGCGGCAACCAATGTCGGCACAGAAGAAAGCGCAAAGCCACAAATCTGATCCACTTGGACGAGGGGTCTTGTTACCGGACTTGTAGATAATTTTAGCGTCTTCGGTGATTGTTCTCAAATGACGAGCGATCAGAAGCAAGGCTCTAAGTCAATGATGGTAAGGCCCTCAGCCGCCTTACGACCGAGGGCCTATATGCGTGCAGCAGTCTTTAGGCTCCGTCTTTTGCTGACAGGGCGGCCTGAAAGTGCTTCGCGTCAACACCTGCTTCGGCTCGCTCAGCCCAAGTCATCGAGGGCCCCTTCGGGCCGTACACCTTGACAAATTGGGCCTTGGTCGGGCGTCCGGCGAGAGCGAACAGTCGTGTGCCCTCGGCGATGTGAGCGCGAGCCGCTTTGCTGCGGGCAGCCGGCGTAGCTGTCGTGGCTGACTGAGTGACAGCAGATGCAGCTTTAGTAGCCACTTTCGGTTTCCTTGCGGGTTTCGCCGCGAACTTGATCCGCTTCGAACTTTTCGTCGCCGTCTTAGGTCGTTTGAGTTTCTTCATTTTTTGTCCCCTCCATGGACTCGCGAACCATACGCGCGTTTAGAGAGAAGTAAAGGGCAAAGTAAGGGTGAAGGACGGGGACCTCGGATGTTCACAGCTTGTGGGAGAAACAAATCAACGTCGGAGAAATCCGTACCGCTCTCCGTACCATTGAAACTTTCGATCTATTCGTTGGTGCGGGAATTGCTGCGGGCGGTTGGCCCCGATTGTGAGGTACAACCGTGCCCGTCAGAATGTTGGCGACAACGGCTGCGATTATTGAGTTTGCGCGGGTTGTGACGGAAGGCCGACGCGGCGTACAAGGTCTTGAAACCGAGGATCCGACCGAATCGCGTCGAGTCCGGGCTCGACATTGAGATTGGCTAGCCAGCCAGAACGATCGTCCAAGGCTTTTTCAAACCACTCGAAGGCAAGATTCTTTTGGTCGCAACCTGCGTAGGCTAATGCAAAGAAATAGGGAGAAACGAACCTGCGCTCCTGCATCTTCTTCAATTCCCTAAGATAACCGCGCGCTTCTGCGTCCCTGCTTGCCTGCCCGCATGCGTGAATCAAACTGGCAAGAGCTCCTGGATGCTGGCCCGAAAGATCGTAAGCCACCTTGAGTGTTTCAATGGCCTCGGCATACATTCCCTTCTGTTCGTACGCGAGCCCGAGAAAATAACGGGACACTTCAAACTTAGGCTCCATTTCCACAGTCTTTTCGAGCTGTTGAATCGCCCTGTCGTTTTCGCGCACAAAGTAAAGAATCCAACCCATGTGTGCGTTGATGACGAGGGACAGCGGATCAAGCTCAAGTGCGCGCTTCATCCGCACGAGGGCTTCATCAAAACGCTGCATGGCCGCCAGGAATAAGGCATACCACTGGTGCGCCGTAACATGACTCGGATTCAATTCCAGCGCACGACGGTGCTCGGCTTCGATCACTTCCCAGTTCCATTCGTAAAGATGCTTCGCGTAGGCCAGCGCCGTGTGGCCCTCGGCGAGTCTGTCGTCGAGGGCCAGCGCCCGTGATGCGGCAGACGTGGCTCGGCGATAAGCCTCCACCGTCGGTAAGGCACAATACCAGCCAAGCGACACATAGCAGATAGCCAGACCCACGTAGGCTTCCGCATATTCCGGATCACGGCTTACCGCTCGTTGAAAATACTCAATGGCCTGCAGAAATCCTTCTTCCGAGCGAGTATTCCATAAATAGAGACCGCGCAAATAAAAATCGTGTGCGGCGGCATTCGCGGTGGACATGCGGGTTAACTCCGCGTGCTGCCCAGGAAGCAATTCCATCGCGAGTGAGCGGGCGATCCGTTTGGCAACTCCAATTTGAATCGCGAGAATATCTTCAATAGGCCTTTCGTAAGAATCGGCCCATAGGTGTGTCTGGTCACTCGCCTGAATCAATTGAGCGGTGATGCGAACGCGGTGGTCGGACCGGCGCACGCTGCCTTCAAGTAGGTAATCCACGCCGAGCTCGCGACCTATTTCCCCAATGCTTTTCTGCGTATTCTTGTACTGCATCATCGTGGTACGTCCGATGACGCCGAGCTTATCCGGCCGCAGGCGGCCGAGTTGCACCACCATCTCCTCGGTCAGTCCGTCGCTAAAATATTCCTGCTCCCCATCTCCGCTCAAGTTTTCGAATGGTAGAACCGCGAGACCACGACGCGTCGTTACGGACAGAGGCACAGATGCTGGCGCCGGGGGTTCACTTGAAATACGGCGCTCGTTTATCCAAGTGTCAATTTTACGCTTGGAAGCGTAAACCGTGTGCTGGGCTTGATGAAGATGTCTGTTAACCGGGAGGCCTTCGTTCCGCTCCCAGCGTTGGACCGTACGAACATCACGCCCCAGGTAGGAAGCGATTTCCTTCCAAGAATCGAGGCGGTCGCTGGAAAGTCGGTCATCTGGACCTGATACCGGCAGTGGCTGGCCAGACATCTAGTTCTCCTCACAGATGATGGAGGAGAAGTTTATCCCGGTTCTGCCAGTGGTTCAAGAGGTGCACGAATTTGGCACGCCTATTAACCAATAGACGCAGCTACATTTAATCTCAACGAACGGCCGTCACCGGAACGCTACTTTCCGGCGTTATCGCAGCGACGTGGGGGCCACCGGGACCTGGTGTGACTTGCCTTCGTCGGTGGAAATTTGAGTCAGTCTAAGCGCACGATGTTCTCGTTTGGAATATTCCTCGCTCTCTCCTAAATGTACCTGAGCGGAAATTCTTTTTTCCTCATGTGCGGCGAGTAATGGCTGCTCGTTTGTCTGGCACACATCCCGCGTCAACGTCTGGAAATGGTAACCGATGATGGCCAACCTGACAGCCGTGCCGAATGCGTGACGGTGTCGCCTGACAACGTTGAAAAGAAATTTCCAATAACTTGCGCGGGCATTTCCCAGCAGCCCCTGTTTCAGGATGGAGCGGGCGAAGATTAAATAGTCCGAAGGGGGATGCGGATCATGATGCTCGGGATGATACTCGGCTAAAAAACGTTCGACGCGTTGGTAATATGCGTACGGCTGATAAATGCGCTGAAGAACGGAGCGGTACCCTTCCGCAAGTTTTTGAGGATCCATCTTCGGGATGAAGTTCAACTGGCAATTCATATTATTTCCATTGCCTTCGTCGAGGATCCGGCCTTCCCTCAGGAGCCGGCGATAGAGCTGTGTGCCTGGCAGCGCTTCAAGCAGTCCGACCATCGCCTGCGGGATGGCACTTTCCTGAATGAACTTCACTTGCTCGTCAAAGACCGTGTCGGGATCGCTGTCAAAGCCAACGATGAATCCAGCCATCACTTCCATACCGCTGTGTTGGATGCGACGGACGTTGTCAAGCAGGCTGCGCCGTGTGTTCTGGAGTTTCTGGGCCTCTTTCAAACTTGCTTCTACAGGCGTTTCGATACCCACGAAAACGCGAATGAAACCAGCGTTTCTCATCATTTCCAGCAACTCGTTATCATCGGCTAAGTTCACCGAAGCCTCTGTATAGAATGTGAAAGGCCAGTGGCGCCGGCGATTCCATTCGGTGATCACCGGCAGAAGTTCCTTGACCTTCTTCTTGTTCCCGATAAAGTTGTCGTCAACAATAAAAACCGCACCGCGCCACTTTCGTTCGTAGAGCTGCTCCAGCTCGGCGACTACCTGCGCGGGTGACTTCGTCCGCGGTTTCCGCCCGTAAATTTCAATGATGTCGCAGAACTCACAATTGAAGGGGCATCCTCGCGAGTATTGGATGCCGACGATGCTGTAGTACTTCAAGTCGATCAGGTCCAAATCGAGCAATGGGGTTCGATCCAGACCAGGAAGCTCCGCTGCACGATAAATCGGTTTTGCCGTCCCGTGCTCCAAATCGGCCGCCAAGCCAGAAATTAAATCCTCAGCCTCGCCGATCACAACGTGGTCCGCATGTTGGGGAAGTTCCTGCACGCTTGTCGTTACTGGCCCGCCGACTACCGTTGGTAGTCCGAGAGAACGGCAGCGCGCCAGGATCCCCAGCAAATCCTGTTTGTGCACAAGCATGCCACTCAGCATGGCGACATCGGCCCATTCCAAATCAGCGTTAGTCAGCGGATGCACGTTGGTATCTATGAGCCGCTTCTTCCAGTGTTTGGGCAGCAAGGCGGCAACGGTGAGCAGACCCAGGGGTGGAAAGAGAGAACGCTTGCCATGAAACGGCAGTGCGTGTTTGAAACTCCAGTACGTATCCGGCCACTCGGGATAGATCAAGAGGGCATTCACTGGATAATCTCCCCTGCAATTGGACATATCGTAGTCGTTAATACGCAGCGCTTTCAACAACAAAACATGGACGGTTCTGTAGCGGTTTCGTAACGACAAAGCGCGACATCCGCTGTCAATTCGCAGTTTTCGCTCTTTGTCGCTTGCCGGAATTCCGAATGCCTTCTAGTGTGCCGCCATCGAGTTTGGGGATTGCACAAAAAATCTCAAGGAGGCATGGCAATGAAAAAAATGAAATGGAGCGCTATTGGCATTCTGCTTCTGACATGCACCGCTTCGGCCCAGCAAGCACCCAGGGTGGATGTTTCCACCGGTTACTCGTTCTTACGCCTGGGCGGCAAGGGAGGTGTGAGCCAGCAGGGGGGAAGCATTTTCATCGCTGGAAATCTCAATAACTGGATCGGAATTGTCGGCGATTTTGGGGGCTACCACAGCTTGCCCTTTGGAGTAAGCCTTAACACTTACACGTCCTTGTTTGGCCCCCGTTTTTCACTGAGGGCAGGCAAGGTCACGCCCTTCGCGCAAACCCTCTTCGGCGGCGCGCACATGAACGCCTCGCTTAACGGTATCTCCGCAGCCAAAACTTCCTTTGCCATGAGTGCGGGTGGAGGAATCGATCTGCGGCTTACGCACCACCTCGCTCTCCGGCCACAGGTGGATTACATCGCTTTGCGTTCGAGCGGGCAGACGCTCAATTCAGGACGGGCTTCCATCGGACTCGTTTGCCGCTTTGGCGAAAGATAACGAAAGACACGAAATGAGAACGCGAATGAGCGCTACGACTTCAAATGCGAAAGCGAGTCGTTGGATAGTTCTGCTGACAGTAGCAGCACTCACATCCGGTTGCTCGGTCAAGAAAATCGCTATCAACAAATTAGGCGATTCTCTCGCGAGCGGCGGAACTACTTTTGCCTCCGATGATGATCCGGATCTTGTAGGACAAGCCCTGCCATTCAGTCTGAAGCTGATGGAGAGCCTGCTGGCGGAGAGCCCAAAGCATCGTGGACTCCTCTTCGCGGCAGCGAGCGGTTTCACACAGTACGCTTATGTATTCGTACAACAACCTGAGGAACAACTCGAGGACCGCAACCTCCAGGAAGCTGATGTTCTTCGCGTGCGCGCCCGCCGTTTGTATGTCCGAGCCCGTAATTACGGTCTGCGCGGCCTGGAGGCGAAATATCCAGGCCTCGAGATGCAACTTCGAAACAAGCCAAAGGATGCACTGGGGAAAACAACGGCGCGGGATGTGCCGCTGTTGTACTGGACCGCGGCATCCTGGGGCGCTGCGATCGCTCTATCCAAAGACAATCCTGAAATGGTTGCCGATCAGTTGATTGTGGAAGCTTTGATTGACCGGGCTTTTCAACTCGATCCCGATTATGACTCCGGGGCGATCCACAACTTCCTGATTACTTATGAAAGTGTCCGAGTCGGAGCCGGCAAAGATTTCGCGTTGAGATGCCGAACGCACTTTGAACGCGCAGTCGAGCTGACTTCGCGCCAAAGCGCGTCGCCCTATGTTGCCCTGGCCGAGGCAGTGTCGCTGAACAACCAGGATCGCGAAGAATTTGAATCCTTATTGAAAAAAGCTTTGACGGTAAATCCCGATGCGCGTCCGGAATGGCGGCTCAGCAACATCGTGATGCAGCGCCGTGCGCAGTGGTTGTTGTCGCGTGAAGACGAACTATTCGCGAAATGAACGGAGGTCACAAAATGCGTATCCCCTTGGATAAGCGAACCACAAGTTGGCGAAGGGCGACCCAGATCCTTGTGATTCTTTCGCTCACGCTCGGGCTGTCGTCGGCAGCTCCGGCACAGACGCGCATTCGACTCGCCACAATCGTTCCCACTGGAACTTCGTATCACCACAGCCTGCAGGCGATGGGCGCCAAGTGGAAGCAGGCATCCGGCGGAACGGTGAGCCTGACGATTTACGCCGACGGCACGATGGGCAGCGAACCTGAAACAGTGCGCCGCATGCGAGTCGGGCAAATCCAGGCCGCGGTATTAACCGTGGCTGGGCTTTCGGAAATCGATCCTGCCGTAAGCGCGTTGCAAAAAATGCCGCTGATGTTCCGGTCCCTCGACGAAGCCGCCTATGTGCGAGCGAAACTGGCTCCGGAACTCGATCGGCGTCTTGCGGAGAAAGGCTTTGTCGTCCTGTTCTGGACAGACGCGGGCTGGGTCAGGTTTTTTTCAAAAGAGCCGGCACTTGTGCCCGACGATTTCAAAAAAATGAAATTCGTAGTTAGCGCGGGCGATACCGATCAATACGAGGTCATCAAGGAACTTGGATTCAACCCTGTGCTTGTCGAATGGTCGGACTCGCTGACCGGTCTGCAAACGGGAATGGTCAACTCTTTATCGACGGTGCCCCTTCATGCTCTTACGAGCCAGTTTTACCAGGTGACTCACCACATGCTGGAAGTCAACTGGCTGCCACTCGTGGGGGCCTTGATCGTGACAAAGTCGAGCTGGGATGCGGTTCCGCAAGGCCAGCGGGAAGCCATGCTTCGCGCCGCGGCCGAGTGCGGTCAGGAGTTCCAGAATCAAGGCCGCCAGGAAAATCTCGAAGCAGTGGACGCCATGAAGAAACGTGGCCTTCAGGTGCATGCAGTTGGCCCGGATTTAGAAAAGGAGTGGCGTCAGTTTGCGGAGGGAGCCTACCCAAAAGTCCGCGGCCGCGTCGTGCCCGCCGGCATGTTTGACGAGGTTGTGCAAATTCTCCGCGAATATCGCGCTGGACAAGGAGCGGCCGGAAAATGATCTGCGAAGCTCCTCTCGCTCCCAGTCCCATTGAGCCTTCTCGCCGGGCGCCGTCCCCGTGGACTGGCGTGTTGAAAAGTGCGGAGAACGCCGTGGTGTCAGCGGCTCTGTTCGCCATGGTGCTGATTCCGCTGGCAGAGACCGCCCTGCGTCGTGTCTTTCACACGGGGATACCTGCCGCGACATCAATTGTTCAGCATATGGTCCTGGTGGTTGGAATGCTGGGAGGCGCAATCGCGGCGCGCGAAGGGAGATTACTTTCGCTTTCGACCCTCGGCGAAACTTCTCTTCATGGACCTTTGAAAGCGGTTTCGCGATTCTTCACGAGCAGCGTATCGGCAGTCATCTCAGGTTTTCTGTGTGTTGCGGCTTATCAATTTGTATGCACCGAGCAAGGCGCAGGAAAAATTCTCGCGTACTGGATTCCGGTCTGGGTTGTCGAGTGGGTTCTTCCACTGGGATTCGGCGCAATCGCAATTCGTATTCTTCTGCGCACTTCAGCGAAGTGGGGAACGAGGGCTGCGGCAACGGCATTCGCCATCTTGCTCGCGGCTGGCGCTATTCACTGGCCTGGCGGTTTCCCCCACCTGGTCCCGATCGCACTGGGAACTCTCTTGGTGATTTCTCTCTTGGGGGCTCCGGCGTTCGTCACGCTGGGAGGAGCAACGCTTATTCTTTTTGCCAGTGCCGGCCAACCTATCGCAGCAATTCCAGTCGCTCACTACATGCTGGTGACAAATCCTTCGCTCCCAACACTTCCGCTGTTTACGCTCGCCGGATATTTTCTCGCTGAGGGTGGCTCACCAAAGCGCCTGATTCGTGTTTTCTATGCCCTGTTTGGGCAGTTCCGCGGTGGCCCGGCCATTGTGACAGTCCTGGTGTGCGCATTTTTCACTTCTTTCACGGGAGCTTCCGGCGTGACGATTCTTGCGCTCGGCGGACTGTTGAAGCCCGTTCTCGATGCCGCGGGGTATTCGGAAAAGAGCGCCTTGGGATTGCTGACGGGTTCGGGATCTCTTGGACTACTCCTTCCTCCATGCTTGCCGCTGATTTTCTTCGCAATCGTGGCGAGAGTTCCCATCGAACAGATGTTTCTCGCCAGTGTCATCCCCGCTTTCGTCATGATAGCGGCAACCGCGATCTGGGGCCTCCGGCAAGGCAGAGAAAACAACGGCAACGTACGGAATTTCAGCTGGCGAGAGGCACGGAGCGCTTTCTGGGAGGCCAAGTGGGAACTAGCCATGCCCGTCGTAGCTTGCGTGGCGTTGTTCAGCGGCCTGGCGACGCCAGTGGAAGCGGCTGCGCTCACGGCGCTATATGCGTTTCTAATCGAGTCCGTCATCCATCGCGATTTGAAAATCACTCGGGACGTTCCGAGAGTGACGGCCGAATGCGGATTGCTGATCGGAGGCATCCTCCTCATTCTCGGTGTATCCCTCGGCTTTACGAACTATCTGGTGGATGCCGAGGTCCCCACTCGCGCAGTCGAATGGACCACCCGGACGATTCATTCCCCCATTCTGTTTCTGCTGCTCCTGAATATTTTTCTCCTGGTGGTGGGCTGCCTCATGGAAATTTATCCGGCGATTGTCGTCGAAGTTCCTCTGCTGGTTCCTTTGGGAGCCGCATTCGGCATTGACCCGGTCCGCCTCGGCATCATCTTCCTGGCAAATATGGAATTGGGGTATTTGACCCCGCCAGTAGGGCTGAATGTTCTGATGTCTTCATTTCGTTTTGAAAAGTCAGTACCGGAAGTCTTTCGCGCGGTCTTGCCCGTCGTAGTGGTGTTGGCCGCGGGAGTCTTATTGATCACTTACGTTCCGGCGCTGACTACGGCATTGCCAAGGTTGTTCGGTTTTTGAAGTCAGGCCACGATCCTAAACGTGATTAAAGAGAGCGAGGTCACCATGCACATAAAATCGTTATCGCAACTGACGCACAGCACACGCTCCTGGGTGAGGAGTTGGCAAAACATTGTGACACTCCTGTTTTCGCTCGGAGGGCTGCTTTTCCCGGCAAACGCCTTTGCAACGCAGCCAAACGCAAATCTGAATCCTATCGACAAAATCGTGCGCTACGTGGACTGCGGCAGCAGCAACAAGCTGATCAACAGCATCAATGGCGCTCCGACGTCACTTGACCCTTCGGAAGACAACACCATTTACGTGCGCGGGGCCTGCATTGGGAACGTCAACATCACGGGCTTCGACCGGCTGACCCTCATCGCCCAGAGCGGTGCCTCCATTTCCGATGCTTCAGGCGATACCGCCGGGGTCGTGTCCATCGATAATTCCACTCGCGTGTCCGTGCAGGGATTCACCATCAGCGGCAGCGGCACAAACGCCCAAACGGAAGTGATCGATTGCACGTTCTCGTTTTGCGCTTTAAGCGGGAATACCGTGCAGGGCGGTAGTGACGGCATAGACATCTTCCGTGGCGCGCGCGCCTCCCTCCAGGGGGATGTGCTCCAAAACAACAACAATGGCGCGGGAATCTTCGTCGGTCAAAACGCTTTTGCCGTGGCCATCGGAGTGACCTCGCAGAGAAATGGACAGGGCGCGAACGTCGCCGGAGGCTTCCTGCAGATCAACAACAGCACGGTGCAAAACAATTTCGGGCCGGGCGTGGTCGTGCGCCTGAATGGCACGGTCAACATGTTTACTTCGAGCGTCACTGGAAATGGCGGCAACGGCATCAGCGTCATCGGCCATTCGACGCTTCAACTCGGGTCCGCAGGTGGCGCAAACGGCAGTTCCATCACCAATAAATCGGCCGCAGGGATTGTGGTCAAGGACCTCTCCTTCGCTAGCTTCCAAGAGGGTGTGTCCAATGTTGTCAAAAGTAATTTGGGAGGGACGGACGTGTTGTGCAGCCCGCAGTTTCCCGCCACTCGCGGCGCGCTTACCAACATAGGCGGTGGGTCAACCAACTGTGTCGAGCCTTGACCCAACGGCCGCAGGACGCGGGAGCGCTCGGCCGCTCGAGCATGATCGGCCATCGCCGGACACGAAGTCCGGCCAAGGACAGCAAGATGAAAACAAAATCTCTGGCCACAACGATCGCAGAGCAGTGCACGCCGAACGTCTCCGCGGCTACAAGCCATCCCATAAATGGCCTTTGTGGGTCGCGGCTTCATCCGCGACATAAGGTCGCCAGGAAAGGCTCGGCTTTAGCCCCTGAAGCGCGCATCACGCCATCGATAGGCATTTACGGGAAAAGTTCCAGTCGCCGAAAGCGGATCTTGATTGTCAATTGCTATTTCGATGACGACAGGCGCAAAGCCCAGCACTTTACGCGTAAGTTGCCGAAACCCATGGGGCCGATCTACCTGGCGGGAGCTTTTGCAGCGGATCTATGCGAGGCCCGCGTGTATTGCGAAATGTTCAGCGGGCCGCTGGAAGACCCGAGCCTTCTTGAGCGGCTGGACATGCTGGTGATGACCGGCCTCACGACTTCCTTTGATCGGATGCTGCATCTCACCGCCTACGCGCGCACACTGAACAATCATGTGATTGTTGTGGCGGGAGGACCGGCGATACGGGCGCTTCCGCGTTACTCTCAACTCTTCTTCGATTACGCGTGCACCGGCGATATCGAACAACTGTGCGAGGTCATTCGAGAAGCCTGGGGACCATCGTACGTCGCCGGGGAGATGTCACCGCGCTTTGACCTGGCCTATTGGATCGATCGGGTGGGGGAGATGGAGTCCAGCAGGAACTGCAATTTCAAGTGCTCGTTTTGCACGCTCACGGGAGAAGGAGGCGGCTATCAAAAATACAGCCTGGACACTATTCGACGCGACATCCTGGCCATGGGGAAACGTCCATTTTTGTTTTTCATCGACAACAATTTCTACGGTAATGACCGCGCTTTTTTTCTGGAGCGAATAGACCTATTGAGGGAACTTCGGCAAAGGGGACAATTCCGCAACTGGGGAGCGTTAGTGACCAACGATTTTTTTCTGCAGAGCAAAAATCTGACGTTTGCCCGCGAATCCGGATGCACAGCTCTTTTCAGCGGAGTGGAATCGTTTGACCCAGCCTGGCTGAAACAAATGAATAAACTCCAGAACGCCCGCGCGCCCCAGATCGACACGATCCGCGCGTGTCTCGAAGCCGGTATCGTTTTTCTTTATGGAGTCATGCTCGACGTAACGACTCGCTCGGTAGCTGATTTGCGGATTGAGCTGGATTTCATCACGGGCTCGAGCGAAATCACGTTGCCCGGATATCTTTCGCTCCCTGTCCCTTTTCCGGGCACACCTTATTTTCATGAATGCTTGACCAAGGACTTATTTTTACCGCGGATTTCTCTCCGGGACCTGGATAGCACCACCCTCGTGCTAAAGCCGCGCGATTCGTTCGAGGAAGTTTGTCAATTCCTCGACGATATTCGCACCATGCGAGGTTTCCGGCGGCGCATTCTCAGACAAAGTTTCAGTTTCGCCAAGCGATACCGCTGCGTATTGACACCGGAACAGATGATCATTGCGTTGTCGGGGACAGCGTTGTTGAGTCTCAATGCTACGGTGACGACAGACAGTCTCTGGCGCAGTTTCTTTCGCCGTGTTCCGCGCCGGACATACATCGGAACCACCGAGCCTCTCGATGCCACTTACAGGCCGGCATTCCCAGTTGCATCACGATATGCGCATTTTTTCAACCCCACAATGTTGACGGATGAAAGGGGCCGTCTGAGGGAAGAATTAGCAGAAGATCTCCAAGAGCATGGCCTCGCACCGGGTGCGGCCTCTTCTCTGGTATCCCTGTCTACAGGAACAAGACGAGAGGCGATGGCTAATCAACCGCCAGATTGACGCCGCGTCTTACAGGAAGCCCACACACTGCAGAAGGTAGGCGAAACAAGGATTCGATCGAGCGGGTCAAGCGCAGATTCAATGTTCAAGTTTGCGATCCAACATGGCGCTGCCGATAAACTAACCAATGGTGTTCATTTTAGTGGGCGCTCTGCCAGCCCTCAACGTATCAAGGTACCCGCTTCGCATCCGAGCGAATATTCTTCACCTGTAATTTCACCTGTAACGATTCCGTCTTAGTCGTACTTGCGCGTATTTAGACAATCCCCCGACGCCTTGTAAGTAATTGTTGACACGGTAGAGGTCTGCGGTTCGAGTCCGCACGGGCCTACCATTATTTTCAATACTTTAGAGAGTTTCCTTCGGAATCTGACAGAAACTTCACCTGTAATTCTTCACCTGTAAAGTGGGCTACCATCGTTCATTCAGGCGAAATTTTGCCGTACGCGGCTAGAAACGTCCGAATCAATTCGCAAAATGCATGATCGTCCCGATGACCACGACAATGATAGCCGTGCCCAGGAAAAGCGCGGGCACGAGCACCCACGGCAGGATTCGGTTTTTCGGTTTCCAGCGGGTGAGCATGTGCAATACGAACAGGAGCGGCACTCCGCCCGTCAGCGCCAATTGGTACGCGACCAAAATGCGATCCATGTCGTCGCGAAAATCGCCAGACGCAAGCACTCGACGGCCCATGATACCGAGCAGGAAGAAGAAATCACGGTCGGCGCGGAAATACCACGCCGACGTTAGAACGATCAGCCCGACGAGCGCCGCCTTCACCGACGCGTGCCAGCGCGCCATGGCAAAGAAATCGAGCATGTTTCTGTACAAGCCTGTGGGTGCCGAGGGCAGCGCCAGACAAGCGCGTAACGCCAGGACCAGAACAATCACAGCAACCCAGCCGCCGATTTCAGCGGCGAGAAACAGCGGCACAGCCTGCCCATAAAGGATCCGGGGAAGTTGCAGCAAAAAAATGAGGCCAACCCAACCCGCCATAGGAATCCCAAACAGCGCAATCAGTTGGAGAAACGGCGCAACCTTGTCCAGGGAGGATTGTTCGTTTCGCGTTCGTGCTGTCTCTAAGGCCATAGGAGTCTGCGGACTTATTCCCATACTAGCGCAAAGTCTCGACTTGCCAGGTTTTGTGCGGGCGAGATGTTCCAAAAGGCGCACTCTAAGGATTGAAATATCTCTGTGAGGTGCGACAAGCTTTTCGGCGTAACCCGAGATTGCCGTTTTGATCGTCCAAACGACACCCAATACACGGTAGAGGTCTGCGGTTCGGGTCCGC
>Ga0210400_10003751_pt1 | contig 13354 bp, 9 predicted proteins | sample IncBWH26MmetaG_FD_155456 | JGI IMG/M metagenome (GOLD analysis project Ga0210400, IMG submission 155456) | Forest soil microbial communities from Barre Woods Harvard Forest LTER site, Petersham, Massachusetts, United States - Inc-BW-H-26-M | ecosystem: Environmental > Terrestrial > Soil >...
TTTCTTCCACAGTTTTGCTCGACTCGAGCAAACTTGTAAGTAATCCACACCATGGCACCCCGCCCGACCGTAATCGGGACACAGGGTTATCGGCGTGGACTTGCCAGCCTTTCTGTTGTCAAAGAACCTTTATTCCGAGTCCATCGGAATGTCCCGGTCGGCCGTCTTACGGCCGCACATTTAAACTTGACCGCCTTGCGGTCACGCCAAATAAATTGGCTCGGGGCTTGTCTGGTGGGACTTATCCGGCCGCATTGCGCGGCCTCGCCTTCCAGCTCTGCTTACCTCAGCTTCCGCTGAGTTTTTGCTTCGTGCTTTAGTCGCCCTGCGACTCGCTGCGGAAATCCCTCGCGGAACTTCTCGCCACCAGCCACTCGCCACTAATCACTGCCGCAAAATAAAAAACCCGGCGTCGAGCGCCGGGTACAGCCACCCACACTTGGGTGGCTCCACGCGAAGCTCGACTTCTTTCTAGCCTGTGCTCGTAAAGAACCTCACTATAGGATCTACTTCTTGCCTTCGCTTGATCTTACGCTGGGAAGACTTCCTTCGACCCGACTGTGATGCCCCTGCCCACTCCCGGCGATTCGTAGAACCCCGGGCCATTTGTAACTATACCAGCTTTCCTTTTTTCGTCAAGCCCCGCAATAATTATTTTGTGCCTTTTTCCTCAGCCCTGTGGACGCTGTGCAAAACCACGTTTACCCTCGGGTTTCTTCTGTTTTCTGTCCTTCGCCTCTTCTTGCCGCTGACTCTTCGCGGCCATTCCACTCACTTCAACAGCGCGACACCGGCCTGCACTGCTGCCGCGCGCAACCCCTTGTCCAGCGTCGCCAGTGGCAACCCCTCCCGCTGTGCCAGGTCAACATACAAGGCATGGTAGCTGGTGAGGCGCAATAGGGTCGTTACCGGCCGAGAGACTGGAATTCCCTGTTTATCCTGCATTTAGGCAGGAACCGGTAGATTGTGTTGATGCGGGAGTCATCTCCCGCGTTGAGGAGAAATCATGAAGACCAATTATTTGATAGCGCTTCTGGCCGGCAGCTTACTGCTTGCGGGTGCCGTCTCCGCCCAGGAAAAGAAAATCAAGCGGTCGGACCTTCCGCCTGCTGTCGAAAAGACGGTAGCGGCGCAGAGTGTGGGAGCCACCATACGGGGCTTCTCGACAGAAAGAGAAAAGGGCCAAACCCTCTACGAAGTGGAAATGACCGTCAACGGCCATAGCAAGGATGTTTCCATGGCCGCCGATGGTTCCATCGTAGAAGTCGAGGAGCAGGTTGCGCTGGATTCACTCTCACCGGAAGTCAAAGCGGGATTGCAGGCCAAGGCCGGTAAAGGAAAAATTCTGAAGGTTGAATCCCTCACTAAAAAGGACAAGCTCGTGGCCTACGAGGCTCAGGTCGATACGAACGGGAAGAAATCCGAAGTTCAGGTAGGACCCGACGGCAAATCGCTCGATCACGAAGAGTAGAGCGCCGAGGCTTCCCTTCATTCTTGGCAGGGGGCGGGGCGCGGCCTTTAGGTTGCGAACCGCTCTCGCGGAAACCTGACCCTGACTATCGCTTCCCGCTCGGCTGGCAAGACCCTGGAGACGCCACTCGGGATTCTTTGGCTCTCAGTAGCTTGATTGGTCACCGCGTGGCGCGTGGAAAGGACCCTGTTCCGGGATTCAAGAACAAGCCCTTGTGTTTCCCGGCTGCTTCCACTTCCGCGCGACAATGGCGCAGCACGACCTGCGTATTTTGGGTGGAGAGTTCCGCGCCGAAGCCACTTCCGCCGTCTGCGGGAAGCAAGCCGACGACGTGCGAAAACTCGTGCAGGAGCGCAGTGACCTGGGCGTCAAGGGTGCCCCCTAAATAGAGATCAAGGCGCAGCAACTGGGAAGCGCTAAGCCCTCCCGGTCCTCCATTTTTCGGGACAATTCGCACACCCGAGCGGAGTTGAAAGAAGGCCCCTTTTCCGTTGATGGTGATCGTGGAGCCGGCGCTGGCATCCTCGATGGAGCTGGCCACATAGGGCTGCTGATAGAGCCATCCTCCGGCACCGTTCTGTAATTTCAGAGTGTATTGGGGACCGCTTTCGTCGATCAGGTAGCGCAGCGATCGGAACTTCCTCGCAGCGTCTGGTTCGGCCTGCTGGAACCATGCCGCGCATCGGTTGCGGCCCTCCAGAATTTCGAGCACCTCCTCGCGTGTCCTCTCGATGACCAGTCCCTGTTCGCCCATCGCTTTCAATTCCTCCAGAACAGGATCCTCGTTTGCCTTTTCCCGGACGTCTCCATGCCCCAATGAGGCGCTCGCGCTGCTATCGAAGGCCACCTCGGCGCACACTCTGTCCGAACGGTCCGCCTCGCGCACCGATCCGCCCCTTCGTTGCAGGCTAGGAACCGGTTGGCGATCTCCGCACGGCCGTGGAACGAGCGTTGGGCGAGCCATTGATGTGGTGGAAATGATGGATTGGTCTTGCGAATGCACAACATTGCTGGAAATAAGCGAAAACCCGAAAGCAAGAAACACTACGGCGAATCTCCTGCCTGCCCACAGCATCGGAGCCTCCCCAGACGGACTTGTTTTTCACCACAGTCCGTCCACTGGGGGAGCGCTTCACCCAGGCCGCCCGCTCACCGCGGCCTTGCAAACGGTCGATTTGCTTTCTATATAGACGAAGGAATGCTGTCAAAAGTTTGACAGCAATTAGATGGGTGGGCGGAGAAACCGTGCTGTTTTTTCAATTCGAAGAAGAAATCAAATTGTACGTTGCTGCCGCTCTCCTTATTCCGGAAACGCTTTCGCGTCGATTCCCGGCAGGAGCTTCAAGGCATTCTGGTAGTACACCTTTTTCAAAACTTCATCCGGCACCTGGAAGCCGTAAATCCGCCAGAACGCGTGGCGCTTGCGGTAATACTCAAAATATTCGTCGCGCGTTTCGAGCGCCCTGAAATACCACTTGTATTCGTTCACTTCGTAAATGTCTTTGCCCATCAGCACGCGGTCCTGGTACTTGACCAGAAAATCGTGCGCCGAATACGGCTGCCGCCCCAGCTCCGCCAGCACCGCAGCGATGTCCACGTACACATTCGGATTGGCATCAAAAAGTTTTCCGAGCCGCTCCAGGTCGTTCCCGTGAAATCCCAGATGCGCCGCGATGAAATTCGTCTTGGGGTGCTTCGCAAACAGGTGATCGCGCTCCGTCATTAGAGTTTCGAACGGCGGATATTTCGCGGGCGGCCGCGCGCGCCCCGGAAATTCCTTCAACTCCTCCCAGCGTTCGTTGTGGTAGTCCCACGGATCGAAAAACGCCGAAGGCTCCGCCACGTGAATCAGCACGGGAATCTTCAGCTCCGCGCACTTCTCAAACACGGCATCAAATTCCGGATCGTCCACGTGCACGCGCTCCCCGCCGGCATATTTCAGGTCCATCCCGAAATTCTTGAAAATTTTCAGCCCTTGCGCGCCGTTCCGAACGTCCTGCTCCAGCCGCGCCGCCACGCGCTTCCCGAATCCCGGGGTGTTCAGGTCGTCGTAACTCATGTTCGCGAACACCACAAACCGGTCCGGATAGCGCCCCTTCATCACTTGCACTGTCTTCTTCAGCGCTTCTCCCGTTCCGCCGCTCAGGTTCACCATGACGCGCAGATTGATGGTGTCCATTTCTTTGACAAGGCGGTCCACTTCTTCCGGCCCGGGATTCCAATGATGGCTGTGAATATCGATGAACGGAAATTTCGCCCGCTCGATCTTGTGTTCCTTAGTAACCAGCGTCGATTTCGGCTGGTATTCGTCGATCGTCGGTGTCTGCTGACTCTTCTGCGAAGTTTGCTGTTGCTGCGTCATACCGGCGCGCGGCCAAACGATGAACACTGCAAACATGCCTGCGAGGAGGAACGAAAAAAACGTGATGGTTTGCCCGGAATTCATAATGTCCCTTGGGTCCTTGAACGTCCCGCATATTTTCCCACAGGAAGGTGGACCAGCGCCCCGGAATCCTCTGCTAGTATCAGTGGCAATGCCTCAGCCCACGTTGTTCCGTTTCCTTTTGCTCGCCGCGCTGGCCGTAATCGCCGGGTTTCTTGCGCTGGCCATCGCCGTGCCCATCGAGCCGCAAGTCCCAGCGCCGCTGATTGCTCTTTTTTCACCCGGCCTGGAGCTAGCCGAGCTCATCATGCCGGAAACCCACAAATCAATGGCCTGGACCTTCGGTTGGTTCTTGCGCATAGCCATCGCCGCCAACGCCGCTTACTACTTCGGGATCTTCGCCCTGATTTCGGTCCTTGCGGATCGCCGTCGGTCCAAATAGCTTGCGCTCTCGCCGATTACTGGGGCGCCGCCGTCGCCCTGCCCATTTTAAAATTTGAAGAATCTCTTCTCTGGCAGCCCCCTCAGCATCTCCTCATTCGCTGGGCACGGCCCGCAGCCACCCATCAACAACCAGCCGATGGGAACAGACAACCGCACCGCACAATATCAACTGGATTCGACCGCTTGTTCCGAGGAGCCTGGTCTGCGCTACCAGTGGGGGCACCGGCCAAATCGTTTCATGGCCGGGCCCGGGTGGTAGTCTGGTTCTTGGTCGCTGCGCATCAGCGCGCGGCGGAGAGAGCGCCACGCTTGGATTTGGATTCCACTTCCGCGCGGCAGAAACGGAGGACTTCGCTCGTATTCCGCACTGATTTTCCATCCTGGTCTCCTTCATCCGTAGGCAGGAGATCGACCAGGTGGCCAAATTCATGTAATAGGGCGAGGATCTGCGCGTGCATCGAGTCTCCCGCATAGGGCCCCACACCCAACACGCGGGTGCCGAGAAGATTCGGGGGCCCGCCTTCCTTTTGAACTTCGACTGCCCTGGCCATTGGAGAGAAAAACGCCCCTCTTAGGTTGATCGTGATCGTCGCGTAGCTTCCGTCGCCCTGGAAAACCCTCGCAACATACGGATTCCGGAATGTCTTCAAGTCACCCGGATTTCTGGATTCCAGGACGAAGTCTTCTCCCTTGCGATCTACCGTAAAGCTGAGAGTTCGAAAAGTGGCAGCCGGATTCGAATCCTTTCCCCGAAACCACGCCGAACAGGCATTTTCCGTTTGCAGGATCTCTAGAACTCTTTCGCGCGCTCGCAGAATTTTTTGACCTGGTTTCCCCATGCTCGCCAATTCCTCCTGCACTAGATCCCTGGGGGCATTGCACCCGGTTTGCGACGGGCTTGAGGGCTTGCACGGGTTCACCGTTGGCACACTCAACGGCGGCGTTTCGCAGCGCGAGTTGACATCGTCGGTCGCCGGGGTTGCTGCGTTCGCAACAGCGGCGGTGTTCGCCGGTTCCCTTGTGCATGGCGCCCGCCCCAGTGATATGTAAGCGAGAGGCAGAGGATCGGCGGCGCGACGGATGAATTTGACAGCCTGCGGGAACGCAACCGTGCCGGAAAGACTTGGCATAAAAAGAACAACGACGGCCAGAATACTCCGACGGGCGGAATACATCTTTTTCTCCCGCCCGGACCTGTAACTCACCACAGACCGTCCTCAGAGGCTCGCTTCCCGATGGCCGTCAACCGGAAGCTGCTCACGGAACGGTTAAACCTTGATCCGGGACTAAAGAGAAAGACGAAGTTCGAAGAGCAAAGCCACCTAAAACGATTCTGGAATGATTCTCAACGTGCTTGGCGTTCTGGATTCTGCACTCTGTCGGGTTCTCACCTGCGTGAACCTCGAGAAGTACATAGCTAAATTTAGAAGATTTACTTCGCGGAAAGCCCGCGCGGAGGGGAGCAAGGCGAGATCGACGGCCTGCGACTGCCAACTCTTAACATCATTTCGCGGCCGGCTCCGAGACGTAGTAGGGCGCGCTGGCCGTGTAAATGCGCTGGTTGCCGCGGACCAGGAGGGTCCATTCGAGGAGCCGGGCGCGCTGGTTGTGCAGGAAGTATTCGTACCAGCGGCTTTCCACCAGTTCGGGAATGACCACGACAATCTTCCGGTCGGCGTGTTTCTCGGCCAGTTCGAGAATGTATTGAACGATGGGAACAATGATGAAGCGATAGGGCGATGGAAGAAGAATCAACTTGGGTGTCTCGACGCCCGCGGCCCGGAAGGGCTGCTCCACGTAGCGCCCCCACTCCGTACGCAAGAGTTCGGAATGTTCGCCAGGCTCAACGTGGATGGCGATGATTTCCGGGGAAAGACGTGAGGCAAATTCAAGCGCTTGCCTGGAAATTTGGCTCCAGCGCTCGATAGGCACCACGGCAATGGGCCGCGCGGCTTCGTTCGCCGGGACCACGGGCGCGGCGCAGCTGGTAGCCAATCTGACCATGTGATAGTGACGCCGTACCAGGCGAAATAAATAAATGAGTAAAGGAATAAAAATCACGGTGATCCAGGCGCCTTCGGCAAATTTCGCAACAAGCACGACGATGACGGTGATGCCGGTAACGAATCCTCCGAGGCCATTGACCAGAGCGCTCTTTAGCCAATGTGGGCCGTGTTTTTTCCGCCAGTGCACCACCATGCCGAATTGCGAGAGCGTGAAGGCCAGGAAAGCTCCCACCGCGTAAAGCGGGATCAGCCTGTCCGTGACGCCGCCGAATATGACCAGCAAGAAACAGCTCAGCAGTGCAAGAACCACGATGCCGTACGTGTAGACCAGCCGGCGGCCCCGGTATCCGAAGGCGTGCGGCAGGTAATTGTTCTGCGCGATGGCGCGGCAAAGGCGCGGGAAATCGGCGAACGCGGTGTTCGCGGAGAGTGATAGCACGAAGAGAATCGACCCGATGGTAAGGTAATAAAAAACGCCTTTGCCGAAGACCGCGGCGATCAGCATGGAGAGAAGGCTCTGGTAGCCGGGCCGGCCCGGGTCGGTCGCCGCGATGCTGTAGACTTTCACGAGATAGGAAATTCCCGCCAGCAGCACAGCCAATAGAAAAATGATGACCGTCAGCGTGCGCTGCGCGTTTTTCACGCCGGGCTCGCGGAAGGCCTTCACGCCATTGCTGACGGCCTCGACGCCGGTGATCGCGGTGCAGCCGCTGGCGAAAACTTTCAGCAAGAGCCACAGCGTGACGGCTTCGGTCATGGCCGGCGGAGGCGGCAAGGGCGTAACGGGTACAGGATGTCCTCCGGTGAGGGCGACCTGCACCAGTCCGCCGACGATGGTGATCAGGAGCGTGCCAACAAAGAGATACGTCGGCACCATGAACACCACGCCCGCTTCGCGGATGCCGCGCAGATTCAGAATGGTGATCACCACCAGAATCCCGACGCAGAGCGCTACGGTGTGCGGCTGCAGCAGGGGAACGGCGGAGACCAGTGCCCCGACGCCGGCGGAGATGCCCACCGCCGCTGTGAGAATGTAGTCCGTGAGTAAGGCCGCCGCCGCGAGAAGGCTGGGAAAGGCTCCCAGGTTGTAGCGCGCGACGGTATAGGAGCCGCCGCCGCTTGGATAAGCGGCGATCGTTTGGCGGTAGGAAAAGTAGACGATGACCAGCAGCATAATAATGGCCGTGCTGATGGGAATGATGTACTGCACTCCCAGAACGCCGAGAGGAATCAGCAAGCTGAGGGCGGCTTCCGGGCCGTAAGCCGCGGAACTGAGCGCGTCCAGTCCAAAGATGGGAATGCCTTCCTGGATGCCGATCTGTTCGGCGCGCTCGTCGCTGGTCTTAATGGGCTTGCCGACAATCAGGTCGAGGATGTTCATTCGTAGTCCGGTCCCGAGAGGTACTCTACTTCGGAATAACCATTTGTGACGAGATAGGAAATAAAGTCAATCGCGAGGTTCTGGCCGGCAAGTGGGGGAGATCCCTCGCTCGCGGCACAGAGAAGAAAGTCGAAGCGGTAGCGCCAAGTTCAAGTAAGATACTGACATTATTCTATAACAATTTAGTATTTATATTCAACGTAGCAGAAGGCACGCGGTCGGATTCAAGCGGTTGGGGGGGGATGATCATGATCCGAATGGGAAATGGAAATCTGTGCGAGAGTCAAAAGCTTCAAGGACTTCACGGAGAAGACCGGCGCACGGAAATGAGGGAAAAATCCACAACTATGAGCTCGGCGCCGGCTCTTCTGTCTCGATAAGTAGGCGTGTGCGCATCCCTTATTCATAGGCAGGCAAGAAGAATGTCACCTGTCTTACACGCTGTCGTGGGCTTGGAGTTACCGCGACCGACGTTGAAAGGGTTCCCGCCGCGAAGGGCGAGCCGGGAACTGGGGTCAGCTTGCCATCGGATTGGTCGATGGCGTAGGCAGAAACGCTACCAGCCCAGTTGTTCAACGGTGAACCCTGGCTCGCTGCATACACGAACTGCCCCGTGGGGCTCAACCCTACTGAAACAGAATAAAATCCCGCGGGAAAGGGAGAACCAGGCACTGGGGTCAGCGCCCCTGTGGTCCTCGCTATGGCGAACGCGGAGACAGTGCCCATATTTGACGAATAGGCAAATTTGCCGCGCGGAATCACCGTGACGGAGAAAGGTCCGTCCTGCGCCGGAAAGGGAGAGCCGGGAAGTAGCGTCAGCGCGCCCGTGGGCTCATCGATGGCGTACGCCCAAATGTCCGATTGCCAGGAATCCGTGACGTACAAGGTTCGCCCGGAGGGGTCAACCGTCACCGAGTTAGGCAGAGATTGACCAAAACTCGATTTGGGATCCGTGGGAACCGGGAAAGGCGATCCGGCGACGGGCGTCAATGCGCCGCTGTTGGCATCAATGGTAAAAGCCGAAACGATGCCAGGCGAGCCACGATATCCGCTCGCGACGTAAACAAAGCGGCCTGCGGGATCCACCGTCAGCCCTCTGGGTATGCCTCCTGCGGGGAAGGGCGAGCCGGGAACCTGCGCTAGGGCGCCGGTATTTTGGTCGATGGCAAAGGCCCTAACATTGGCGGCGTAATAATTCGCCACATAGACGAACTTGCCCGTTGGGTTGACGGCCACCGCCCAGGGGAATTCCCCTTTAATCGTGGGATTCTCCGGAAAAGGCGAGCCAGGTACAGAGGTGAGCGTGCCTGTGACCCCATCGATGGCGTAAGCCCCAATCGTGTCGTCACCGCGATTGGCGACGTAAGCGAATCGGCCCATGGGATCCAGGGCTATGGACCATGGACTTGTCCCGGCCGGGAATGGCGACCCTTGGACTGGGATCAAAATACCGCTCGCGTGATTGATGGAATAAGCAGAGACGGTGCCGGGTCCCGGACCGCCAGCATTCGTGACGTACACGAATTCCCCGGTCTGAGCCCGCAGAGTGGTTGGAGCCGCGCTCAACAGGACTGACGCAACACAATTTAAGAGCCACGCTTTCCTTAACTTGAACATGATTAAATTCCTCCCTCGATCGAGAATTTACGATTCTTCCATAGCGTGATTACTGAACTGGTGGCGACACCACCCGACCGACGGACTAATTCACGGAATCTCTGTGCGTAAAACGCCGGGGAGACTCATTGCATGGCTGGCAAACGGATGATTCAACCTCTCAAGCTGGCCGGTATTGCTGGGGCCCGGCGCTTGCGTTCGGCGAGGTTGAATTCGCAGGATGACTTTTAGCAACAACGGTGCGAGATGAGAATCCCTCAAAGACATGCACTTGAGAGGGGAGAATTCCCCAAGACTACGCAGGAAAAGGCTGCAACGAATGGAAAGGGCGAGGTGCCAGGCGCTTTCGGCTGCGCGGGAGACGGCCTTCGCCCAGCGTGAGAGATTGGGGCCCAATCCAGGTGGAACTTATCAACGGGCGGGGCGTATCATCTGGCAAGGGGGTGGATCATGTATTGCGATGGTTGTGGTACCCAGCTCACCTCGGGCGGGCAATTTTGCACCAAGTGCGGCAAGCCGATTGTCCCGAGCGCAGCCTCGTCATCTCCTGGTCTGGGGCGCGCTGGCGCGCCTGCCGCGGCCGTTTCGAATGGGCGCGTGCGGCGCAATCTCCACCGTCTGGCGATTCTCTGGATGATCAGCGGCATTCTGCGGCTGATGGGAATCGGCTGGATGATGATTTTCGGCAAGATGTTTTTTCCGTTTATGCGTGGTTGGGGAGGCCCGGTCGTGTGGCCCATTGGGGGCAGATGGGGCTTGGACGTTCCTTTCATGCCCGGGCTCTTTTCCGTGGGCATTTTTCTGGGACTCTTCGGCGTCCTGCACCTGGTTCTAGCCTGGGGGCTTTTCGAGCGCGAGCCGTGGGCGCGGATGCTGGGGCTTGTCCTTGGACTTCTGGCGCTGGTGCGTTTTCCATTCGGCACCGCGCTGGGGATCTACACGCTATGGGTGCTGCTGCCTGAGAGTTCCGACAAGGAGTACGAGCGGCTCGCTCAGCCGGGCGGGCAAGTCAACTCCGCGCCGGTTTCTTCCTGAGTCTTTCTGCTGATTGCGCGCGGCGAATGCCTGCGCTTTGCCTCCGCTTCCCCTCAGAGCTCGGGGCCGCGGGCCAGGCTCCTTCCGTTGGGCAAGATGCTGCTATCGGCTTGTGGCGCGCGGGAGCGGTGCGCTGCTCACCACTCTGGCGCCTTTCTGTGAACGTTCTTAGGACGCAAGCCGCCGGACCTCCGAAAATCCGGCGTGCGTTTAGAAATATAAACGCAGCGAGAGCTGTAAATTGCGCTCGCCGCCACCAACGCCACCCCCCTTGGTAGTTACTTTCCCAAAGGTTGAGCTGGTTGGGTTGAAGCTTACGCCGCCACCGCTGCCTCCGCCCCAATTCGGGTGGTTGATGAAGTTGAACGCCTCAGCGCGGAACTGGAGCCCGCTTTTCTCGTTGAACGGGAACGCCTTGAATAGGCCGAGGTTCCAATTCTCGAATCCAGGCTGGTAGATTAGGTCGCGAACGCGCTGGGTGTTGAACGTTCCGGCAGCCGGCTTGGCAAAGACCGAGGTGTCGAACCACTGGCCTTTGGAGCCGAAGGTCCCGATGATTTTCGGAGTGCCGTTGACAACGTAATACTGGCCGTTAGTGCCACACCCGAAGTTCGAGTCTAGGCCCACGCCCGCGTAGTCTTTAGCTTCGGTAACGCCGCAGGGGTTGCCTGTTTGAAACTGGGTGATGCCGCTGATTTGCCAGCCCCCTATCAGTTTCCCTGTCAACTTCGAGTGGTCCTTGAAAAACGGCAAGTCGTAGAGGTAATTAAACACCACGATGTGCCGAGCATCGAACTCGGAGGGTCCCCACAGCGAGCTCACATCATAGGTATTGGGCACAACGTCGCGCTGGTTGGAGCCGTTATCCATGCTCTTTGACAGCGTGTAGGAGGCGCCGAATTGTAGCCCGTTCGAGTAGCGGCGGTTCCAAGAAATCTGGAGTGAATTATAGATGGAGTTGGCGGCATTATCCGTTTGTCGAATGGAGCCGAAGCCCTTGTAGGGCCGCAGCGCGTTAATATTGACGCCGGGATTCGCCGCCACAACTGCCGTTGTCGGCTGGTTGATGTCGGCTTCCCGCTGCAGATGCAAGCCGCGGCGTGCTACGTATCCCACACTCACGAGCGACTTCCAGAACATCTCGCGCTCGTAGGTGACATTCCAAGCCCACGATTCAGGAGGCTTAAAGGCTTTGCTTTGAGTTGTGACCACCCGCGTAATGTTGGCTCCGCCGCCAGCTCCGGGATTATCTGCCAAGCCGTTGGCGACACTAGCATTCGGTTGGAATGGCGGATTGCCTCCCAGGAAAATCGAGTCGCTCACACCCAGACGGGTTGTGTAGCGACCCGCGCCGGCGCGAAACACCGTCTTTTTGTTGAACTGGTAGGCAATGCCGAGACGAGGCTGAATTTCACCCCACTGAATGTCGGAGTAATGGTCGGAAACGCCGCGAAACAGGCGACTGAAATCGAACTGAGTCGGGTCGGCCTCGGGAACCCGGCCCTTGGCGGAAGAGGGGAACCCACTGCCAGGGATGACCATGCCGTTGTAAGTATCTGCTCCGGTGCCGATCACAAGGCCGGTCTTTGGATCAACAGTGCCTTGGATGAGACCGGTTGTCGGGCTGATCGTAACCGCCTTAGCCGGATCATAAAACCGCGGGTCGAAAACAATCATGTTTCCCCATAGGGCATGGTAGGGAACAATGACGGAATAACGGACGCCGAAGGTGAGAGTCAAATTCTGACTCGTCTTCCAGGAGTCCTGCGCGAACGCCTCCCACATGTTGGCGCGAAAGATAGTGTATGCACGATGGCCGATTTCCGAATAGCTGTCGAACAGGCCCAAAGCGGCGTTTGCGACCGCGACTCCCGTCCCGCCAGCCCGGCCGTCGGTGAACAGGAATTGGCCATTCTGGTTGTTGGTGCAAGTCGGGCAAGCCTGCACGTTTATCTCGTCATTGTCGTTTTCGCCAGAGCGTTCCCAAAGAGCACCGAATTTGAGCGTGTGGTTTTGTTTTACCCAGGTGAAACTGTCGGATACGTCATAAATGGGGCCAGCAGAGTGCGACGGATACGGCCCGCCGCTCAGCCCCGAGAAGTTGGACAAATTCACGGTTGGGATGCGGTTCGGAAGCAGCTTCCCAGTCGGAAATATGTAGGAGTAATTGAGGCTGCATGGCACCGTTGATTGAGCGCACGCCTTGGTTCGATCGAAGAAGTTCGCCGCGTCGACGGGTATCAACACGACGTCCTCACTGGCGCTGATCAGGACCTCATTCACCATTCTGGGATTCAGCGTCCACGTATGGTTGAGTGAGCCGGTCTTATTGGGCCGATTGAAAAACTTCGGGGTGCGGTCGGTATTGCCGTCGAGAGGCTGGTACTCCAAATATGCGTAATTCATCGCGTGAAACCTGAGGCGCTGCTTCTCCGTGAGGTTTACATCCACACCGACCGTATCCTTCCGCTGGTCGACGGTGTGCAACTTCGCGGCAAACCAGTTGCCATTGCCGCCGATGAAGGGGCTGAGGTTGGGAATCGGCCACGCATTCAGAACACCGATGCCATTGGGGCTAAGCCGATTTGACGGAATGATATTGCCGGGGAAACATCCGTTAGTGTTCTGGACGACGGTAGGACTGTAGGAAATGACTTGGCCGCATTGCGAGGCCAACGGCGATTGCGGATCCGTTACGTACGCGGGAACTTTGATCTTAGTCTTCGTGGGATCCGCTGGATTTACTACCGTGCGAGTGACGAAAGGATTGTTCGGGTCAAGCAATTCGCTGAAGTCACCGGCGCGCATCTTAAGCGTCGGAACCGTTAGCAGCCCAGCCGATCCAACCGTTGAGCCTGACTCCAGGAAGTGATACTTGACCCATTCTTCCCCCCAGTAAAAGAAGACCTTTTTCTTATCCGTGTTGAATTTGCCGGGGATGTAGAACGGGCCGCCGAGGTTGTACCCAAACTGGTTGTATTTCATGGGCGCCACATAGGCTGTGAAAGGATTAGTGT
>Ga0210400_10003752_pt1 | contig 13350 bp, 9 predicted proteins | sample IncBWH26MmetaG_FD_155456 | JGI IMG/M metagenome (GOLD analysis project Ga0210400, IMG submission 155456) | Forest soil microbial communities from Barre Woods Harvard Forest LTER site, Petersham, Massachusetts, United States - Inc-BW-H-26-M | ecosystem: Environmental > Terrestrial > Soil >...
ACGACCCCGATTTCTTCCGACCGTTCCCAGGTTTTTCGGACATAAAGCGACTCGATAACGGTGCCTCTTCCATTTACCACGCACTGCAGGCTTCACTACGCAAAACCGTAGGGGCGCTGCAATTCAGCGTGTCCTACACCTACAGTCATTCGATCGATGATTCTTCGTCGGGAGGTGATACGGGGTTTGTCGATTCCTACGACTTTGCCAGAAACCGCGCCAGTTCAAACTTCGATCAGCGGCATGTTGTTGCGATCAGCTACATTTATGATCTCCCAATCTTCAAGGGTTCGGGCTTGACTCACTCGCTTCTCGGCGGCTGGCAAGTTTCGGGGATCACATCTGTACAGACAGGCGCACCATTTACAGTGACCAATGGAGGAACTTCAGCAATACCCTCCGACAACGCCGGAGTTGCGAACAACGTTGGCTTAGGTGGGACTGGACATGGTTCCTACCCAGATCTGGTTGGCGATCCGAATTCGCCCAAAGCGGCCGTACCTCCAGGCTCGAGTTTCGGACCTGCCTACGGAAATCCCGCTGCCTTCGTGGCGCCAATCGGGCTAACCTTTGGAGATTCACCCAGGAACATTTTGCGTAATCCCCTCACCACAAACTTCGACATGGCGTTGTTTAAACACTTTGCCATCAAGGAGAGTATGTCCATCGAGTTTCGAGCAGAGGCTTTTAACGTATTCAACCACGTCGAATGGGGTTACATCGGAGGTGCAGGGGGTTCTGCCGCTAACAACAGTTCGATTACCAGCGGAGCTGACTCCATCGGTTGCTATGGGGGCGTCAACAATTCCGCGGGGGATGCCAGCTGCCAAGGAAGCGGTCTTTTCAGCCCAGTGGCCGCTCACAACCCGCGCATTCTGCAGCTTGGATTTAAGTTCCTCTTCTGAAAGCTTTGGCTAGGGTTTACAGGGCTTAACAGGTTTGGGGACGAGCCGGGCCTCTTGGCCGAGGGCTGGAGATCACCCGACTTGCACGCGGTCTGGCGTGGCCACGGCGGCAAGTGCAGTTTCCAAATCAGCGACCAAATCATCCACATTTTCAATTCCTACCGACAGCCGGATCATCTGCTCGGTCACGCCCATCTTGGCGCGGTCTTCGGCGGGAATCATGGCGTGTGAAGTCAGCACCGGAATCGACACCAGCGACTCGACGCTCCCCAGGCTTGGCGCCAGTGTGAACAGTCGCATCGCCTCGCTGACGCGGCAAGCGTCTTCACCGGTTCCGTCGACTTCAAAGCTGACCATTCCTCCTCCGCCGCGCATCTGCTCCCGTGCGACGGCGTAGCACGGGTGGCTCTTTAGAAATGGATAATTCACACTGCGAACTTTGGCATGATCTGACAGGAATTCCGCGACACGCTGCGCGTTTTCGTTTTGGCGCGCCACACGTACGGCCAGCGTTTTCATCCCGCGCAGCAGCATCCACGACGCATGCGGGTCCATGCAATTGCCCAGCGTTGTCCGAGTACTCCAGATTTGTTCCATCAATTCATGCCGTCCTGCGACTACACCGCAAATCAAATCAGAGTGGCCGCCCAGATATTTCGTTCCGGAGTGCATCACCAAATCAACTCCGTATTCCGCAGGCCGCTGGTTGATCGGAGTGCCGAAAGTGGAGTCGATCATCGTGAGCAGCTTGTGCTGTTTGGCCAGCGCCACAATTTTCTTGAAATCCACAATTCGGAGCGTTGGATTGGTCGGAGACTCAATATAGAGCAGCTTCGTATTCGGACGAATGGCTCTCGCATGCTGCTCATATTGAGTGGTATCGACGAAGGTTGTTTCAATCCCCATTTTCGGGAGCCACTGCGATAAAAACTTGTTTACGCCACCATAAATATCGCGCTGCGCTACCACATGATCGCCGCTCTTTAGTACTGCCATGAGCGTCGTGGTCACAGCACCCATGCCTGACGAGAAAGTCAATGCCGCCTCTGTACCTTCCAACCCCGCGATTGTTTTTTCCGCAACCGTGTTCGTGGGATTGCCGTAGCGCGTGTAGAAATGGTCGGTATGAGTGGCGCGCAACTGCTCCTCATTGTCGGTAACTTCAAACGTGGAAGTCTGGTAGATGGGTGTAGTCATCGGTCCGTTCTTCTTGTCCAGATCAGCCGCGCCGCGAACCGCCTTGGTTTCGGGATGATGCGCTTTCCGCTTCATGAGTGCCTCGCAAGTTCAGATTAGTGGCGTTCACGGATGAGGTCAATTCCCTGGGCGATAAAAACGGGAAGAGGGACTATTGCAGGTTTAATTTCATTTCGCCGCTCTTGCTGAACTGAATTTGCAGCAGTTTTTCGCTTCCGCTCTCAAACTGTCCTTGCACTGTAGCGGAGTGCTCCGGGGAGTTTGCTCCCGAGACGACCTGCACGCGAAGAATATGCGGCCCTGGCGGGATCTGCACGGCATGGAACTCATGACCCTCGACATGGTGGAATACAGCCAGACGCTTTTTGTCAGTGCCTTCCAAAGCTCGCGTGTAGGTCAAGCGGTCGTCCACCCAGATTGAGAGTTGCGCCTCGGCGAATTTGTGGTCCACTTGCACTTCGAGCATTGCAGGCGCGGCAGGATTTGCCGTTGCCGTTTCGCTGGATACTTTCGTGATTGCCGGATATCTCAGCGCGCTGGCGCTGGTGCGGTGGGTCGGTCCGCCTGAAACTGCTCTCGGTGCCTTCGCCGGGATCGTTTCCGCCTTAGCTGGAGCGGCTTCCGGGGCGGGAGAGGGCGGAGTTACGGTCTTCGCTATATTGACAGTCTCTGCCGGAGTTTCCGGGGGCGCAAAGAAAGTTTTCATTCTCAGGCCAAAGACCACAAGTCCGATCAACAAGAATGCTCCAGCGAAAGCGTTGCCGCGCATCTTCTCCAGCATGTTCTCGGCGGCTTTGCGCTGACCCGTTGCGGCGTGTTGGGTCCGGAGCTTTGCCGCACTGCCGAGTGCAGTTGATCCTGTGACTTGTTTATTTTCGTGAGCCGGTTGACCCGCAAGGCCGGCAGAATCTGGGTGCTTGGCTTTGCTCCAGGGCTCGCGCCCCTGCTGCAACTCTTGAATGTCCAACACCATTTCCATGCCGCGCTGGTAGCGCTGCGCAGGATCTTTCGCGATGGATCGCGAGATGATGTAGTCGAGTCCCGGCGGCAAATCGGTGTCCAAAACGGAGGCTGGAATTGGATCTCGGTTTACCACCTTGAACGCAACCGTGAGGACGCTGTTTCCCTGGAATGGTCTGTACCCGGTCAGGACTGTGTAGAGAATCACGCCCAGAGAAAACAGGTCTGAACGGCCGTCTACTGGGGCTCCGTTTAACTGCTCCGGCGACATAAAAGCAGGCGTGCCCAGAGTACGTCCCGCCAAAGTTGCATTTGCAAGATTAAGTTTTGCGACTCCGAAATCGGCGATCTTGACGTGGCCCTCTTCCGTGACAAGGATGTTCGCCGGTTTCAAATCGCGATGCACCACTCCTTGTCCGTGCGCACAGTCCAGGGCTTCGGCAAGTTCCAGAGTGACTTGGAGAGCCGCCTCGCTCGGTAACCTGTGATCCGCACGCGAAAGCAGGAGTTTCTCGAGGGATTGCCCACTCACAAACTCCATCACAATATAAGGAGCGTGCGTCTCGGGTTCCTCGCCGACATCAAAAATTGTCACGATTCCTGCATGCGACAAGCGGCCCGCGGCTTCCGCTTCCCGATAGAATCGCTCACGGTACTCTTTCTCCTCTTCGGGAGGTTGGCCGGACAAGGAAATGGTCTTCACTGCGACGACCCGGTTGATCTTGGGATCGCGCGCCTTATAGACGATTCCCATGGCTCCTCGGCCTAACTCGCTGAGGATTTCGTAGCGCCCAAAACGTTCGTTCTTACGATCATCCATAGCTGATCACACGCAGGGTGTGGTAACACCAATCCGAACCCTCTGAGCGGGAGGGATTTGTTTACACTTCTATACGGCATTGTCGCCCGAAGGACGGTTGGCTGAAAGTTACGGACGTTACTTCGGTGGAAAGGCCGGCGCAGCTGGTTTGCGCCCTGTTTCGAAACAGCAAATCTCTTGCATTTCCGTACCATATTGTTGCGCAGGGCCTACGGCATCGTCCGGATGGGTTCGCTTCTCAGATTGGCGCAGACTCTTTAAAACATGGATTTCCTTCAACGCCTACACGGGTCGTGAAGAGGACCACCAAATTCAAAGCTGGAGTTATTTTTCATGTCAATAAAACAAGTTACTCTGCTCTTCGTGTTTTTATCGTGCGCGACATGGGTTGTGGCGCAGGCCTCGTCTTCAGCAGGCGGATCAGCCGCAGGCAGGTCTTCAACAGGAAGCCCCGGGGCCGCAACTCAAACCCAGGCACCAGGCACGGCGACGCCGCCCGCGCACACGGCGACGCCTCCTGCTGGCACCGCGACCCCGCCCGCGGGGACCGCAACTCCGCAGGCAGGCACCGCGACCCCTAACGCCGGGGCGAGTGTTCCGGGAGCCAATTCAACCAATCCGGCTACGCCTGGAACCAGTACTTCGCCATCAACGGTAAACCCGAATAATTCGAATGTGCCCGGGACAAGTCCAAGCGGATCACCGTGCGGGGAGATGCCGGGATCAGCCGGAAGCGCGAGCAGTTCGAATGGATCATCCAATTCTGGGTCTTCTTCTGGGTCATCCAATCCGGGATCATCGCCGTCGACGTCGGACAACTCCGTAGCTACGTCGCCTGGTGGCACGCCGTGTCCGCCCGCGGCCAAGTAAAATCGATATAGAAACACGTGCGGACCTTGTGATAGGTCCGCATTCTTATTGAAGTTATCGCTGACTTCTATTTCACCAAAAAAGTATGGTTCGCAGCGTTAGCCAGTCTCACTGGTAGCCGAAAGTGAGTTGATCGAGATAAATAGAGTAGGGAGATTGCGAAGAGTTTCCGTCCTCTTGATAATTGATGGTCACTCCATACCAACCGACTGCGGAACCCGGGCTGTAGTATTGATTGAGGCTCGCCGTTTTTCCGTTCAGGGTGATCGATTGGTACAACAATTGATTGCTCGAAGTTCGTTGTACCTGGATCGTCAGATGATTCCAGGAATTACTGATCGGGTTGCATGCCACACCGGTGGGTACCCAGCGCTGGTTGAGGTTGTCCCAAACATCCCACTCATTGCCGCCGGCAATGCGGCACTCGTGGCCCCAGATGAATCCGAGATTGTTGAAGAATTGGTTCACGTCGAACTCGATTGCTTGCGCCGCTCCAAGATCGCTTCCCCAGAAATACACGTCGTACGTGAAGCTATGCAGCGTCGGAACAATGGTATGGTTCGGATCTAGCATTCCCTGTGACGACCCATCCCCGATCAAATGATTATTCCAAAGGCCGTCTCCATAACCCTGGCTTCCGCCCAAATAGATCTGCATGGCCGCACCGCTCATCGAGGGAGACTTGACGTTCTGGGCCATCGAAAAATCAATGTTGTCGCAAGGCGACGGCGAACAGTCGATGAAAGTCGGAGCGCGCTGGCCATAATCCGCCCATCCGCCACTTCGCTGAATATTGGAAAATGAATTGCCGCCACCGCCACTTCCTTGAACATTAATTGTGACCGGCGTTGTGCTGGCCCCCCCGCAACCGTCCCACTCTTCGACGACCGTTTCGTACTTTCCCGGGCCTAGCGGCAAGTTGTAGTTGAGGCTGGCTCCGTTGGTCACATATGCCAAGACGCCCGGAGCGGTGTAGATGCCTATCGAGGAAACGCCCTTTGGGCAGGAGGTCCAGGCGCTAGCGCTAAAATTAACGGGAGAGCCAACGGTTGCGTTGTTGGCGGGTGAACTCACCGAAACGCCGGACGATCCGCCCCCGCCGCTGACCGTAATGGTGATCGGGGTAGTCGAGGCTCCGCCGCAGTTGTCCCATTCTTCCACTACTGTGTTGTATTTTCCAGGGTTCAAATTCAAACTCGTGTTCAATGTGGCGCCGTTCGACACGTACACGAGGACACCAGGCGCAGTGTAGATTCCCATCGATCCAACGCCCTTCGAGCACGAAGTGCTGGCTGAGGCTATGTAGGGTACAGATCCCGATACGGTCGCTCCGTTCGCGGGAGTATCTACAGTTACACCCGCAAATGCAGCGGATGTGAAGACGGCCGAAAGACATACTGCCAGTGAGAGAGACTTCTGCATGTATTGCTTCTCCAAGTGTTTTTGGACTGAGCGGCAGAACTGCTCGCGTAAAACTACCCTAAATACGCGCGAGCGGGCACGTGGAGGGTGATACCAGAGAAGTGGCTAGTCGCGGCGCGTGTTTCGCTGCGATTAACTCCTGGGTTCCTCTCAGAAGCCTCAAGCGTGGGCGAGCAGGGTTAACCAGGAAATTAATCGGTCAAACAATTTACGGAGCATACCAGAGGCACTGTATTTCCCAAAGCAGAAATCTAGTCTTCAAAACTCGAAGGTTGTAATCCTGACTCAGGTCTTTGAACCAGGGCTGATCGGTTTTCCGGGGTGGAGAGCTGCCACCGATCAGCCCCTCGTGATTCATCACCTAAGGCACATCGCTGCCCAGAATCACTGTTGCAGGATCATTCGTAGGTAAACGTCAACTGATCCAGGTAGACTGAATAAGGCGATTGTTTGGAGTTCCCATCTTCCTGATAGTTGATAGTGACTCCGTACCAACCCACCGCAGGACCCGGATTGTAGTATTGGTTGAGCGTGCTGGTCTTTCCATTCAGCGTAATCGATTCGTACAGCAGTTGATTGTTGGAAGTGCGCTGCACCTGAAGCGTCAGGTGGTTCCATGCATTATTCAAGGGATAGCAAGACACGCCCGTCGGCACCCAGCGCTGGCTGAGATTGTCCCAAATATCCCATTCATTGCCGCCAGCCACGCGGCATTCATGGCCCCAGATGTAGCCCAGATTGTCGAAGAACTGATTGATGTCGAATTCGACTGCCTGCGCCAATTCGAGATTGCTGCCCCAGAAATAAACGTCGTAGGTAAAGTTGTGCAAGGTAGGAACGATGATGTGATTTGCATCGGGCATGCCCTGCGATGATCCGTCTCCGATCAGATGGTTATTCCACAAACCGTCGCCGTAGCCCTCGCTGCCGGCTAAATACATTTGCGTCGCCTGCCCGCTCATTGACGGAGACTTGATGTTTTGGGCCATGGAAAAAGTAATGTTGTCGCACGGGGACGGGGAGCAGTCGATAAAGTCTGGAGCTCTCTGGCCGTAGTCGGCCCATCCGTTACTGTGTTGGAGGTTAGAGAACGATTTCCCACCGCCTCCTACAGTAAACGTGACCGGCGTTGTTGCGGCCCCGCCGCATGCATCCCATTCTTCGACAACAGCGTTGTACTTCCCTGAACTCAAAACGAGGTTGTAGTTCATCTTGTCTCCCTGAACCACATAGACCAGTTGGTAGGGAGCGGCGTAAATTCCCATCGAGGAGACGCCTTTTGAGCAGGTTGTTGTTGCGGAAGCCGTGAAATTGACGGGAGAGCCAACTGTACTGTTGTTGGCTGGCGAGCTGATGGAGACGCCGGACGATCCACCTCCCGTCACCGTGATGGTGATCGGCGTGGTCGACGCCCCACCGCAGTTATCCCACTCTTCGACAACGGTATAGTACTTCCCGGGATTCAAGGTCAGACTCGTGTCCAGTTTGGCGCCATTTGTTACATAAACCAGCACGCCGGGAGCTGTATAAATGCCCATAGACCCGACTCCTTTGGAGCAGCTGGTCGTAGCGGATGCGATGTAGTGCACGGACCCCGATACGGTCGCACCGTTGGAGGGTGAACTTACATTCACGCCCGCGAGGGCCGCAGGCGCAAAAATAGCGGACAGACACACGAAAGCTGATACACACTTCAGCAGCATGCAATGCTTCTCCAATATGGTTTTGGCTTTCGGCTTTCGGACAGCAGAACTGCGCGCCCTCACGAGCAGGTGAAGGGCTCAGGCGAAGCGGCGCATAACCTTGACGCTATTCCTACAGACAGTTTCCACGGTTTCTACTCGCAAACACCGTAGATCTTGATCAATGATTCCGTACACCCTACCAGAAACGCTGTATTCCCTCAAAGAAAAAAATGTGAGATTTCGCGAATCAGAAGTTGTAGTCCTTAATCTCATTCCCGAAACGGCGTTCATGTCGCGGAACTCGAAATGTCGCCGAATCGCAAAAGACACTCACAACATCGAGCGGCAACCCCAGACGTCCCTCCGGAAACTAAGGTCCGTCTTCATAGACTTCATTTCTGGGGAATTGGATTGAAGGAGGGACACATGAGGGAGACAAGAAGATGTAAGTGTGCTCACGACCTTTGCAGTTGCACGGCGGCGGAAGGTAGCAAGTATTGCAGTCCGAATTGCGAGGCCGCGAAAGACACTACGGACATCGCCTGTGGCTGTGGGCATTCAGGCTGCAGCAGCAAAGCGGCTGCAGCGTAGCTGGGCGCTGATCCGGAGTGGCGTGCTCGTCTTCAACCCTCATCCATCAGTGGTGGACTGAAACGCCCTTACTTCGGTTGAAGCAGCTTTCGACTCCGCAAACTTCTTCGCAGTGATAGCCGTACTTTCACTACACAAGGACCGCTTTCACGCCCTGGCGCGCGCTCCGGCAGTCCGTCTTTTTCTCTGGTGCCGTAAGTGCCGTAGGCTTCTTCAAGCATGTGCGGGAAACACTGTATGCAAGCCGCGGCGATTCGCCTCATCTAAAACGAGTGGCAACCATGGAATCTCCGCTCGCACCAACCGGCAAGAAGCGTCTTTCGAAATGGTCGACGTGGATTCTCACACTTGCACTTCTTCTTCTGGCGCTTGCTATCGCGTCATTTCGATATGTAACCGCGCGTGCGCAGCCTATCCTGCGAACGCGCGTTATTGAAACTCTGTCCGATCGGTTCAAGGCAAGAGTCGAGTTAACTGGGTTTCAGGTTTCGATCGCGAATGGACTTGAGGTCTCTGGAAATGGATTGCGGGTTTTTGGCGCCACCGATCCGAACCCCTACGAGCAGGGCGTTCAACCTTTGATCGAAATTGGAGGGTTTCGTTTTAAAACCGCGCTGAGCAGCTTGTTTCATTCGCCTATGCACATCGACACAGTGTATGTGACTGGGCTGGTGCTAAATATTCCCCCCAAGGAGAGTCGGCAGGAAATGAAAAGGATGGGATCCGGAGCGGGAAGGATGACCATCTTCGTGGACAAGTTTGTTTGCGAAGATACAAGACTCTTGATCAACACGATCAAGCCCGGCAAAGCGCCCGTGGAATTCGCAATCAGCAAGTTGAATATGAAGGATATTGGGCCAGGCCTTCCATTCCAGTTCGACGCCACGCTGGTGAATCCGAAGCCGGTTGGAGACATTCATTCGACGGGATTTTTCGGACCGTGGCAGAAAGATGGTCCTCGCGACACCCCAGTGCAAGGTGGCTACTCTTTCAGTGACGCGGATTTGGGCACGATCAAAGGGATCGGCGGAATTCTCTCTTCAACCGGGCAATATTCGGGGACGCTGAATAACATCATCGTTCACGGTGTCACGGACACGCCGGATTTTCGGATCGCGAGCAGTGGCCATCCCGTGCCCCTGCGCACAGAATTCCACGCCGTGGTGGATGGAACGTCCGGAGACACTTTTCTGAAGAGCGTGACGGCGAAGTTTCTCCATTCTTCTTTTATCGCAAACGGATCGATCGTGCGCGTGAACGCAGGAAAAGGACACGATATCGAACTCGATGTCGTTTTGGAACACGCGCGAATCGAGGACTTGCTCAAACTCGGAGTGCATACCGATCCGCCCGTGATGAGCGGCCCGATCGAGATGAAAACGCGGCTGAGCCTTCCTCCGGGCGAACCCAGCGTCGCGGACCGGTTGAAGCTAGCGGGCGATTTTCACGTCTTACGAGCCCATTTCTCGAACCAGAAAGTGCAGGGAAGAATCAACTCGTTGAGTCTCCGTAGCCGCCGCAAGCCAGAACCTACAGAGGAGTTGGCTGAAGGCGACGTTCTTGTCGACCTGAAGGGCGGGTTTGCTCTCGAGGATGGAGTGCTGACGTTTTCGTCTCTTCATTTTATGATCCCGGGCACGCATGTCGATATGGCCGGGACTTACAGTCTAGATGGCCGCGTGTTTGACTTTCACGGTAAGGCCCGCATGGATGCGAAGCTTTCCCAGATGACGACAGGTTGGAAGTCAATTCTTCTGAAGCCGATTGACCCGTTCTTCAACAAGAATGGAGCGGGAACGGAAGTGCCCGTAAAAATTACGGGCACGCAGTCGGAGCCGCATTTCGGGCTCGACTTCCACCACAAGGAGGGATCGTAAGCGCAAAGGACCCGCGGACATTGGTTCGACTCACGAGTGAGAGGTGTGGCCCGTTCTCTCTTAGCTCTTCGGCCTTTCTACAGCGCCGCCGGACCGTTATAATGATTCGAACCTCAGCTGCATCACAACTAGTTTCTCGGGGAGCCCCCTTAGGAAATCACTATGAGCGAAAAGCCGAGCACTACGCTGCCTGCAACGGTCGAAAAAATCATTAAGCCTCAATCTCTTGCTGAACCGGAGAAGGCTCAGATCGCCGTGGAGGGCGCTGATCATCTGTATCGCGAGCTTCGCATCGAGAATGCGCTCACCGACGAGAATGGTGAAAAAGTTCGCCTGAAGGAGGGCTCTGAGGTACAAGTCACCATTGAAGCCGATCCGGACGCCACAACTCCTAAGCTGAAATGAAAGTGGGAGCTTCGCCCTGTTTCGCGCGAACTGTCGCGGCGCTCATGCTTTCACCGCGAAGCTCTTTTCGCGATTCTTTTCATAGCTTGCAGAGGGGCATGACTTGCTAGCCTTGAGCCAGCGCTGCAACAGATCGAATACTTCGTCAGGCGGTTTTAGCCACGCCTCGGCTGCAGTAGCCCGGTACCGGGGCCGCACCAAAATGCTCAGTCCCCGGCCATTGATCGCCTGAAATGCTGACTCGTCGGTAGTGTCGTCTCCCAAATAAGCAGCAGGCGTTTCTGAATCCATTTCGCTCAGCAGAGCGCGAACTGCCGTGCCTTTGTCCGTCTTGCAGGACCTAATCTCGACGCCGCCGTCAAATTCCAGCAAGTTCAACTTCGTGTACTTCGCAATGGGTTTCCATCCCAGCAAGACACGCTCGCGAATAAGTTCCGCATCCTCTTCGCTTAAGCCGCGCCAATGTACGGCCACGCTCCCAGTTTTGAACTCGGCCACATCCTGCAGTCGCTGGCAGCGTAACCAATGCTCCGCATCGGTCAGCGCCTCGATCGTGGATTCATCGAGCGCAGAAACCTCGGCGCTGCCATCGGCTCTCAGACGCTGTAGGCCATGAAGTCCCCAAATCTCGAGCCGCGGTTTCACGTCGAGCAACGGAACGATCTCGGTAGCGTCCCGGCCGGATATAATAACAACGTGCGTCCGGCCACAACGAGCGATCTCCTCAATAATTGCCGCGAAGCCGGGATACGGAAAAGCCTGGTTGCGCTCTCTGCGAAACGGCGCAATCGTCCCGTCATAGTCCAGCATGAGCAGTGATTGGGGTTGCCGGGCAACAGCTTTTAGGAGCGATTCGATCCGAGGTTTCGAGTCGGTCGTTGATTCCTCCACCTGCGACTTGGCCGGTTGCATCACGCCGTGACAACTTTTCCGCGCAGTTTTTTTTGTCCGGCATCAGCCCCGTCGAGCCTCACCTCGCAGAGTTCGGTGATCAGGTTTCCCGCCCAGCGGTAAATGTTTTGCTCTTTTATGATTTTCCGCATACGGCGAACGCGAACCTGTTTTTCTTCGGGCTCCATCTCCAAAGCGACCCGAATGGCTTCGGCGGTCTGATCGATGTCGTATGGGTTCACCCGTAGGGCATCCAGCAGCTCGCGCGCAGCCCCGGTAAACTGGCTCAGGATTAACATGCCGCGTTCGTCGCGCCGTGCCGCAAGGAACTCTTTTGCCACGAGGTTCATGCCGTCATGCAGCGACGTCACCAGGCACACGTCGGCAGCGCGATAGTAGCGTTCGATCTGTTCATGGTTATGCTGGCGGTTTAGAAAAATGATCGGCTTCCACTTTCCGGTTTGAAATCGCCAGTTGATTCTCTCTGCTTCGGCCTCGAGTTCAGCCATGAGATCGTGATAGCGTTTGATGTGTGTTCGGCTTGGAGCTCCGATTTGTATGAAAGTAAAGTTGTTTTGATATTTGGGATATTTCTCAAGAAATCGTTCGATCGCCCGAAAGCGCTCGTGGATACCCTTCGTGTAATCCACGCGATCAACGCCAATCCCTAAAAAAGCGGCTTCCACACCGAGACTCCGCATTAAGGTCGAGCGCTCGGCATAATCCAATCCGTATTTATCGCTCTCAACAGCCTCGTCTTCCGTGAGAGCCACGCTGATCGGGAACGGCCGAACCATCGTGCGGTGTCCTTGACGTGCCACCGAAAAGTGTTCCCAGTCCACGCGCGACTCCACAACCCGATCCACCGTCTGAAGAAAATTGTTGCAGTGCGATTGAATGTGGAACCCGATGAGATCCGCTCCCAGGAGCCCGTCCACCAGTTGCCGCTGCCAGGGACAGATGCCAAACGCCTCCGGATTCGGCCACGGAATGTGCCAGAAAATTGCCACCCGCGCATCGGGGCGTCTTAGCTTAATCAGGCGGGGCAGCAGGGCAAAGTGATAATCCTGCACCAGCACCACAGGCTTTGGGATATTTTCAATCTCCTCCAGTACCGCAGCGCAAAACTTGCGATTGACCTCCTGGTAGTGTTGCCAGTCTTGCGCCCGGAAGATCGGCCGCGTATGGGCGATATGGCACAGCGGCCACAAACCCTCGTTGGCGAATCCGTAGTAATAGCCTTCTTCCTCCTCCTTGCTCAACCAAACCCTTCGCAGAGTATAGCGAGGATCGGCGGGAGGAACTCTCATCCGAGCGTGAGAATCGACTACGTCGGTATCGGCGTCGCCGCTGCCATGCGCGATCCAGGTACCGTCGCAGGCATTGAGTACCGGTTCCAGGGCCGTGACGAGTCCGCTTGGAGGGACCACCACTTCAATCGACTTGCCACTCTGCTGGTGCATGTACGGCTCGCGGTTCGATACCACAAACAGTTGGCCACCGTCGAGACGAGTCCTGACCTGCACTCCAAGCCGATCCGCAGTCCACACCGATTCAGACGCTTCCCGCAAGCGGGCCTCATTTTCAGCCGCATTGCGGGCCTGACTAAGGCTTTCCGCCAGCGTGACCACTTCCCATGCCAGGGGCTTGAAGAGGTCGAGATCCGGCATCTGCTGGCGCGATGAAATCCTGCCCATGCGAAGAGCGCGCATCCACTGCGCTGCTCA
>Ga0210400_10003754_pt1 | contig 13346 bp, 9 predicted proteins | sample IncBWH26MmetaG_FD_155456 | JGI IMG/M metagenome (GOLD analysis project Ga0210400, IMG submission 155456) | Forest soil microbial communities from Barre Woods Harvard Forest LTER site, Petersham, Massachusetts, United States - Inc-BW-H-26-M | ecosystem: Environmental > Terrestrial > Soil >...
CAGTGGCAGGTCGCCTGTGGGCAATCCGATGCGATCGAACTGAATCTTCAGATAGCCCTTACCGACAAAATGTCCTGGATCTTTTGCCGCCTCCAAATGCCCAACCAGATAACTACCGCGCGGAAATGCCTGCTGGCCGAATTCGGTCACTCCGCGCAGGTGACAGAGAACCGGATCCCCAACCTCCACCGTTGAAGAGGAGAAGTTGGGTTCATTCATGGTGCATTGCAACAGAGTGCCGGCGGGCAGGACCACCTCCCGCGCGCTGGCCCCGGCAGACAGAGCTAGTACCGTGACTACGACAGTTGCGCATACTACACTGCACTTCATACATCCTCCTCGGTTCGCTTGGCACGCCCCTTGGTTAACGGGCTATAACTCGAAAACCCGCGCAGTGTTGCGCATCTAATCACAGTTTTTTAGGCGGGTCAATCAGGTGTGAACAGAATATTTCTTGTTTGCCAAGGCATGAAACCCAACAGGGGACACGGGGAAGAAACGCGGTTTTCAACAAGGACGCAATTTTGATACCAACAGAAAATCCGCCAGCTTTCGCTGGCGGACTATCCTCGGCGACGATTCTCGAGCAAATTAAATCTGCCCGGCTCCGCCATCCACGTACAAGTCCACCCCAGTAATGTACGAAGCTTCCGTACTCGCCAAAAAGAGAACAGCGTGACCCACTTCTTCTGGAGTCCCAAAGCGTTTCATGGGGTTGGCCGCTTTGAACTGCTCCGCGAACTGGTCGACCGCCGCTTGCGGAAGACCCGTCCGCCCGAAAATCGGAGTCACAATCGGTCCCGGACTGACCACATTCACCCGAATTCCACGCTCCACCAATTCGCCGGCAAACGACCGGGCGAGTGACCGAACTGCAGCCTTAGTCGCGGAGTAGACGCTGGCTCCTGGCGTGCCTTTCATGTTGGCTACCGAGGAATTGAGAACGATTCCGGCCCCGTGGTTGAGGTGGGGAATCGCCTTCTGCAGGGTAAAGAACATCCCCTTCACGTTGATGTCAAAATTCTCGTCGAATAGCTGCTCGGTGCTCTCGCCCACGAAGGCAAATTTCGCTACTCCCGCATTGGCGAATAGCGCGTCAATTTTTCCGAACTTCGCGGCCACCTGCTGGAAGAACTTATCGATGTCCCCTAATTTTGCCACGTCGGCTTTCACCGCAAGCGTTCCTTCGCCAATAATCTTCACCGCCTCGTCCAGCGTCTTCTGGTCGCGCCCGGAAATGGCGACCTTCGCTCCCTGATCGTGAAAAAGCTTCGCCGTGGCTAGCCCAATGCCGCTGTTGCCGCCGGTAATGACTGCTGTTTTTCCTTCAAATCTCTTTGCCATGGAATTTCTCCGAAATGAATTTGCACATAGTCACGAGCCGGCCAAGTGCCCCTGTTTAGTTGTATACTTTGATGAATGTCAAACTGTCGGGATTCATTTATTGCGGGCCACAAATGAGAATTTATGGAACAGATTGAACTGGCAAGGATATCAAAAGCCCTGAGCGATCCTAGCCGTTTGCGGATCCTTGAAGGCATCTCATCGCGCAGGGAGATGTTTTGCAGGCAGGTTGTGGAAGAGTACAAACTCACGCCGGGTACTGTTTCGCATCACCTGAAGATATTGGCGGATGCGAATCTGATTGAGACGCGCCGCAAAGGCCAGTTCATTTATCTAAAATCACAGCCGGAAACGCTTCGCGAGTATGGTCGGGCGTTGAACCGGATGGCCGGCAAAAAGAAAGCCGCCAGCAAAAGCTGACGGCTAAAGGTCAGATTTTAGAATGTGAGGCCCTTCTAGCTATTCTCGTACAGCAGCACGCCCTCAGCGCTCTTCTCCGAATCCACGGGACGATAGAACAGCTTGTTGTCCTCGAGGAAGACTTCAATAAATGCCGGACGCGTCGTGATCGTACCCTGGATCAGCGCTTCCGACAGAGGGTCTTCAATATATTTCTGCAAGGCCCTGCGCAGCGGCCGCGCACCATAATTGCGATCGGTAAGCGTCTGGTTCAGGATCCATTTCTTGGCCTCGTCCGCCACCGAAACCGTGATCGACTTCTGTGCTAGGTTTGTGTTGAGCTGCGTGACCATGAGTTCCAGAATCTGGATCAGGTCCGCCTCGCTCAGCGCCAGGAACAGAATGATCTCGTCCAGCCGGTTCAGGAACTCCGGATTGAAGGTGCGCTTCACTTCCCCCTTCACCAGTTCCTCAACCTTGGTCGAAACCATCTCGTCCTTGGTTGACTGGAAGCCAAAGCCCTCGCGCTTCTGCAAGTGCCGTGCGCCAATGTTCGAGGTCATGATGAGAATCGTGTTCTTGAAGTCGACCGTGTTGCCGAGTCCATCGGTTAGCTGGCCATCTTCAAAAACCTGCAGCAGGATGTTGAACACATCTGGATGCGCCTTCTCGATTTCATCGAGCAGCACCACCGAATAAGGAGCACGCTTCACGCGCTCGGTCAGTTGTCCGCCCTCTTCATAGCCCACGTATCCCGGAGGTGACCCGATCAGCTTCGAGACCGAGTGCTTCTCCATGAACTCCGACATGTCGAAGCGCACCAGAGCTTTTTCGGTTCCGAACATGAACTGCGCCAGGGTACGCGCCACTTCGGTTTTGCCGACGCCAGTCGGCCCCAGAAACAGGAACGATCCAATCGGACGGTTCGGCGACTTCAATCCCGCGCGCGAACGCCGGATCGCCCGCGCCAGCGCGCTGATCGACTTATCCTGCGAGATGATCCGCTTGTGCAGCTCTTCCTCGATGCGCAGCAACTTCTGCGTCTCTTCTTCCTTGATCGAGGTGATCGGCACACCTGTCCAGCGCGAAACCACGTCTTCGATATCTTCGCGGCCAACAACGCCGGTCGACGATTCGTCCAGATGATATTTCTCGCGAAGAGCGCGCAGGTTCTCGCGCTCCTTGCGTTCTTCGTCCGAATAGAAACGCGCCTTCTCGAACTCATGGTTCGCAATCGCGTTCTCCATCCGGTGAACGATGAACTTGATCCGCTTCTGCACTTCGCTGATCTCTTCCGGCTGCGAAGTCTGGCGCAGCTTCACGCGCGCTCCGGCTTCATCGACCAGATCGATGGCCTTATCCGGCAAAAAGCGATCCGGAATGTAGCGATTCGAATGTGACACCGCAAAATTGATGGCGTCGTCGGTGTAGGTAACCGCGTGGAATTTCTCGTAGCGATCCTTGATCCCAAACAGAATTTTGATCGCATCGACTTCGTTCGGCGGCGGAACCTTCACCGCCTGGAAGCGCCGCTCCAGAGAACGGTCTTTCTCAATTGACTTCCGGTACTCTCCCGGAGTCGTCGCCCCGATGCACTGAATCTCGCCGCGCGAAAGTGCCGGCTTCAGGATATTCGCAGCATCCAAAGATCCCTCAGCCGAACCCGCGCCAACCAGCGTATGCAACTCATCGATAAAGATGATGGAATTCTGCGACTCCATCAATTCCTTCATGATGGTCTTCAGCCGCTCTTCAAACTGTCCGCGATATTTCGTTCCGGCAACAATCAAAGAAAGATCTAGCGCCAGAATTCGTTTGTCGGCGAGGAACGACGGGACCTCGCCATCGGCGATGCGCTGCGCGAGTCCTTCCACAATGGCGGTCTTGCCCACGCCCGGCTCGCCAATCAGCACCGGATTATTTTTCGTGCGCCGGCACAGAATCTGCACCACGCGCTCCAGTTCTCCGTCCCGCCCAACCAGCGGGTCAAGCTGGCTGTCCATCGCCGCCTGCGTCAGATCGCGCGAAAATTCGCTCAGCAATGAAGACTCGCGCTGCCGCTGCGGCTGTGCTTTTTCCTGCGTGGTCCGCGCCAGCTCTTCGCGAATGGTCGAAAGCCTCAACCCGCGCTCATGCAGAATCTCTGCCGCGAAGCACTTCTCTTCCCGCAGCAATCCCAACAAAAGATGTTCCGTACCAATGTGCCGGTGCGACAGCCGCTCCGCTTCTTCGGCGGCGTATGCCAGCACGCGCTTGCATTCATTGCTGAGAGGCAAGTCCACGGAGGTCGAGACTTTTTCCCGAATCGTGGTGTGACCTTCAATCTGCTTCCGGATGGATTCTACTGAGGCGTGCGAGCGTAGAAATCGATTGGTCAGGGCTTTATCTTCGCGCAGGAGCCCCAGCAGCAGGTGCTCGGTCTCAATGTAGGGAGACCCGAACTGGCTTGCTTCGTAGCGCGCAAAGAAAATTACGCGCCTGGCTTTCTCCGTGTAACGTTCAAACATAATGCCCTTCCCCCTGAAACTTCTGGTCAAGAAGGCGCCAGCCACTCGACCCTACTGAAACCCTGGCCCGTTTTTCTTAGCTTGCATGTTCGCCGCCGTCCTATCGTTCATTATCGAGTCAAACGGTGCCAAACCCAAGCACTGAAACGTTTTTACCATGTTACGGAAGGAACCTGTTGAAATTCCTTCCCCATCCCGATATTACAAACTTATTGCACTTCGTCTTACCAAAACTCTGTTCCTTCAACCAGACTTTCTGTGCCCTAAGTGCCCGCTATGCCGGCAAAGATTCCGGCTTGATCTCTTCCACTCGTCCGTGCTCCAGTCGTAGCACCCGGTGGCAGCGCCGCGCAAACGACAAATTGTGCGTTGCAATCAGGGAGGTGAGTTCGTGCTCGCGATGGAGTCGCGCAATCAATTCGAAGACCGCTTCCGCCGTCTGCTGGTCCAGGTCCCCGGTTGGCTCGTCCGCCAGCAACAGTTTTGGGGCTGTGATCAGCGCCCGCGCCAGAGCCACCCGCTGCTGCTCGCCACCCGCAAGTTCTCCCGAGCGGTGATGCGCGCGCTGTTCCAAGCCAACCTCGCGCAGCCAGCGCGAAGCCTCCGGCGCAACCTGGGCCCATTTCTTCCCGCGTTGCAGCAAAGGCATCGCCACATTTTCGGCAGCAGTAAACTCGGGCAGGAGGTAGTGAAACTGCCAGACGAACCCGGCATCGCGATTGCGAAACTTGGCTGCTTCGTCCGCTGATAGCGCATTCAGCTTCAATTGCGCGCAGTATACGTTACCTGCAGAGGCCTGATCAAGAGCGCTCAGGATGTGCAACAAGGTACTCTTGCCCGCACCTGACTCGCCGACGATCGCCAGCATCTCGCCTCGCCTCACCTCAAACGATAAATTCTCAAAGAGCAACAGATCCGATTCACCGGACCGGAAAACCTTTTTCAATCCCTCGACCCGCAGCAGAGTTTCGTCACCGTTTTCCCGCGAATCGTTCGCCACTTGCTCCCTTAGATGCACGCCCCCTCCGCCAGGGTCCATCCCCTCCGGCCAGTAGGCGCTCCCGGCGGAAACAGTAGGCCGCGTAATATTCTCACATTCGCGGCCAAAGCCATATGGCACACTCGAACCATATGCACAAATTTAGACACGATGCTAAAACTGTTCGCCCGGATCAACTTTGTGACCGCGACCGCTGGCACAGGAATTAGATGCAGGATTCAAGAAGGGAAGTTTTCTACTGGAAGGGGACTTGAGCGGCGCGGCCCCACAGGTTGCTGAAAAACGCTGTTTCGCGCAAGGTTGGGAAGGGCACGACTTCAGTCGTGCCGTTAAGTCCTCTTGGGTCAATGGCGCTTTAGCGCCTGAGGTTTGCTTTCCTTCTGCCAAACGAGGTTTTCAGCAACCTCTTCAGCCGCGCCATAAAAGAAAAAGCCGTAATGGCCAAGAATGTTCGCCGCCCTAGCCGCTCAGGTAACTGGCGAATGCGCAACTAGCATTCCCGCATTCGAGCGCCATGCTACCAACTACACCTCAACCTTCGCCTCCGCACCCGCCAACTTTCGCAACGACTCCTCATAAGGCGCACGCGCGATGCCGCACTCGGTCACAATCGCCGCCACATACTTCGCCGGAGTTACATCAAAGGCCGGATTCTCAATCGACACCCCATCCGGCGTCATCTGCTTTCCGGCAATGTGCGTGACTTCCCGCGCATTGCGCTGCTCGATCGGAATTTTGCTGCCGTCCGGGCAACTCAAATCCACCGTCGAAATCGGCGCCGCTACATAAAACGGAATCCCATTCTCCTTGGCCAGAACCGCGACGGTGTAAGTGCCAATCTTGTTGGCGACATCTCCATTCGCCGCGATCCGGTCGGCGCCCACCACGATCGCGCCGATCTTCCCCTGCTTCATCATCGCCCCAGCCATATTGTCGGAAATCACCGTCGTCGGAATGCCGTCCTTCATCAACTCCCATGCCGTAAGCCGCGACCCTTGCAGGAACGGCCTCGTCTCATCGGCGTAAACATGAATTTTCTTCCCTGCCTCCACCGCCGCCCGAATCACGCCCAGCGCCGTGCCATACCCCGCGGTCGCCAGTGCGCCCGCATTGCAATGCGTCAGCACTCCCCCGGAACTCGGCATCAACGTAGCCCCGTGCCGTCCCATGGCCCGGTTCGCAGCAATGTCTTCTGCATGCATCCGCTTCGCCTCTTCAATCAGTTCCAGCTTGATCTGCGCTACCGGCCGAATCCTCAGCCGCTCAAACTTCTCCTCCATTCGCCGGATCGCCCAGAATAAATTCACCGCCGTCGGACGAGTTTTCCCGATCACGTCGCCGGCCTGATCGAGATCGCGCTTCAGGTCGCCCGTAGATTCAGCCTGGGAATGCTTCGCCGCCAGCGCAATCCCCATCGCCGCCGCCACGCCAATCGCCGGAGCTCCGCGCACAATCATCATGCGGATGGCATCGGCCACCTGCTCGTAGGTCTTGCACGTGACATACGTTTCTTCAGTGGGCAGCTTCGTCTGGTCGATGAAGCGTACACCCTCTTCCGTCCATTCAAGAGTTTGAATCATTCCTTTTTGTCATCCTGAGCGAAGGTTGTGCTTCACGAAGTGAAGCACAACCGCAGTCGAAGGATCTCTTGCCCCTTACCCGAACCGTACCACCACAAGGCGTTTCTATTTACCGACAGCATCAGCGGGCTGGGTCACTACATCTTGTGAGCCGCGCAGCGGTTCCTCGGAACGTTCGTCACCGCCGCTCGCCCGCAAATCTCACAACTGGCCGCAACCGCAAAGATCGCAGGCGCGGTGTCATCCGTCTGAGCGATATGCTCAGCCCGTACATCGCTGGCCGTAAAGATCGCAACAAATGGCGAGGGCGACGCAGCCTTTTCCACGCTAGGCCGACCCCCAGCTTCCTCGCGCTCTACCAGGCACATAGCCCCGACCACTTCGAATCCAAACTCGCGGGCCGCCTCAATTGCCTGCACCGTCGAAGCACCGGTCGTACAAACATCGTCGACAATCACCACGGGCGCGCCCTTCAGCCGGAAGCCCTCGATCCGTTGCCCAGTACCGTGCTGCTTCTCCGCCTTACGCACTAGAAACCCATGCAGTTCGCCGCCCACCACGGCCACCGCCGTCACAATGGGATCGGCGCCCATCGTCATCCCGCCAGTCGCTTGCGCTTTCCATCCCCGCTGCCGAATCTCATCGGCAAAGACTTCCCCCGTCAGCCGCGCTCCCCTCGCGTCCAGAGTGGTAACCCGGCAATCGATGTAGTAGTCGCTCGTTCCACCGGATGACAGCCTGAACTCGCCCAGCCGGAACGACTTGTGGGCCAGCAACCGCAGCAAATCCTGTCGCGAAGCCTGCATGAAGCCCTACGATATCACGGAGAATCTCCGCATGTGTTCTTGAAAAGGCGCGGCTTCACCCGCGAGGTCCATGTTCTTCTAGTAGTGAAATGTCCTGCAGCCAGCCAGACTTAACCTCTCCACAGTCACAGCTCGCCTCATCTCCCCGTGATAACCTGAAACAACTCCCCAATAACGTTTCGAGGTAATGAAATTGCAGAGTGCCCGAAAGCTTCCCCTCTTCTTTCTTATCGTTTTTAGTGCAAGCTTCATCAGTTCCGGACTCATCTCCACCGCCTTTGCCGAGGGCACTCGCACCTGGGAACAATCCAAATTCGACGAACTCACCAAAGGCACAGCCACTGGCGTCGCCATCCGCAGCACCGGAGGCCTCGAACTCGCGCCCACTTTCAAGAGTCTCTACGCCACGCCCTCCACTTATATCTGGGCCATTGCTGCCGATGATTCCGGCAACCTCTACGTCGCCGCGGGAGCGCCCGCCCGCGTCTACCGCATCACTCCCGACGGCAAAGCCTCCATCATCTTCGAGCCCAAAGAATTGCAGGTCCAGGCTCTGCGCACCGCTCCCGGAGGCGTAATCTACGCCGCCACCGCCCCCGACGGCAAGGTCTACAAGCTCGTACACAATCCCGAAGAGAAAGAGAAAAAGAAAGACAAAGAAAAACCTCAGGAGAAAGATCGCGATAAAGATAGAGAAAAGGATAAGGACGTTGGTAAAGAGAAAGAGAAGGACAAAGACAAGGATAAAGACGCCGCCAAGCCCACCTCCGACGCCTCCTGGACTTCCACCGTCTACTTCGAGCCCGACAGAAAATACATCTGGGATCTCGCCCTCGACAAATTCAATAATCTCTACGTGGCCACCGGAGACCACGGCGAAATCTACCGCGTCACACCGAAGGGTGAGCATTCGGTTTTCTTTAAAAGCGACGAAACCCACATCCGCGTCCTCGCCTTCGACGCGCAGGACAATCTGATCGCCGGCTCCGATGGCAGCGGCCTGATTTATCGCATCTCGCCCGCCGGCGAAGGTTTTGTTCTCTACAGCGCTCCCAAGAAGGAGATCACAGCCTTGGCGCTCGATCACGCTGGCAACATCTACGCCGCCGCCGTAGGGGAAAAACGTAGCGGCGGCAGCGGCAGTTCCCCGAGCACTTCTCCACTGCTGAACCTGAGTTCCAGCGCGCCGGGCTCGAACGCCCCGCAGGTTCCCGGCATGACAATTACCACTACCCCGTTGCCCCCGACCACCACCGGACCATTTCCCTTTCCCGGCGGCACCGCCGCTGGCGGATCTGACATCTATCGCATTGCGCCGGATGGCGCTCCCACCCGTCTTTGGACCTCGCACGACGACATCGTCTACGCTCTTGCCTTCGATTCTCAGGGACGCCTTCTCGCCGGTACCGGCAACCGCGGCCACATCTTCGCCGTCACCGGCCTCGATGATTTTGCCGACCTGCTGAAGGCCCCGGCTTCGCAAGTCACCGCTTTCACCAAGGCTCCCGGAGGCGGACTGTACGCCTCCACCAGCAATCTTGGAAAAATTTTTGTTCTCGGCCCCGGTCCGGAGCCCGAAGGTACCTACGAAAGCGATGTCTTTGACGCCAAACTCTTCTCCCGTTGGGGTCGCACCGAGTTTCGCGGCTCTGGCAGCGTCGAAATCCACGCCCGCAGCGGCAACGTCGACAATCCCGACCGCAACTGGAGTCCCTGGAAGAAAATTGAACTCACCTCCACTGAATCACCGAACAATGAATTGCCGAACGCCGGGTCGCCAAATAACGACATCAGCAAGAATGGCGAAACTGGCATACCTGCGGCCCGCTACGCCCAGTGGAAGGCCGTGATGCACTCCGGACGTACGGCACCGGCCGTGGATAGCGTTGCCCTCAACTACCTTCCCAAGAATTCCGCACCTGAAGTCGACGATGTCACCGTCCAGGTGGGAGTGAAATATCAGCCGCAATCGAAATCATCAGTCAGCAGCCTGGGATCGGACTTAAGTACTTCCAGCATTCACTTCGAATCCCCCACTCCCAGCACACGCGATCGTGATTCCATCGGCGTGAAGTGGAACGTCCACGACGAGAACGACGACCAACTCGTCTACTCCATTTACTACCGCGGCGACGGCGAAACCCGCTGGCTTCTCCTCAAAGACAACCTCACCGAGAAGGCATATTCCTTCGACGCGAGCCTCGTGCCGGATGGCGGCTACACGGTCAAGGTCATCGCTTCGGATTCCCCGTCTCACTCCCCCGGCGAAGCTTTAACAGCGTCAAAGGAAAGCCGCCGCTTCGAAGTCGACACCACTCCGCCGCGTATCGAAAACCTTACTGCCTCCCTTGATGGCGGACAGATACACATCATGTTCCGCGCCACCGATGGTTTCTCTCCCATCAAGCGCGCCGAATACTCGGTGGACGCTGCCGATTGGAAATATGTCGAGCCCGTCGGCCAGCTCTCTGACGCGCGCACTGAAAACTACGACTTCAAAATCACGCCCGAAGCTGGCAAAGACGGCACAGCCTCCTCGGAGCACGTGGTCGTAGTGCGCGTCTACGATCGCTATGAAAATATGGGCGCTGCCAAAACCGTGATGCACCCTCGCTGACTTGTCATCCTGAGCGAGGATTGTGCTTCGTAGCGAAGCACAACCGCAGTCGAAGGATCCCTACCCTGGCCGCACACACGCAAGCTCCGCAAGGCATTCTCTCGATGCTCGAAATGGTCCCGGCCGCGAGGAACGCATCAGCCGACGTAATACCCGGGAAGACACAACCGCGGAATCAGGTAGCACCGTGGAAGAGCGGCGCTTTAGCGCCCCAAGTCCAACCGGGAAACTCAGAAGCCCTTGAGTTACAACCTCGAGTCCATTCATGATCCATACCTCCCAATGTCCAGTCCCGACTACGCTCTTTCTTCCTCCGCCTCCGCTACCCCCTCCGTCACGCTCTTCATAAGGTGTAGTTTCCCCGCCCGCCGCAACTCCGGAAACACCCAAGCCCACAATGCAATCACTGCCAGCGTCCCCACTCCACCAAGTAAAACTGCTGGAACCGTTCCAAACCACTGCGCCGTCAGCCCGGATTCAAACTGCCCGAGTTCATTCGACGTCCCAATAAAAACCATATCTATCGCCATCACCCGCCCGCGCATTTCATCCGGAGTGCGCAACTGCACTAGGGTCGCCCGAATAATCACGCTGATCATGTCGGCCGCACCTAAACAGGTCAGCGATACCAGCGACAACACCAGGCTCGTCGAGACTCCAAACACAATCGTGCACAGCCCAAACCCCGCCACCGACCACAGCAGCGCCGGCCCCGCCTTTCCCCGCAGCGGGCGATGCGCCAGCGCGACTGCCATCATCGCGGCTCCCACGCCGGGCGCCGTCCGCAGCAATCCCAACCCCCACGGCCCGGTATGCAAAATTTCGCGAGCATACACCGGCAGCAGCGCTACTGCGCCGCCCAGCAAGACCGCGAACAAATCCAGAGAAATGGCGCCCAGGATTAATTTCTCGCGCCAAATAAAATGCAGTCCCGCCAATACCGTCTTCAACGATGCCGGCTCGCGCCGTCGCGCCTGCGGCCGCGTCTTGATCCGGAACATCGATAGCAGTGCGCCCAGCGCCGTCACCATCGCGGTCACATACACCGCCGACGGTCCGCCAAATGCCGCATACAAAATTCCGCCAAGCGACGGCCCCAGAATCGTCGCCGCCTGGAACGTCGTGGCATTCCACGCCACCGCGTTGTTGAAGTGCTCATCCGGAACCAGTTGCGGCAGAATTGAGCGGCTCGCCGTCCCGTTGAACGAGCGCACCACGCCCAGCAAAATCAACACCGCATAAATAGGCCCCACCGCGCGCACGCCGCGTTGCGCAATCAACAGCAACAGTCCCGAGCACACACCATATCCCACATAACATGCACTCAAGACTTTGCGCCGCTCAAAGTGATCCGACGCGTGCCCCGAAACCAGAAACAGCAAAATCCCCGGCAGAAACTGCGCAAGTCCCACCAGCCCAAGATCGAGCGCGCGATGCGTGATGTCGTAAACCTGCCATCCCACCGCGACGGCCTGCATCTCAACGGCGGCCACAATCAGAAACCGCGCAATCTGAAACAGCACGAAGTCGGGATGCCTAAAGGCAATGCGTCCCGCATTCGAACTCGAATCGCCAACCGTGTGCATAGGATGTTCTAATGTGCCACAGATCGTGTGGATCGGACACTCCTGTCCGACTGCTTTTGATCTGGATTTTGGTTCCTGATACCCCCGTGATCGGCAAGTCCTGTAGGCAATGGACAGATGCTTCCCAAGTGCCGGAACGACCCTTCCCCTTCTGACCCGCGATCACTAAGTTAGACTTGAAAGATGGCTGAACAAGAACTATGCCGAACCGTCACCGAGAAACTCGATGTCATCCGCCTCGCAGCGCAACCCGCCTTCCCAACCGCCGACATCGACACGATGCTTGCGGAAATCGAGAGTGGATACGGAACCGATTCGCCCATTCCCTCAATCTCTAGAATCGAACCGTGCGACCACTAACCACCCTCGCCTGGCTCCTCTGCGTCCTCTACTCCACCATTCCCACCTTCTGGCTCATCATCCATCCCCGCGCTGAGTACTGGCGCTCCCGCCGCGCTTCGCCTTACAAGATTCTTCTTCCCCTCTGGATCGCCATGTGGATCGTCGTCGCCGCTATCACAGCCCCTTGGCGTCACCTCACGCTCTTCAATGGCAACCAGACCCTGCTTCCCGCCGCGATCTTGTTCTGTTGTGGCCTCGTCCTCTACCTGCTCTCAGGTGCTCATTTCACACTCGCCCAACTTGGAGGCTTGCCCGAAGTCCTCCGCACCGGTCGCGAACAGCGCCTGATTACAACCGGCCTCCGCGCTCGCGTGCGCCATCCAGTCTATCTCGCCCACCTCTGCGAAATGCTCGCCTGGAGCCTCGCCAGCGCCCTCGCCGTCTGCTGGATCCTCACGGCCTTCGCAATCCTCACCGGCGCCCTCATGATCAAAATGGAGGATGACGAACTCGAAAAAAGATTCGGTGAACCATACAGCGCTTATCGCCGCAGTGTTCCCGCTCTCCTCCCGAGGATGAAACCAAAACTAAAGCTATAATCCGACTTGGCTAAAAGCTGATCGCTGACAGCCCTCATGCGCTTCGAACTCTTCATCGCGACCCGCTACCTGCGCGCGAAGCGCCGCCAGCTTGAGGCGTCTGCGCGGCGTCCGAGCCGCGCGCCGAAATCCCGAGCAACGCGAGGGACCTCCCGATGAGATTCGAGCTCTTTATAGCCACGCGGTATTTGCGCGCCAAGCGTCGCCAGGCCTTCATCGGCATCATCACCGGCATCTCCATCGTCGGCGTCGCCGCCGGAGTCGCCTCCCTGATCGTCGCCCTCGCCATCAACAACGGATTCCGCCAGGACCTGCAAGAGCGCCTCATCGGATCGACCTCTCATATCAGTCTTCTACGCATCGCCGACGACGGCATCAAAGATTGGCCGCCGCTACTTGTGCGTCTCTCGAGGCAGCCGCATGTAGTCGCCGCCGCGCCCGCCATTTTCGAGCAGGTGCTGATCTCCCGCGGCCCACGCGCCCGCGGCGCAGTCCTCAAAGGCATGATTCCCACCGACGAACGCAAAGTCGGCGATCTGCTCAACACGATAAAGGAAGGCTCGGCC
>Ga0210400_10003755_pt1 | contig 13341 bp, 12 predicted proteins | sample IncBWH26MmetaG_FD_155456 | JGI IMG/M metagenome (GOLD analysis project Ga0210400, IMG submission 155456) | Forest soil microbial communities from Barre Woods Harvard Forest LTER site, Petersham, Massachusetts, United States - Inc-BW-H-26-M | ecosystem: Environmental > Terrestrial > Soil >...
GCGCCGACGATACCTCGCCCTCGCCCCCAGGGCAAGAAAGAAAAAAAGAGCACGTTTCCTACTGTGATGAATAGGGTTGGAGCCCTTCGAGTGTCGGGGCGGGGAACTCGGCCTCGCGCAAAAAAAGCGGCGCCACTCTCGCAAGTGGCGCCTGCTTCTCTGCGAACTCTGTGTTCTCCGTGTTAAGTCTTTTCTAGTTCTTGGGGAAGTTAGGATCCGCCTTCACTTCCATCATCTGCTTGGTGTGCCGATCGCTATGCGCGGCAATCAGCAGTACATATTCATAGCCGTCCAGCTTGCCCAGGGGGCTGTCGCCAAGATGCGCGCGGAGTCCGGAAGTACTTCTAAGATATTCTTCGGTGATGGCCCGGCTTTCCACAAAATGCTTCTGCGCCGCGGCAGGAGAGCCGAAACGGTTTGTAGGCTGCAACGGCTCTGGCGCTTGTACCTTGTGGGAGCGATCCGGCACCATCGCCAGCACGGCTTCATCGGCCTTTTTTATTTCTTCAGGATCCCTTACAGGGATCGCGGGCGTTTTCATCGCTTGATCTTGCGCCAAACCGCGGATCATATCTTCCGCGGCGGCCAAATGCTCCATCACTTGCGCCACAGACCAGCGGTCCGGCGCCGGCTTGAAGTTCCACTGCGCGTCCGACAAGCCCTTGGTCGCCTCCAGCACGCCCTTCTTCGTCGACTCCAGATATTGCAGCGCGCGGTCCTTCTCCGCCTGCGAGACTTCCTGCGCTCTTGTCGATGCCGCGCCTGCCAGCGCCAGCATCATCAACCCTACTGCGTAATAGCGCTTCATTTCTGTTTCCTCTCTCTCTTAGATTGGGTAAAGGAACGGAATGGAGCAATTGAACTCGCCGATGGCGCTTGCCCATTGCGGCGCTTGCTTCCTCCAGGGACAAATACTCCTGCTTGGCAATGTACCAGTGATGCCGGCAAGCGTCCACGGCTCTAACTGGTAATACGACGTTCGTCCAAAGAATATTTCAGTCGTTCGGTTATCCTTCAACAGTGATTCATCCTGGCGAATGCCCGGATTCCCGTGTATTTTCTGACTCCGTTCCTGCATCTGATGCGAAGGGCACACTGTGGAACCTATCTCTCACTTCTTCTACTCCGACCGTCTCAAGCTGCAATTCTGGGATTACGGCCAGGACGCCAAGTCCGCGCTGGTTCTTGTGCACGGCGCGCTGGACCACGCGCGCAATTGGGACTGGGTCGCCCGAGCCCTCTCCGAGCACTATCACGTGTACGCGCTCGATTTGCGCGGGCACGGCAATAGCGCCTGGGCGCCGGGCGCCACTTATAGCGTTGCCGAGCACGTTCTCGATCTTTCCGCGCTGCTCGACATCATCGACGATTTCCCGATTCGTCTCGTCGGCCATTCCCTAGGCGGCGGCATCGTCCTGCATTATGCCGGCGTGTACCCCGCTCGCGTACAGAAGGCTGTGTCCGTTGAGGGACTCGGTTTCCCATCCGGCCATCCCGTGCATGGGCCGGCGTCCGACCGGGTGCGCCACTGGATTGAAACCGTACGCGAGCTGGAAAAGCGCCGCCCGAAGAGCTACCCGAGCATTGACGCCGCCATCGCGCGCATGAAGGAAGTCAACCCGCGGCTCTCCGACGACGTCGCGCGCCACCTCACGCTGCACGGCACCAACTGGGAGTCAGACGGCTCGCTCCTCTGGAAATTCGATAACTATGCGCGAGCCATCTCCCCGTACGGTCACCACATGGAAGATGCCGTCGAATTGTTGAGCAATATTACTTGCCCGGCGCTCTTTTTCTGGGGGCTGGAGAGCTTTTTGCCGCTCCCCGACGAAGATCCGCGCTACAAAGCCATCTCCAATCGCCGCTTAATAAAGGTCCCCAGCGCCGGCCACTGGGTGCACCACGATCAGCTAAAGCTGTTTCTGCAAGAAACGACCGCTTTCCTGGCAGACTGATCTTCTCTTTACTTCGTTACTATCCGGACTGCTTTCCTTCTGCTTCTCTTTGCAATGAAAGGAAGGGCGCCGCGTGACTGCCGTCAGGCAATTACGCGGCGCTCAGGGGGTTGTGGCTGGTGGATAGTGGGTTCGCTGTGGATGTACTACCGGTAGGAGCCTGCTTGCGGAGCGCCGCGCATACGTCGTGGGCGCAATAGTCTCCGCAAAATCTTTTGTGAGTAATAGTTGCGTTCTCATCTGCTTCCCATCATTTCACTACCGAAGTATGAGTGCAGGACGCGTGCCAAATTCCGCGTCCGCATGCTGCTGATTTGCTTGAGATTGCAAAACCGGAGGGCTACACGCTATGCCTCAACGCGGAAAACTGTTCCGCGGCGGTACACCAAAGATTCACATCGGGAGGAAGAGCTATATGGCTGCCCCTGCCGAGGCATGGCCGAATTTCGCGGGTTTACGTTTCTCTTTCGCATCGTCTTTCAGATAGCGGTACAAACTCGTTCGCCCAATACCCAAAACCTGCGCGGCCCGCAGGCGGTTTCCCTGGCACATATCGAGAACCCGGTGGATGTGCACCTTGCGCATCTCTTCAAGGGACAAAGGACGCCAGTCATCGCCCTCCGCCGTGCGCGGCCCGCGATGCTGGAGTCCTTCCGGCAGATCCCCCAGGTCGATAAAGTCTCCGCCCGCCGTGATGCACGCGCTAGAGATCACGTTCTCCAACTCTCGCACGTTTCCCGGCCAGGCATGCTGCAGCAGCGTCGCTTGCGCGCGCCGCGTCAGACCGGAAATTGTCTTTCCGTATGCTTGGTTGTATTTCTTGAGGAAAAATTGTACCAGCAGCGGAATATCCTCCAGCCGCTCGGTCAGCGGCGGGATGCGTATCTGGATGGAGCTTAGCCGGTAAAACAAGTCTTCGCGAAAGCGCCCGGCCAGCACCTCCGCGCGCAGGTCGCGGTTGGTTGCCGCGATCAGCCGCACGTTGATCTGCCGGACCTCCGGAGAGCCTACGCGCTGGATTTCGCGGTTTTGGATCACCCTGAGCAGCTTGGCCTGCATGGGCAGGGAGGTTTCGCCCACTTCATCGAGAAAAACCGTTCCATTATTGGCGAACTCGAACAATCCCGGCCGAGTGTCGGTCGCGCCGGTAAACGACCCGCGCAGGTGCCCGAAGAGTTGGCTCTCAAGCAATGTATCCACCAGCGCCGAGCAGTTGCACACCGCCAATTTCTGCTGGCTCACCGGGCTGATCTGGTGGATGGCCCGTGCAACGAGTTCCTTTCCCGTGCCGGTGGCCCCGATCAGCAGGACATTTGTGTAGTGCCGTGCTACCTTGCGCGTGAAATCGAACACTTCCAGCATCGCCGGGCTTTTCCCCACGATGCCGTGGAACTCCAAATCCTTAAGCAACTGTTCTTCAAGCTCGCGCACCCGCCGCCGCTGGTCGTACAGCGCCGCCACATCGTCCAGCGTACGCTTCAGCCGCACGCGGTCGATTGGCTTAGGCAGAAAATCCGTCGCGCCACGGCGCACAGCGTCCAGGGCCGACTCCAGCGTGTACTCCCCGGTCATAATGATGACGTGGATCCCCGGATCGCTGCGCAGCGCCCGGTCCAGGAACTCGTACCCGTCCATGCCGGGCATATGCACGTCCGCGAGCACCAGCCGGCAGCGCCCGTCCTGCACCAGTCTCAAGGCCTCTTCCGCGCGCGATGTGACAATGGACTCATAGCCCATGTCCGCAATCAGCGCCGCCAACATCTCCAGTTGTGCAGGATCGTCGTCCAGAATGCAGGGAGTCAGCGAACTCTTCCTCGCCGCGTCTTCAACAGCCTTGGGATTGCCCTGAGCCACATCCACCGTATGGCATCTTAGCTTCCACCCTCACCGCCAGCTTCTTAGCCTCTTAAGGACACGAACGCGCCGCTAGTAGAACCGTAAGCTATTGTTTCAAAAGCGAATACGCTTTGCAGAAGCTCAAGTCACAACCTTGGAGCCAATTGGCCGAGGTCTCCAGTTGCCACCATTTCGGACCTCTGTTCCAATTCGACACTTCCGCCGCCCCAGCGCTCCGGTTTTATCGCAATGGTTCGGTCCGGCGCCCGGGCCGCGAAGATACGGGCTGGAGCCGGAATCGCCGCAGACCTTCGTCCGTTTGTGCTACCAGAACGGCTTCATACGCCACCGGATGCGAACGGTCATTGCTGATCGGCTGCAGCAACCGCAGGAAGATGACAGAGCTATGAGCAAGCCCCCGGCTTAAAGTAACCTGTTTGCCGGATTCCTCAGTCCACTCCAATTCGGAGTTTTCGACGAAAAAAGCCTTGTTATCGTCCCATCCAGAAATCTCCACGCGATAGATGTTTGTGACGGGGCATTCGGCGGTCAAAGTCATTCTTTCCTCCGCGTGCTTGGGGATAGCAGGCGCGAGGCCACGCCAATGGCTCGTAACCGAAACAAATTAATATGTTTAAAGTGTTGCAGGCGGTGGAAAGGTGTGCCGGTGAAGAAACACCCGGGCTAAACTGTGCGCAACTGAACCACTATCAAATCGTCAGAAGTGACTGCGTAGCAGCAGATTCGTGGCGAAATTCTCCACCGGACCATAAAAGTAGCGGAAAACAAGCATGCCCACGAGCAGCCCTACCATTGCAAAGCTGTTGCCCCGCAGCCAGTCCAGATACCGCTGCGCCCGGCTTTCACTCATAAACAGCATGATTCCCGCGCTGCCGTCGAGCGGCGGCACGGGAAGGAGGTTGAACGTGCCCAGTAGCAGGTTTAACGAGAAAAACACGAATAGAGCGACGCTTGCCAGGTTTGGTTGGCCCGTCTCTGGATTCGGGTGCAACCAGCCCATGCCATGTCCCACCCGCAAGCCTATGACTGCCAGCAGCATCAGCGTGTAGTTCGCCGCCGGACCGGCTAGGGCCATCAACGCGGCGCGCCGCGGGTGACGCCGTTCCCACTGGGGATCAAACGGTGCGCTGGCCCACCCGATCATTCCGTGGGTAAAAATGAAGGATAGAATCGGGATGACTACCATGCCCCACGGCTCCCGCTGGATGTGCGGCACCGGATTCAGCGTCACCTGCCCGCCAAGTGCGGCAGTATCGTCGCCGCCCAGCTTAGCCACTAGCGCGTGCGCCGCCTCGTGGCATGTGGTTGAAAACAGAAAGGCCACGTACCACACAAACCCGTAAGCCAGCAGTTCCGGTGAAAATTCAGACATGAATCTTAAAGCCTAGAGCTTACGCAACCCATTTGCAACCCCGCAGCTTGGCGGTTAGGCCGCAATCTCAAAATCAAACTGCCTTACTGCTGCTGGTTGGGCGTTGTGCTTGCTGCGTAACCTTCTTGTTCTCCGACGATTCAAGCTATGTGCGCTGCCAATTCTCAACCGCCGCCTTTTCCGCGGCGCTTAGCTGCCGAGATTCCCCTTTAGCCAAATCGCCAAGCTCCAGCAGCCCGATCGCGACCCGCACCAGCCGCAAAACTTCGATTCCCAGCGTCTCCAGCATCCGCCGAATCTGCCGGTTTTTGCCTTCCATCAAGACAATTTCCAGCCAGGAATTGCGTTCACCGCGGCGCAATTCTCGCACTCGTTCCACGCGGAGAAAATCGCTCCCATGGCGAACGCCGCGCCGCAAAGCTTGCAGTAACGCGTCATCCGCCAGCGCCGCAATCTGCACGTGATACGTTTTTGCAACGTGCGCCGACGGGTCAAGGACCCGTGCTGCCCATTCCGAGTCGTTGGTCAGCAGCAGCAACCCTTCGCTGGCCTTGTCCAGCCGGCCTACCGGCGCCAACCAATCGGCGCCTTCGTCCCTGCCTTGGGCGATATAGTCGTAGACCGTCTGTCGCCCTTTGTCGTCGGAAGCGGTGGTTACCACGCCTCGCGGCTTGTTGAGCATCCAATACGCTTTTTCGGCTGCGCGAATCTCTCGCTGATCCACCTCAATCTTGTCCTCCCCAAGTCGCACCGGCGCCTCCGCATCCCGCCGTACTGCGCCGTTGAGCCGCACGCGCCCGGCAGCAATCAGTTCCCCGGCCCGCGCCCGCGAGCAGTACCCCATCTTCGACATCGCCCGCGCCAGCCCCACACTTCGAGTGTGCCCTGGAACTTCCGAGCGAGACCTCAAATTTGCCGGGGGATGCCTTCGCTGCCGCACGCGGAAAGTATAAAACGTAACGGTGCGACTTCAGACGTCGTAAACACGCAAGGTAGCGGCGCGATGGCGCAGTGCGCCGCAACAGCAGAGGGGCAATGCAAAGGAAAATAAAGGGAAGAAGTGAGCGGAAGGGGAATCAGTTGAAGAAGAAGGAACGACGCGTCCCAGCCCTACCGCTTCGGTTCTCGAAGCGTACCACGTCGTCCCTCCCCCTTCGACTTCGCGGAACTTGTTAGCCCGCACGCGCATACTCTCAAACGCAAGCGTTCACATCCATACACCGAATCTTGTAATCGTTTTTCCGTTTTAATGTACGCTCCCCACCCCCTCCCCCCCAAAGGGCCAAGTTGCGGGCCGCGCACCACCCTTGGCGCTCCTTCCTGCGAGGAGTGTCTGTCTTCCGACACTTCGCGCTAGAGTGGCCCTCCTCTAGTATTTACCCCCCAAAACCGGGAGCACCTTCCGGCCGCGCTGCGCGTCCGGAAGCGAGAAAGACCCCTGTGACACACTCAACATGGCAGTTACCGACGAGACGGCCATCGAGCTCGTAAAATGATATGGGGATTCGGCGTGACGGATATGTCCGTTACGACCTGTTACCTATGTGTCCGGGCCGGACACGGAAAAAACTGGCGCGCCCGGAGGGACTCGAACCCCCGACCCTCTGCTTCGAAGGCAGACGCTCTATCCAGCTGAGCTACGGGCGCGGTGAGACTGAAATCAGTATAACCATCGGAATCGGTTTCTGGCTATTTCGCCGCACATACCAGCACGGTTGGTATCCGAGGTGCGGAAACAGCGCTCGCACGCAAGTGACAGTCGTCTCCGGCTGCACCGCATCCAGCTCGTATTCGACATTGCCGTTCTTCAGCGGAATCGCGTACACCCTCGCCATCTGCACCGAGCCGAAAGCGCTTCCCAATCGCGGATACGCCGCGCGCAACCGAACGACCAGGTAATCGCCGGCATAAACAATTGATACCAGCGCAAAGCTGAACACCAGCATGCGCCTCACGAAACTGCCCGGTCGACTCAAGCGTTTGCTCTTCGGCGCGTGCGCTCCGCGCTTCATCGCGGCTCGGACTTTCCGTCCCGGCTCCCCGCCTCTTTCGACTCCAGCACCGCCGTTTTCACCAAGCTCTTGTCCGCTTCCGCCAGGGCCGGATCGCGCCGCCGCTGGAGATCCGCGACGCTGGGCGTTACGATTTTGTCCGGAATGATTCCGGTACCCTCCAGTTTGCGCCCCTTCGGGGAGAACCACAGCACTTCACTCATCTCCAGCACCCCGCCACCCTTCATCGCCCGCGGTTTGGCGATCCCCAGCACGCAGCCGCAGGACTGGCTGCCGATGACTTTCGCGCGCAGCGTGTCTTGCATGCCCGCCGCGAAAACTTCCGACGAACTGGCGGAATGCGCATCCACCAGAATCACCACCGGACCGGAATAGATCTGTTCGCCGGGGCGTCCCACATAAAGCTGCAGCGGCAGTTTGAACAGTCCCACATACGAAGAGAGCGGCTTTCCGGTGCGCGTCGAATCCTTGGCGAACAGCGTCTTCTTGCCAAAAAAATAGCCGGCGATGGGCAGCAACACCGCCAGGTCGCCGCCGCCGTTCCTTCGCAAATCCAAGATCATCCCCGGCGCATCGCGAAATTTTTGCAGCGCTTGGCGAAATTCCTTTGTAATCGGATGTTGGAAGCCATCGAAGCGAATATAGACGTTGCCGGATGGAAGCACGCGCGTGGTTACCTCCGGCGCCGCCGAATAAATCTGCCTTCGCAAGCTCACCCCGAATACCGACCCGTCTCCGCGCTGCAACGTAACCTTTACCGAAGCATCCGCTGGACCCGCGAATACCCGGTTGTAGATGAACCAGCGGGTGGCGCGTTCGGTCGAAGACGGCAGGCGCTTCTTCTCGATTTCCGCGATGCGCTCGGCGACCGGCGTATCATTCACTCGCAGCACCACCATGCCCGGCTCGATTCCGGCGTGCGCCGCGTCGGTTCCCGGCGTGACGCTGGTGACGACCGTTTTGCCGTCGACGTCATCGACGCCGAAGCCGACTGTGACTCCCTGCTGCCGGCGAAAATTCCTCCATTGCTCCGGCGAATTGAAGCGCGTGTGCGCGTCATGCAGCTCGCTGGTCATCTGGCTCATCAGTGCGTAAAACTCTTGGTCGTTCTTGGTCGCGTCCACCAGTGGTGCGTAGCGCTGATGTACTTCGTTCCAGTCCACTCCGTTGTAAGAAGGATCGTAATAATGGTCGTGGATCTCTCGCCATATTTTCTCGAAGATGTCCTTCCGGTCCTTGGCCGTTAACCTCTCCTTCGCCCGAGATTCGGACCCCGCGCCCGGAACCTGTGGCCTGGTCGGAGCATTTGGATTTTCCTGAGGAAGCGCAGGTGTGGCGAAGGCAAGCAGCAGAAACAAAACGAGCGCGCCAGGAATTCGCCGGAGCTTGGGGCTCGCTGCATTCATCTGTCTATCCGCTCAGCTATGCTGGACTGGCATCGGACGGCTCGTTCGCAAAAAGTCGCGCCAGCTCCGCGTGCTCCATCACCACCGCGGGGTCGCGCTGAATGGCGTCGAAATAGCGCTTCTGAAACACATCGCCTGATTCCGAGGGCGCGAACATCTTGCGCGCCAGCATTATCGCGCTGTGGGTGTCCTTCTCGCTCACGGGTTCCTCGCCGGACAGCGATTCGTCCAGGCGCACCACGAATTCCGAGAGGTTGTGCAGCCAGGCGAACTGCTCGTGGTCGATGACCAGGCGAAAGAGCTCGCCGGTCGTCACATGGCCATTGGTTCGCTCATACTCGCGGCGCTCCATATCCAGCAGCGTTTTGTGCAAGCGCAGCAGCGTTACACGCAGTGCCACCATTTTTTCGCGCGCGGGGTTTTGCGGTCCGCCATTGTCGGCGGCGTAGAGGTCGGGTGCGCTCATGCCTGGCGCACCGCTCCGTGCGCCAAGTTTATTGTCCGATACAATGCCGCGGATTTCCAGAGTGTAAAGCGCTTCTTTTTTACTCATGGTAGCGCTGCTCGCCCACCGGTAGCGGAATCGGCAGGCGGTTTTGCCGTGGGGGCAATGGGCAAGTGGCGTATGGCGTATATGCACACGGCGGATTCTCCAGCCGGTTGAAATCGAGGACCAGTTCGCCGGGGTTCTCGAGGCCGTGGTCCGGGAATCCCGTATACAGAAAACGGCAAGCGCCGTAGGTTGCCGTAGCGCTGGTCGTGTCTCGCAGCACGAAGAAGAGCTTGGCTACCGCCGGATCCTCCAAAATGGGGTCCACCCGGTAGGTCTTTCCATGCACGGTGAATTCAGCAGAGCCCGGTACTTGTGCCGGATAGCTGGTGCCGATTAGCGTCGCGATCGTAAACGTCTTCTGCGGAGAGTAAGGTATCCAACGCGCTGTTACTTGATAGGCCCGATTCGGCGGATACCATTTCAGCCCGTGAAAACCGGTCAATGCCGCGGACTTTGCATCCTTGATCCGCAGCGCAAATCGCTCCCCGCGATGAATCACGTACATGTTGAGCGTTCCGATGGTTAGGCGCGGATTGTTTTTGTCGTGGTCGGGGTCGGTGTGCAGCGTTTGCGCGTGCACCGGCTTGCCGTCGATTAGAAATCCCGAAGGAAACCCTTGCGTGGGAGGGTTCAAGGTCACCGTCTCACCATCCAGACGCAGTACGCCCAGATGCGCAGGTCCGCCGGCGGGCAGATGAATCTTATTGTCCTTCGCGGAGCCAAAGGAATTGTTGCCCGCCTCCAGCCACTCAAGTCCAGCGAGCGCCAGCCAGCCGTCGGGCTTTTGCAACTCCGCGGCATGCAGCGCCCGCCACTCCGTAATTTCCTTTTGCCAACCGTCGTCCTGCGGCTCGGCACCAGAGGCAAGCACAGTGGAGAGTGGGACAGCCATTTCTGGCTGTCCAGTCGTCAACGCAATTGCCAATGCAAATGCCGTCCAAAGCACGGGCGTAGCTTTTCTTGGTGGCGCTGTAATTGCCATCGCTTTCGTTAGTTGCCGGATTGACTAAAAGCGTTACTTCCTCGGCCCGGCGGAATCATTTCGACACTTTCAAGAACACGACCCCGTGCTTCGGCACTTCCGCGGTGTAGGAATTTTGCACCGTGCCCAGGTCCTTGCGCCCCCACAGATCGCGCAGCTTGGCCGACGCCGGCGCTCCGATGGTTGTGAAATCCAGCGTGATTTTCAGCGCCGATTCGCCCCGATTGAATAACCCCGCGGCTTGCGAGCCATCCGCCAGCGGCTTCACCCAAATCTCCAGCGGCCCTTCATCCCACACGCGATGGCCCTGCACTCCCTTCGCGTCCTGGTCTACCGCGATCACTTCCGGGTTCATCAAGATCTCTTTCGTTTCCTCCGACATGCTGCGGATGTCGTTTCCGGCAAGCAGCGGCGCCGCGAGAATGGCCCACAGCGCCATATGCGTCAAATACTCATCGTGCTTCATCCCGCCGTTCCCGACCTCCAGCATGTCGGGATCGTTCCAGTGCCCCGGACCGGCGAATTTTCCCAGTCCATCTTGCGAGAAGCCGATCAGGGACATGCTGTCGTACTTGTCGCTGATGTCCCCGGTGCTACGCCACAGATTGCCGGTGTGCGGTCCCCAGGTCCACGGAGCTTTTACTCCCCAATTGCAAATGCTGAACACCATCGGCCGCCCGGATTGCGCGATCGCATCGCGGAATTTTGGGTATTGCACGTCGGGTTCGAGCCCGTCGGCGTAGCACCAATCAATCTTGACGTAGTCGACGCCCCAGCCGGCGTATGTCTTTATGTCTTGCGCTTCGTGCTCGTAGCTGCCCGGCCGTTTTTCGCAGGTCATGCGGCCTGCGTCGGTGTAAACGCCGAACTTCAATCCCTTCGAGTGTACATAATCGGCAAGCGGCTTCATTCCATTCGGGAAGCGATCCGGGTCAACCACGATCGTCCCGTCTGCAGCCCGGCTGACCTGCCAGCAATCGTCGATGTTCACGAACTGGTAGCCCGCATCTTTCATGCCCGTGCTGACCACGGCGTCGGCTATTTCGCGAATCAGCTTGTCGCTTACATTGCACCCAAACTTATTCCAACTGTTCCAGCCCATCGGCGGTGTCGCTGCAACAGTCTTGGATTGCGCGTCAGCGGTCTGCGGCGACGCGCCGCTGACCAGCAGACAAAACACTGCCAGAACAGGCAAAGCAGTCGAGCTCTGCGAGAAGGATTTTCTTGCAATTACGTCGGTCACGGTCACCCCCGGTTTGGACGCGCAGATTATACAGTGTGTCGACCAGCGCGGCCCGCGATGCCTGTGGCACAGCCATTTTTGGCTGTGCTCCGACGAGTGTCGAATCGTTGGGCGAAGCACTGACCAAGAGCGAACCAGGATTTCCTCGCAGGCTCTACGCCGAAGGAATCCGGGTTATGGCCGTGCGTTCCGCGGCGACGCTGTCGCCGCGAAGTTCGCGCAGGGCGTACGTGACGAATTCGGCGGTGACTTTCTTCCGCCAGCTCATGTCGAAATCCGTGTTGTCCAGAGGTTTGGCGATGCGCGCAGCAAGCGCGGCAGCTTCCGCAATGATTTCGGCTGTCAGCGAACGGCCCACCAGAAACCGCGCGGCCTCCTCGGCCATAAGCGGACGCGACGCTACGGAGCCCACAACGACACGAGCGTCTTCAACCACGCCGCTCGCGGCGAAGCGTGCAGCGGCAGCCACGGACAGGACAGGAAAGTCGAATGAGCCGCGGCGCCGCAACTTCCAGTATGTGCTGCGCCAGTCGTGCAAAGGATCGAGGAGAACCTCGGCGAGGATTTCGTCGGGCTTGCGATGGAGATAATTCATCCCGTCATTGTTGTAGAGATCGGCGACCGGGATTTCGCGTTCACCGGAATGCGAGACGAGCCGAACGCGCGCGCCTAGGGCCATAAGCGCGGGAGCGGTATCGGTGGACGAGACGGCCATGCATTTCGGGCTGCTCGGAGCGACCCAGCAGGTGACGCCATCTTTCTTCATGCAGAAGTTGATGGATTTGCGCCACTCGTACGTTTGGTCGTAGTAGTTACAGCGCGTGTCGAGGCACAGATTTCCGCCGAGCGTGGCCATATTGCGAATTTGCGGCGTGGCCACCTGCGAGGCGGCTTGAGCCAATGCTGTGGCTCCATTGCGAAAGCGAGGATCGGACGCGATGTCAGAGAGCGTGAGGCACGCGCCAAGCCGAGCGCCGGAATTGTCGAACTGGATTGCATGCAGGGGGTCGATGTTGCGGAGACTCAGCAACGTACGCGGGACTTGCTGGCGACGCTTCATGTTCGGGAGAAGATCGGTGCCGCCGGCCAGGGGCATCGCGTCTGGGCCTTCGCCGTGGAGAATGCGAGCCGCTTCGTCGAGCGTGCGCGGCGCGCGAAATGCGAATAGCGGCAGGCGCATCATGAGTGGAGCACCTGCTCTTTCTGCGCAGCCAAGGCCGACGATGGCTTCGCGCGACGTGGAACGTCGTTGATGGCGTTTCCGTCGCCCCCTTCCCACGGCGGCGGCACGCGAAGCGCTTCGGGCCATTCCACCTGAGGGAAATGTGTGGGTCCGAAGCGCGGCGCGCGCCCGGCCTTTTTCTCGGCCAGGGCCTTCATGATTTTTTCGGGCGTGATAGGGACTTCGTCGATGCGAACGCCGACCGCGTCGTAAACAGCGTTCGCCACCGCCGGCATGATCGGCAGCAACGGCCCCTGGCCGACTTCCTTCGCTCCGAAAGGACCTTTGGGGTCGGGTTCTTCAACAAGTTCGGTGAAAACTTCGGGCATGTCCAGCGAAGTTGGGCTCTTATATTCGAGGATGGATGGAAATTTGTGTACGAGGGCGTGCGAAAGTTTTTTCGGCAATCGGCGAAATTCCTGTTCCTCCATCAAAGCTTCGCCCAGCCCCATGTAAACGCTGCCTTCGACTTGGCCGCGCACGAGTGTCGGATTGAGAGCGCGGCCGATGTCGTGCGCGATCCAGATCTTCGGCACGGTGATCCACCCGGTCACAGGATTGACGGCGACTTCGACCACGGCGGCGGTGTAAGAGTAAGTGGGAGACGGACCGACGCCGCCACCTTTATATAGGGCCGGAGATTTCGGCGGCGTGTAGGAGCCTACGGTGCCGATGGTGCCGAAACGAGCTTCGGCCAGGCACACCGCCTCCTGGAAGGTGACGCCGTTTTCAGGAGCGG
>Ga0210400_10003756_pt1 | contig 13339 bp, 12 predicted proteins | sample IncBWH26MmetaG_FD_155456 | JGI IMG/M metagenome (GOLD analysis project Ga0210400, IMG submission 155456) | Forest soil microbial communities from Barre Woods Harvard Forest LTER site, Petersham, Massachusetts, United States - Inc-BW-H-26-M | ecosystem: Environmental > Terrestrial > Soil >...
TGGCGGAATGGAAAATTCGGCGAATTCCACGAGCAGGTGATTTTTCTGATTGATGGCGTACTTCTGAGGATTTTTTTCGAGGTCCTGCAAATTTTCAAAGTTCAAATGAAAATCGCATCCGGTCGCAAGATTCAGTCGATCGCCGACGGCTGCACGTAGCTCGTCCAGGCGCCGGCGGATGATTTCAGGATCGAATGTGTAATGTGAATTCGCGTGGGGCGTTCCGACCACGTGCGTAATTCCCTCAGCAATGGCCGATTCCGCCATGTGGATCGAAGTTTCCAGTGTGTCCGCGCCATCGTCCAGGCCGGGAAGGATGTGACAATGAATATCGACCATAGGCAGTTTGCTTCCTGTGAAGATACCTGAACGGGATAGCGCAAACAACCCCTCCGGAAGGCGTCATCTTCACCTGCTATAATCCTCCGGACAGTCTACGTCGCGCAGGCTTCAACCTGTGGCTCGCGACTTTTGCTCGACCAAAATAACTACACGACATGGCGACCTTTTTCATTCAACAATTCGGATGCAGGGCGACCCAAGCCGATGCGGCGGCGATTGAAAGGCAACTCATCGAACGAGGCTATCGGGTTTCCTCCGATGCAAATTCCGCCGACGTCATTGTCGTCAATACCTGTACGGTGACAGCTGCCGCGGACCTGCAAGCGCGCCAATCCATTCGCACGATCCGCCGGCAAAACCCCGGGGCGCGGGTCATCGTGACGGGTTGCTACGCGCAGCGCGCACCGGAAGAACTTGCCGCCCTCGAGGGAGTTTCCTGGGTTGTAGGAAATTCGCACAAGCCGGAAATTCCGCGCCTCGTTCATGAGATGGATCGAGAATTCGTGCCGCTTTCGGCGCTCGCAAGCGGAATGTTTCCCTTCAAGAGAGGCCCGGCAAAGATTTTGACCGGCGATATTCTGGAACAACAAGAATTGCTCGTCGCTCCCGTCGAAGGCGGAGAAGCGGGCCACACGCGTCCGGTGCTGAAAATTCAGGACGGTTGCAACAAACGCTGCTCCTATTGTGTGATCCCGCAAGTGCGCGGGCGCAGCCGCAGCTTGGCGCCGCATAACGTGATTGAAGCAATCGTCAAGCTGTGCCAGGGTGGCGCGCGCGAAGTGGTGCTCAGCGGAATCGATCTCGGCAACTACGGGCGCGATCTCGAGCCCCGCGCCGTGCTCGGAGAATTGTTGCGGCGCATTTTGCATGAAACGCCCATCGAACGTCTCCGAGTCAGTTCCGTCGAACCCATGGACATTACGGAAGATCTAATCGCGATTTTTGCGGCTACTCGTCGCATGGCGCGGCACATCCATATGCCGTTGCAGTCAGGCTCCGACCGCATCCTTCGGGCAATGCATCGCTGGTATCGCGCCGATCATTACGCGCGCCGCGCAGAACTTGCGCGTGAGCGGCTCCCCGACGCAGCCATTGGCGCCGACGTGATCGCCGGATTCCCGGGCGAGACCGAGGCGGATCATCAGGCCACGCTCTCGCTTGTCGAGCGGCTGCCGCTCACTTACCTGCACGTATTTTCGTTTTCATCGCGCCCCGGAACAGCAGCGGCGGAGCTGGGGAATCAAATCCCGGGACGGATGATTGCGCGTCGCGCACGTGAATTGCGCGCGCTCGGCGAAAAGAAAAAGTCCAAATTTCAAAGTACGCAAGTGGGGCGCACGATGCGTGTCCTCACGCTGAATCGCACCGGCAATGACGCATCCGGGCCGTGGACTCGCGCGCTCTCGAGCAATTATCTTGAGGTGCAAGCGTCGGGCGCGTCGCCCGCAAATCAATTTTTGGATCTGAGAATTTCGGAATGCAAAGACGGCCATCTCGTGGGTATCCCCGGTTAGCCCCTTCCTTCGCGCGCGAACCTGCGATCTGTAGGAATCCCTAAGATTTTTGAAATTACGATTCAAAGATCACTTGCGCAAGGGCCGTATTACCGTCATGTGTAATGGTCAGGACAATGTTTTTTACGCCAAGTCCGTCGGCGATCGCGCGCGTCGCGCCAAACAATTTCAGCGTGGGTTTGCCGCTTGGTTCGCGGACGACTTCGATGTCCGCCCAGCGCACGCCCCGAGCCCATCCTGTTCCGAGGGCTTTCATCGCGGCCTCCTTGGCGGCAAAACGCCCGGCAAACCGTTCGGCGCGGTTGCGGTGCTTTTCGCAATAGGCAATTTCCGACGGCGTGAACAGTCGCTCGAGCAATGCGCGGCCGCGGCGGGCGATGGCCGCCTCCATACGATCGACTTCGGTGATGTCCAGGCCCAAGCCAACGATCATTTTCTGTGCTCCCAGTTTCTTTCGGGGCCCGGCGAGTCTGCCCCGGCGCTTTTTAAAATTATACCTCGCCCGCGCCAGGCAGACAGACGCTGACGGGATGCGCTAAAGTGATGGGCACGGCAAAATGACGATAATGGCGCGAGCGATTAGAACTCGATCTTCAGGACGAGGACCCTCTGTGCGGGGAGAGAGCCCGAAGGCCCGCGGTGGCAGCGCCTCCTGGTCGATTCGACCTGCGCGCGGTTTGCAACTGGTCGGGTCGCGAGCGCTTGGGAAGCTCGGATGGCTCGTGCATGGATTCAGCACGCGGACGGGCGGCGTGAGCGTTCTCGATGCAAATCCTGCGCTGAACCTGGGGTTCACAGAGTGGGATGAGAGAGACCGGGTCGCCGCGAATCGTGAAAAATTCATAGCCGCGCTTGGCGCTAGCGAAATGACGCTCGTCGCGATCCGGCAATTCCACTCGGACGTGATTTGCCTAGCCGCCGCGCCCGGCGCCGAGGCTCCGAAAGCGGACGCGCTGATCACGAACACTCCTGGTTTGCTGCTGGGCGTGCAGACGGCCGACTGCGTGCCAATCCTGCTGGCGGACACTCGGCGGCGCGCGGTAGCCGCAATTCATGCTGGCTGGCGCGGCACGCTCGCGCGCATCGCCGTGAAAACGCTTGGCCAGATGCGCATGGAATTCGGGACCGAACCCCGCGATGTAGTCGCAGCGCTCGGCCCTGCGATTGGGCGCTGCTGCTACGAAGTGGGCCCTGAAGTCGCGCAGGCTTTCGCGGCGCAATTTCCCCCGGCTGCAGAGTGGTTTGACGGCCCATTCGAGCAATTGGCCGACGGCCAGGAGCCGCTGTGGTTGCCGTGGCTGACGATGATGCCGCCAGGGCACATTCCGCCGCCCCCGCGCGTACAACTCGATCTGCGTGCCTCGAATCGCTGGCAATTGATCGACGCCGGAGTGCCGGAAAAACAAATAAGTGTCAACGATCTGTGCACTGCGTGCCGCAGGGATCTGCTGTTCAGCTACCGCCGCGAAGGAGCAAAAACAGGCCGTCTGATGGCGGCGATCGGGATTGAGTAAGTGACTCTCTCTATGGATTGCTGCCAATTTGAAATTGGATTTTTTTACTGCAGTGCAACAAACGGATTCGGCGATTGCATCAGCGCGAGCTGGCCGCACGCAGCGAAAACATCCTGGCCTCGTGAGTAGCGCACAAACGTTGGCACGCCCTTGTGGACAAGAATGCGCTGAAACTCTTCGATGCTCTCCGCGGCCGGCGCGCGATACGGCAAATTTCCGGGATTCCAAGGGATCAGGTTCACTTTTGCGCGGATGCGCGCGATCAGGCGCACCACACGACGCGCATCCTCGACCGTATCATTCACGCCGCCCAGCAATACATATTCAAAAGTGAAATATTCTCGGGGCCGCAAGGGATACCGTTCGCAGGCATCGAGCAATACACGTAATGGATATTTGCGGTTGATGGGCATGAGTGCGTCGCGCTGTTCGTCGCTCGAAGCGTTTAGCGAAATGGCCAAGCTGGGCCGGATTTTTTCTTGCCCGAGGCGTTCGATGCCGGGAACGATTCCACTCGTCGAAAGCGTGACGTGCCGCGGCGCGAGCGCGACTCCCTTCGGATCGAGGAGAATTCGCACGGCAGCCATTGTCGCGTCGTAGTTGAGCAGCGGTTCACCCTGCCCCATCAGAACCACATTCGTCTGCGGCGCAAGGTGTTGGCGATTTTCCTCCAGGGCGACAAGAACCTCTCCTACGATTTCACCCGGCAAGAGATTGCGGATCAATCCCAGCTGCGCGGTGAGGCAGAAATGGCAATCGACCGCGCATCCGGCCTGCGTTGAAATGCAAATGGTCTGGCGCCCGTCGCGCGGCATAAAAACAGCTTCGATCTGCACGGGATTCCGGGCGCCGTCCCCGATGGGGCCACCGATCGACAAAAGATATCGGATGGATCCATCCACCGAAGCAAACCGGCGCGCGATCCGCGGCGGTGTGATGCGCGCAACCTCGGCGAGGCGTTCGCGCAACACCGCAGGCATGTTCGTCATTGCAGAAAATTCAAAACGCCGCTCGGCATACAGCGCATGATAAAGTTGCGCGCCGCGAAATGGCTTTTCGCCGACCGAAACGGCGAACTCGCGCAGTTCCTCCGCTGATTTTCCGAGCAATTCGACGGGCACGCGCAATCTCCCTAAATAACTTCTGTGGCTTTTCGAGAAGGTCAGCGGCTCATGCCGCAATGATCCTATCCGGCATGCTCGCGGCTGAAGCCGTGCCTCACAAGCAGTGACGAGCGCTTGCGTGGACTCTGAATCATGCTTTCATCTTAACACGCGCCTCTGTGGGCGAAAGAAATCCGCGACGTCAGCCGGGTCGCGTTCGCAGGCGAACGTATGCCACAATAGTCGCATGAATCAGCCGGCACGAGATATCCAGCAAGCGGACCTTCCGAACGGCCTAGTGATTGTCACGGAGAAGATGCCGCACGTGCGGTCCGTTTCCGTGGGAATTTGGCTCGGCACGGGATCACGCGCCGAATCGGCCGAGCGAAACGGGATTGCCCATTTCATCGAGCACATGGTGTTCAAAGGCACGAGCAAGCGTTCGGCGGAGCAAATTGCGCAATCGGTGGATTCCGTCGGCGGAATGCTCGATGCCTTCACGGGCAAGGAGATGACCTGCTTCAACGCGAAAGTTCTCGACGAACATCTTCCGGTCGCCGTCGACGTGCTTTCCGATCTCGTCCTGCACGCGCGTTTTGATCCCGAAGACATCGCGAAAGAAAAACAGGTGGTCCTCGAGGAAATCAAAATGGAAGAGGACAACCCGGAATATTTGATCCACGAATTGTTTACGCAGAATTTCTGGCGCGGGCACGCGCTCGGAATGCCGATCCTGGGCTCGCCGGAAACGGTGTCACAGTTTTCAAAACACGCCGTATCCAAATGTTTCGAAGAGTGGTATGCCCCAAACCGCGTTGTGATTACCGCGGCGGGTAATCTCGAGCATGCGCGCCTTGTGGAGCTGGTCGCGCGCGAGTTTGAGGGCGCGAGGCGATCGGCGCCAGCGGCAAAGTCCACTCCGCCTGAAACGCACGCTTGCGTAGAACAGCGCGACAAGAAGGAACTCGAGCAGGTTCACATCGTGCTGGGCGTGCCGTCGTATCCTCTGGCCCACGAAGGACGTTACGCCGCGTCGCTCATGAACGTGATTCTTGGCGGCGGAATGTCATCTCGGCTATTTCAAAACATTCGCGAGCGGCAGGGGCTGGCCTACGCGATCGAAAGCGACCTCTCCCCTTATACGGATTCGGGCGTGCTTTCCGTGTATGCCGGAACTTCGCGGGATTCAGCGGAGAAACTGATTCGTTCGGTGAGCGAGGAATTTCGCAGTGTCCGCGCGGACGGAGTCAGCCATGAAGAATTGCGCCGTGCGAAAGATCATCTGAAGGGCTCGATGATGCTCTCGCTCGAATCGACGAGTTCGCGCATGTCCAACCTCGCGCGCCAGGCCATGTACCTGCACAGGTTTATCTCGCTCGACGAAATGCTGGCGTCGATCGAAGCAGTGACGCGCGAGCAAGTGCACGCGATCGCGCACGATTTCTTCGAGCCAGGGCGGATCACCCTTACCGTGCTCGGCAGCCTGAACGGTTTTCGTGTCACACGTGACTTGCTTCTGTAGCGCGGACATCATCCTGCGGGGCTCGTCTTTGCGAGGACCAGAACGCATAAGCTGCACGTTTTGCCATTCGACCGCGATGCGTTATTGACGGGGGCGCTGCGCTTTGTCATTATTCGTTTGGCCTGCGCCGACACGCGCTCGTCCGCCGGGGGCATTTATCAATCTTCGCGTATCGATTCTGGGGTCGGGCAGTTCGGGCAACTGCACTTTGCTCGAGACGGACAAGACCCGGCTGCTCATCGACGCGGGGCTCGGCAAAAAAGAAACGCTCCGGCGCTTGGCCGCGGTCGGACGCAACGTAGATCGCCTCGACGGCATCGTTATCTCCCACGAACATTCCGATCATATCGGATCGCTCGCACAGGTGCTTGGCCAGTGGCGCACCACGGTATACCTGAACGAGGCCACGCACGCCGAAGTGATGAACATCCTGCCGGAGAATTCGCACAAGCGCCTGGATCGCGTGGAGCACATTCGCGCCGGCCAGCGATTCATCGTGGGCGACATCGAAGTGTCGCCGTTTTCGATCCCACACGACGCAATTGACCCCCTGGGTTTCACATTTCGGGCGAGCGGATTGAAAGTCGCGATCGTCACCGACCTCGGCTATCTGCCCGAACTCGTGAAAGTTCACCTTCGCGATTCCGATTGCCTGATGCTTGAATCGAATCACGATCTTGAAATGCTGAAGGTAGGGCCGTATCCGTGGCACATCAAGCAGCGCGTGATGAGCCGTACGGGACATCTATCCAATCACACAGTCAGCGAATTTCTGGCTGACGCGGAAGCATTCGACGCGCACGCACGCTACGTCATCCTCGCGCATCTCTCCGAGAACAACAATAATCCCGATGTCGCGCGCATCTCCGCCGAAGAGGCACTTGGCCGCCGAACCGCCGCCACGCCGTTCTCGGGAGAGCTCATCGTCGCCATGCAAGCCTCGCCGCTGCCTACGCTAAATTTGTAGATACCCTGCGTGGCCGACCAATGGGCGCGTAGGGCGCCGTGAGGTTTTGATGGCCACAAGGAGAAGTAGCCCGGCTTTGTCCAAATCCAAACCGTTCGAGGCCCGCGCACCTTGGAATTGAAATTCGGGTATTATCATTAAGGGAGTTTTCCCGCCTAATTTTCTTATCCGCCGCGCCTCAGTTCGATGGCGTGTGCTCGGAAGGAGTTTCGATTGATTTCACGATACACGCGCGAAGAGATGAGCCGAGTCTGGAATGAGGAGGGTAAATTCCGTCGCTGGCTGGAAGTGGAGCTGGCCGCCACCGAAACGCTCGCCGAAACGGGGGTCGTGCCGGCCGCCGCGGCTGCAAAAATTCGCGAGAAGGCGCGCGTCGATGCGGGCGTCGTACGGCGGATCGCGGAACTGGAAGCCAAGGTTAAGCACGACGTAATCGCCTTCACCATGGCCGTCGGCGAAACGATCGGCGATTCCGACGCGGCGCGCTGGCTGCACTATGGCCTGACCTCGAATGACGTGGTGGACACGGCCCAGGCCCTGCAGATTCGCGAGGCGTCCCGCCTGATTGAGCACGGACTCATCCGGTTCGGCGAAGTGCTCGAGCACCGCGCTCGGGAATTTCAGCACACCCCTCAGATCGGGCGCACGCATGGCATTCATGCCGAGCCTATTACGTTCGGACTGAAAATCGCCAACTGGTTCGCCGAAAATCGCCGCAACCTCGAACGTTTTGGGCAGGCCGCGCGACAAATGGCAGTAGGAAAAATTTCCGGCGCGGTTGGTAACGCATCGCATCTCGGACCCGAAGTGGAGGCGGCCATCTGCGAACGGCTGGGGCTCAATGTGGCTCCGGTCACTTCCCAGGTCATTCAGCGCGATCGCCATGCGCAGTATCTTTCGGCACTGGCGATCCTCACCGCAACGCTCGAAAAAATTGCCTTAGAAATCCGTCACCTGCAGCGAACCGAAGTGCGCGAAGCCGAAGAACCGTTTGGCGGGGAGCAGCGCGGTAGTTCAGCCATGCCGCACAAACGCAATCCGGTATCGAGCGAACAGGTCTGCGGCCTCGCGCGTGTCGTGCGCGCGAATGCAGGCGCGGCGTTTGAAAACATAGCGCTGTGGCATGAGCGCGACATTTCGCACAGCTCGGTCGAGCGCGTCATCCTGCCCGACTCGACGATCCTGGCTGATTATCTGCTCGCGCGCATGACCGACATTGTTTCCGGGATGCGCGTCTTCCCCGAGCGCATGCGCCGGAATCTGGATGCAACCGGAGGCCTTGTCTTCTCCGGCCAGCTTCTTCTGGACCTGATCGAAGCGGGTGCCCCGCGCGAGGACGCTTACAAATGGGTGCAGGAGCACGCCATGGCCGCGTGGGAAACGGAAACAAACTTTCGCCAGCGCGTTGTCGCCGATCCGCGTATCAAGATTTTTCTGGGCCGTACGGCTCTTGAAAACACATTTGACTTGAACCGGCACCTGCGTTACGTGGACGCGATTTTTGACCGCGTTTTCAAATAAATCCTGGGCTAAACGAACCTAGGCAAACGGTTCGACGGGTTGCCGGTTTGGTGTCCGCTCCGGCGGAATCTCCGGCGGCCTTAACCGAAATGAGCGCATGAGCTTTCCGCACAAATTTACGTGGAGCGTTATACTCGCTGCACGTAGCGTGCTTCCGAGGTATCCACTCTGACTTTGTCTCCGGTGTTGACGAAGGGCGGCACCTGAATGGTAAGACCCGTTTCAAGTTTCGCGGCTTTCATCACGGCGCTGGCGGTTGCTTTCTGCACCGTCGGTTCCGTGTCCACGACCGTAAGGTCCATGGTGTCAGGCAACACCACGCCGATGGCTTTGCCTTCGTAAAACTCCAATTTCACCGTAGTGTTCGGAATCAGGTAATACACCGCTTCTCCAAGCACGTCCGCACCAAGTTGAAATTGTTCGTACGTCTCCGTGTTCATGAAATGGTAGCCTTCATTGTCCGAATAAAGATATTCATGCTCGATTTCGTCGAAGATGGCACGCTCGATGTCCACTTCAGCGCGGAACCTGTAGTCGATGATCGAACCGGTTCGCAAATTTCGCATCTTCGTGGCCATTGCCGCGCGCTTATTGCCGGGCGTGCGATGCTCGACGCTATGTACCGTGAACAGTTCGCCCTCATGACGGATAGTCATTCCGGGGCGCAGTTGTGTTGCTCTCATTCTATTGGCTCCTGATGCCTACGGGGTCTTGCGGCAGGCGGCCTCATTCAACTGCGATTTTGATTCGCGCAGTCTGGGCGGTAGCTAAAGGTGCCGGGCCAAAGCCCCCCCGCCCACCAAAAATAGATTATAGAGGTCGGGCGGCAAGACGGTCAACGCGGGCAAAAGGGGCCATGGGGGGAACCGGTGCGGATCACGCTTGCCGTGGAGTACAATCCTTGCAAGGTTGAAATTGACGGAGGGAGAAAAAATGGCCGAACCGACATACGATGAACTGAAGGCGCGCTTGGAGGAACTGGAAAAAAAGGGAGCCCGGCGCACGGGCGAGCTGGACTTTAAGGTTGGAGAGAAGGGGGGCGTGAGCGTTTACGGCTTGGGCCGCTTTCCCGTCACATTGTACTACGAGCAATGGACGCGCCTGCTGGAGGCGGCGCCAAAATTGCGGGAATTCCTGGAAGAAAACAAAAGCAGGTTGAAACTCAAAGAGAAATAATCCGCGATTTTTTCTAGGATAGGCTTCCGCCGGTTTCGTTTAAATATTGTCTGACGAGATAGAAGGCAAACAGGCCGAAACTTGTCTTATTTTTCGCCGCCTTATGATTTAAAAATCCGGTCGCGCGTCGTTGCCATAGGTTAACCGTCATTCATAATGACGGCCAACCGCGGGTTTTTACAATTGTTGTTGTTTTTGTCCGAAACTAGTGCATGATTACGCGCGTCTTACGAGCAGGTCGGATTCAAACATACAATCAACGGAGACAACCGATGTCAACACAATGGATTCCAAAGGTGTTGTTGTGGGCCTGTGTTCTTGCCGTTGCTCTGTTCATAATTTCTCCCGCTGAGTTCCTAGGCGCGCCCCAAGCCTCAGGTTACCGCGTGGTTAGATCCATTCCTCTTGGAGGCGTGGGCGGCTGGGACTACGTTACGGTCGATTCAGAGGCGCGGCGTATCTACATTCCTCGCAACACGCACATCCTGGTCGTCGACGCGGATTCCGGCAAACTCGTGGGCGACATCAAGGGGATGAACGGCCTGCATGGCGTGGCCGTAGCACCCGAATTTGGTCGCGGATTCGTGACCGGCAACAAGACCGAGCAAGAAGGCACGATTTACATATTCGATTTGAAGACGTTGATGCTTACTTCGTCCCTCAAATCGAATAGCATTGACACCGACTCGCTGATCTACGATCCATTTACCAAGCGCGTGTATGTAAACAACGGCGACGGAATGAACCTGACCGTCGTCGATGCGGCCACAGCGAAAGTTGTGGGCACCATGCCCTTCAACGCGAATCCCGAGGCAGCGGCGGCCGACGGCAAGGGGAGTATTTTTCAGGATTATGAGGATAAGGGACAAGTGATCGACTACGACGCGAAGGCGCTCACCATCAAGAACAAGTGGCCCACTCCGGGGTGCGATGCGCCGGTTGGGATGGCCATGGACAAAGCGAATCGCCGCCTGTACGTCGGTTGCCGCGGCAAAGGCCCGACTTCCCCAGGCGTGATGATCGTCATGAACGCCGATAACGGGAAGATTGTCGCTACCATGCCCATCGGAATCGGCCTAGACGGAGACGTTTTTGATCCCGACACGGGCAACGTATACGCGGCTTGCCGGGACATCGGAGACGGCAAGAACGGAGCAACGTACATCTTCCATGCGGATTCACCCGACAAGATCAGTTTGGTCGCAACCGTAAAGACGATATACGGCGCGCGCACGATCGCGCTCGATTCGAAGACCCACCACGTCTTCTTGATCGGGACGGAGAAGAACGATCCGGTGCCGGCCACTGCCAAAAATCCAAATCCGCGCCCGAAGCCAGTCCTCAGCACATTTGAGCTTGTGGAGATCGGGAAGTAACGCCTTTCGAAATTCTGCGTGAAAGGTTCGTGAGAAATCTATTCTCGATAATACGAGGGGGAAAATCGTATGAGGAAACAGTCAGGGTTGTTTCATTGGGTTGTGATTCTGGCGTTGCTTGCGACGACATCCGTATTGGGCAGCGCGAAGGCCCGGGCCCAGGGCGCCACGCCCGCCCCGTTCGGCAAAGTGACGGTATCGGATGAGGTCGCCAAGCGAACGTTGATGAAAGCCGTTATCAACGCAGAGACTGCCCGGGCTATTGTTGACGCCTGCGTCGAGTGGCAGAAGGCACAGCCTGGCAACCAATCCATCGTCATTTTCGTGCTTTCGCCGACCGGCGAAATCGTCGATTCGCACATGATGGACGGTGTGCTTCCGATTGGTGCGGAGACTGGCTTGATGAAAGCAAGGACGGCATTGTACGCGCGCTCCTCTTCGGCCTCCGTTGCGCAGCGATTCAACACCGTTGACGGCCGGCTGATTCGGCTGGATCTCGGCAAGCAAGAAGGGCTTTCCTACTACTTCGTGTCCGGCGGTTTACCGATCGTCGTCGATAATCAATTGATCGGCGCGGTCGGAGTTGGCGGCGGAAATGCGGACGAGCAGTGCGCTTATCAGGCTCTCGTAAAGGTGCTCGGACCGCAACCCCCGCTGACGCAAGCGGCACCGCCGCCAGCCGCTCCACCCGTGTCCGGGCAACCGCAACAAAGGTAACGACCGTCTTATATACAGTGATCAAGCGGAAACTCGGCTTTCGTGAACCTGCCGAACGATTGGCGAGCCGTAGGGGCGCGTTGCATCCGGCCCTTACAGTTGCGCCCCCGCCGCACCATCGTTTGTACGCTATCGACTGGCATATATATTGCCAGCCTGGAAATTTCGGTTTTAGACCGCTGGTGCGGAAGTCAAAAATTTGACATCCTGACTATGAATTCAAATCTCCTTGGATAAAAACCCATTGCCACAATCACAAATTTCATGTCTTTGGAAGCAGCCCAACATCGCCGGTAAGTATCGGACCGCCGTCTCCCTTCACAGCCACACGAATCACTCCAAGGAGAGCCTGCTCTTCATCCCTGCATTCGCGGAAAAATGGCCTCTATTGCGCTGGGCGTTGAAGGAGCAATGTAGGAGATCGGTTCGGCCCATTGATTTTTCCCAGGCTTACTGGACACCACCACTGCCGCCTAAGCTCGCATTTGAAAGTGAAAGCAATCAAATTGAAATTGACCTCGAATTGATGAGCCTTGTGTCGCTTACCGACCATGACAGCATTGGAGCTCCCAGCGCATTACGCCAGCTTCCGGACCCAATTCGTATTCCGTTTGCCGTGGAGTGGAGCGTCCCCTACGAAGGGGCTGTTTTTCATTTAGGGATTCACAATTTGCCGGAGAACCAGGCGCAGTCGATCATGGACGACCTGGCCGCATACACCCGCAACCCCACCACGCCCCGCTTGATGGAATTACTGGCGGGGCTTCATGAATTTCCGGAAGTCCTGATCGTCTTTAATCATCCGCATTGGGACCAGCATTGCCTGGGGCAGTCCACATTTCGGAGTATTCTGGACCGGTTTCTAAAGGCCTGCGTCCAATTCCTCCATGCTTTTGAGCTTAACGCGATGCGCTCCTGTGCGGAAAATAAAAGTGTGGTGCAACTGGCCGCCGCTTGGCAGCGCCCCCTGATATCGGGAGGGGACCGGCATGGATGTGAGCCCAGTGGCGCGCTGAACCTGACGCGCGCCAGCAATTTTTCCGACTTTGTAAGCGAGATCAGGTGCGAACAGATCAGCCATGTGGTCTTCATGCCGCAATATGCGGAAGTGCTCGGCATCCGGTTCATGCAAACGGTCATCGACACAATTCGCGATTATCCGGAGCATCCCGTGGGTTCCCGCCGCTGGGATGACAGAGTGTTCCATATGGATTTTCAGCTGGGGTATCATCGCCCGTTATCCGCGCTTTGGAAGGCTCCGCCGCCGTATCTCGGACAGATTTTTTCCATTTTTCGCATGCTGGAAAATGCCTCGGTCCGGCACGCTCTAAGTTTCACCTTTAGGGAGCAATCGGAATTACATCAAGCTTTGGACGTTCCCTATGAGGTGAGTGCGTGACCCCTGGCGACACCAAAGTGGCGTTATTTGCGTGCACTTACCTCGAAATTGACGGCGTCGCAAATACCAGCAGGCAGTTCGCGGCATACGCTAAGGAACTCGGAGTCCCATTCTTGCTGGTCCACGCCGGCCCGCGGGACGAAGTCGTAACGGATGGATCGATTACCAGAGTCCAGCTCAGCCGCGGG
>Ga0210400_10003758_pt1 | contig 13336 bp, 16 predicted proteins | sample IncBWH26MmetaG_FD_155456 | JGI IMG/M metagenome (GOLD analysis project Ga0210400, IMG submission 155456) | Forest soil microbial communities from Barre Woods Harvard Forest LTER site, Petersham, Massachusetts, United States - Inc-BW-H-26-M | ecosystem: Environmental > Terrestrial > Soil >...
GGGGCCCGACTCCAGGGGACTACAGGCTATCACGAACATAACACCACAACTCGACGAAAGCTCTGTAAGTCTTTAGTGGGTGCCTGAGAACGGGCTTGAGCTAAGAGTGTTATACTCGATCCCTAAGTAATCTTAATGTTCCGGGGCCCGCCGGGGAGCGGGATGAGAACGCATGGTCGACCTGCTAATCATCAGGCTTCTTTTTATAGCTGTACTGGCCTTTGCCGCCTATTTCCTCCATCCCTTCAACCTGGAGGGTCCCGTAGCCGCTGGTGTGGGCGTCATCGCCGGCATCGGGGTAGTGGTATTCGAGATCCGTATCAAGCAAGTCAGCATGCCACGCTTGATCGGGGCGGCTTTCGGCAGCGTATTGGGAATTCTGGGAGCGTATCTCATCTCTTTGGTGATGGAGCGCGCCATGCCCGACAGCGATAACACCGTCCCCTTCCTGGAAATCCTGATCCTGGCGCTGATGACCTACTGCGGCCTGGTAGTGGGCGCCGCGAAGGGCGACACGCTGAACCTGGCGGCCCTGGGGGGATTGTTCGGGAAAGAAAAAGGCACCAAGAATTCCTTAAAGATATTGGATACCAGCGTCATCATCGACGGCCGGATCGCGGACATCGCGGAAACCGGGTTTATCGACGGCGCGCTGGTGATTCCGCAGTTCGTGTTGCGCGAGCTGCAACTGGTGGCGGATTCCTCGGATTCCATGAAGCGCAATCGCGGCCGGCGTGGACTGGATGTGCTCCAGCAGATCCAGAAGATGCCGCAGTTAAACATCCAGATCGTGGACGACGATTTTCCCAACGTCCGTGACGTGGATATGAAGCTGATTGAGCTGGCCAAGCTGTACGCCTGCAAGGTTGTCACTAACGATTTCAATTTGAACAAGGTTGCGCGGCTGCACGGCGTCGAAGTATTGAACATCAATGAGCTGGCGAATGCGCTCAAGCCGGTGGTGCTGCCGGGTGAAACCATGCGCGTGTTCATTCTCAAGGAAGGCAAGGAGTACAACCAGGGCGTCGCCTACCTCGACGACGGCACCATGGTGGTGGTGGACAATGCGCGCAAGATGATTTCGAAGACCATCGACATCGCGGTGACCAGCGTACTGCAGACCACGGCGGGCAAGATGATTTTCGGACGCTTCGACGAGCGCACGCACACGGTCTACGATAAAGAACGCGACCGGGCGCAGCGGGAAGCGGCGAGCGGAGGCGGGTAGATCGTTCACAGATTGACAATCCGTACGGAAAAGCGTACGTTTAAGACGTGCCCAAGGTCGTGAACGCCAGCCAAGCCCGGTCCAGCCTCTATGGATTGCTAGATGAAACCGCGGCATCGCACCAGCCCGTTCTCATTACAGGAAAGCGGTCGAACGGGGTACTCGTATCTGAAGAGGATTGGCGCGCGATCCAGGAGACGCTGTTTCTCCTGTCGATTCCGGGAATGCGGAGCTCGATTCGCCGCGGTCTGAAAACTCCGGTTAAGGCGTGCCTCAAAAGCCCCGGTTGGTGACCTGGCAGGTCGTCTTTACCAGGCAGGCGGCGAAGGATGCCAAGAAAGTCGCTCGGGCCGGTCTGCGGCCTCAAACGGAGAAGCTCCTTGCCGTGCTGGCCGCCGATCCATTCCGAAACCCGCCGCCTTATGAGAAGCTGGTCGGCGATCTGGCCGGTGCGTACTCACGCAGAATCAATATTCAACATCGACTGGTCTACCAGGTCCTGAAGGAGCCGCGAGCCGTTAAGGTTATCCGGATGTGGACCCACTATGAATGAGCACTGTCCAAAATCGATACAATCGGTAGTTCGCTCATGAACGTTTCTGTCATCCTTCCCGCCGCCGGTCTGGGCACTCGCATGGGGCGGGAAAAGTCCGGCACCAGCCGCAAGCAGTTCATGCTGCTGGAAGGTGCGCCGATCCTGATCCACACCATCCGCAAGTTTCTGCGCAGTCCATCGGTCACCGAAATCGTGGTGGCGCTGCGTGCCGAGGACATGGATTGGGCCCGCGGCTTGATCCATCAGGAGCACCCGGCCAAGCCCGTGCGGGTGGTCGAAGGCGGGGAAAGCCGCCAGCAGTCGGTGGAGAACGCGCTGGCGACTTTGGCGCCGGACACCGACCTGGTCGCGGTGCACGACGCGGTACGCCCGTTCATCGATTCCGAGCTGGTGGAAAAGGTGATCGCGGAAGCGGGGAAAACCGGCGCGGCCATCGTCGGGATCGTGCCGGTGGACACCGTCAAGCAGGTGCACAAGAACAAGATCCGCGCGACACTCTCGCGCGAGCACCTGGTGATGGCGCAGACTCCGCAGGTGTTCCGGTTCGAGCTGCTCAAGCGTGCGTTCGCCAAGGCTCGCAAGGACGGATTCACCGGCACCGACGAAGCCAGCCTGGTGGAGCGCCTGGAAGAAATCGACGTCTATGTAGTGCAGGGCAGCGACCGCAACATCAAGATCACCAAGCCCACCGACATGGAACTGGCGCGCTTGTTCCTCTCCGAAGAAGTGGCGGGACAGACGGCTTGAGCGAAATCCGGACGGGGATTGGGTGGGACGTGCATCGTCTTGCCGCCGGGCGGCCGCTAGTCCTGGGGGGCGTCACCGTGCCCAGCGAACTCGGCCTAAAGGGGCACTCGGACGCCGACATCCTGGCTCATGCTATTACGGATGCCTTACTGGGAGCGGCCGCGCTGGGCGATATCGGGATGCACTTTCCGGATACCGATCCGCGCTGGAAAGACGCCGACAGCCTCCGGTTTCTGGCGCATGCGGCCGGATTGGTGCGCGATCTCGGATTCACCATCGCGAACGTGGACTCGACTGTGATTCTGGAAGCGCCGAAACTGAAGGACTACCGGCAGCCGATCCGGGAATCGCTCGCACGAACGCTCGGGATCGAGGCCGGACGCGTGTCGGTAAAGTTCAAAACGGCGGAAGGCGTCGGGCCAGTGGGCGAAGGTCGTTCGGCCGAAGCCCAGGCAGTTGTCACACTTTCAAGATAAGTTTGCCGGTGGTCTTGCGTCCTTCCAGATCGCGATGCGCCTGCGCGGCGTCCGCCAGCGGGTAGATCTTGTCGATGTTGATTTTGAGTTTGCCTTCGCCGATCCAGCGGAACAGGTCGGACGATCGCCACTCCAGTTCTTCGCGGCTGGCGATGTAGGTGAACAGGGTCGGCCGCGTGACGTAGAGCGAACCCTTCTGGCTGAGCATCAGCAGATCGACAGGGGCCGCGGGACCGCTCGCATTGCCGAAGGCCACCATCATGCCGCGCGGCTTCAGGCAATCGAAACCCTTGAGCAAGGTCGCCTGCCCGACGCCGTCATAAACCACCTCGACGCCTTTGCCGCCGGTGAGGCGCTTCACTTCCGCGGCGAAATCCTGGTGGTCATAGAGAATTGCATCGGAGGCTCCGTCGCCCAACGTAAGCTTGGCCTTGGCCTCCGTTCCGACGCAGGCAATCACGCGCGCGCCGATCGTGGCGGCCATCTGAACGATCAGCCTTCCCGTGCCTCCGGCCGCCGCATGAACTAATGTCGTCTGTCCCTTTTTCAAAGGAAAGGTCGAATGGGTGAGATAGTGCGCGGTGCAGCCTTGCAGCATGGAAGAGGCGGCGGTCGCGTCGTCCACGCTATCGGGAATCTTCACCAACTGCACCGCGGGAACGGCATGATACTCGGCATAAGAGCCGCGAGCCATTGTATAAGCGACGCGGTCGCCGGCTTTGAACTGGGTGACTCCCTCGCCCAGTTTCTCTACTTTCCCGGAGCCTTCCGATCCGATCACAGCCGGCAAAGGCAGCTTGTACAAACCGCTGCGGTGATAGCAATCGATAAAGTTGACGCCCGAGTAGGCGACTTTTACCAGCGCCTCACCGGGTCCTGGCTGGGGCGTGGGGAAATCGCCGTAAACCATCGCGTCGATCGCGCAGGGTTGTTCGATATAGACGGCTTTCATAAGAGCCTGATCCTCCGCCGTAAGTGCACGGTGCCAGCGTACAACAACAACCAGGCCAGCGTCACGGGAAAACACACCAGCCGCACCAGCGCGGGCACCGCGCCTGATCCGGTGAGCCCCAGCCGGTATGCCACGAACTGCCGCAATTGGCGAAAGTGGACGCGATCCAGCCAGAAGTAGTCGCCGTTTTCGTTGATGATGAAGAGTTTCGCGGGGAGCTTGGCGGCGAGCCACCACTTCCACTTGGTCATGATCGGCTCGGCCGCGCAGATGACCCCAGCCACCGCGTATTGGCGCTGGGCGAGATCGGCCCACAGGGCCGCACGTCCAGGAGCCCCGCCGTAATCGTTCACGTTGTAAACGCGCCCGTGGAATCCAGCCGGTTCCCCGGCATAACAGGTGACCAGATCCATCTCCACATCCGGGCCAAACAGGTCGCGCAGGTAGGGTATCAATCCCTCGATCAATCGCCGCGACCCGCTTTCGATCAGCAGGATCCGCGAGCAGGGCGGTATGTGGGGATAGAAGAAGTAGCGCAAATGGCTATTCTACAAGAAGGGATTCCGCACGGTCATCGATCCGAAGCGCTGTCCGTCCGTCAGGTCTTCGCTCCACAAGATCGCGCAACCCAATTCCAGAGCGCTGTTCACGATCAGCGCGTCCCACCAGGACATCTTATGGCGGCGATGCAGAGCAGCAGCGCGGATCAGGTCGGCGTGAGCAGGACGATGAATGGTCCAACTGGCCAGCTCCGCGATCGCTTCCGCGGCCTCCCGGCTGGTCATCCGCAGTTTTCTGATGGCGACGGTATACACTTCCGCAAGTACCTGGATGCTGAGGGCGCCGCTGCCCCCTTCCACAAGCCCGGTCAACAAATCGACCGCTTGGGTGTGCTTTCTACCCGCTCCCCCTTCATGGGCGTAGACGAAGATGTTGGTGTCGACGAAGTCCACGCTTATTCCAGATCTTTGACGCGTTCGTAAAGCTCGTCGCGTGTCCAGGTGATCCTGCCTGCAGTGCCCCGATCCGGCGCGTTTCGGATGTGGTCCAGGAAACGCCGCTTGGATCGTTCCGATTGAGCATCCGCGTCGATCATCCGCTGAATGGCCTCCGCCATCACACTGGTCATGGACTGGTTGCGCTCGGCCGCGAAGACGCGAAACCGCCGCAGCAAAGGCTCGGGAAGGCTGAGCGTCACATTCTTATGGGGCGGCTTCGGTTTCACAGATTTAAGTATATCACGTAAATATATGTAATACTCTTGTGCGGGGGTGTGCGGCACAAAGTGATACAATTCCGCCATGGTCCGAACGTTGAGCTGGGCCTTCGGAGTTCTTCTCGGGGTGATGTTGACGATCGGTTACGGGGCCGGGAGTCTGTTTGGCACACCGCTGTTCGCGCATCTCCGTGAGCTTTATCCTCACTTTTTTGGGCTGCCCTGGGGGCATTGGTTCTTTGCGCAGGGCGGACCGATTATTCTTGCGCTGGCGGGCGCAGCGACCGCTTGCCGCACGCGAAGGTTCGCCGCGGCGGTTCAGGTTGGCGCGCTGAGCGGGTTGATCGGCAGCTCGATCCTGTTCGTCACCGGAATGGGGATTACCGTCGCGTTTCATGAGGCCATCATGCAGAATCCGGTCGAGGTGCACGAGTATGAACTGTCTATGCCCACGCCGCACACCGCGGCGGAACTTTCCAGCTTCGTCTATGTGGATGCCCTCGGAGGCGTGCTAATGATGATGTGGATCATTCCCCTGGAGGGAATGATTCTGGGAGCGATCGGTGGTGGCGGTGGAATGCTGATTCTGCTCGCATGCCAGAAGCGTCCCCGCACCGAACGATCCGATCTTTCGACGAAAATGCGTTCCGGCGTAACGCCGCTTCCGTTGCACGACTCGCTATAATTTCCCCTGAGTGCAACTCACCTTCGCCGACTGGGCCGTAGTCGGGCTCTACTTCCTGTTCAATCTGGCCGTCGGCTTCTACTACAAGTCGCGCGCGCAGTCGAGCGTCGACGAATTCTTCCTCTCCGGCCGCAACGTGCCGTGGTGGCTGGCAGGCACATCCATGGTGGCGACCACCTTCGCCGCCGACACGCCGCTGGCAGTCACGGGAATGGTCGCGGCCAACGGCATCGCCGGAAACTGGCTGTGGTGGTGCTTCGTCTCGAGCGGGATGCTGACGGTGTTTTTCTACGCGCGGCTATGGCGGCGCTCGGGCGTCACCACCGACGTCGAATTCGCTGAGATCCGCTACTCGGGCCGTCCGGCGGCGTTTCTGCGCGGATTCCGGGCGCTGTACCTGGGCATCCCCATCAACTGCATCATCTTGGGCTGGGTGAACAAGGCCATGGTGGATATCTTGACCCTCATCTTGGGTGTTACCAAGATTGAGGCGCTGGGGATCGTCATTGGGCTCATCATCCTTACATCGCTGATCTCGACACTGTCGGGACTGTGGGGCGTTCTGGTGACCGATATTTTCCAGTTCGTAATCAAGATGGGCATGGTGATCGTGCTGGCGGTGTTCGCGGTGCGAGCGGTGGGCGGCATGGAGGCGATGAAGCAGAAGCTATTGCTGATTGATGTGGCACGAACCGCTGCAAGCGGTTCGCAAAGTGGGTCGGTTCTCAACTTCGTGCCGGATCTCCATTCGGCATGGATGCCGCTGCTCACGTTCCTGGTATACATTTCGCTGAACTGGTGGGCGACCTGGTATCCGGGAGCCGAGCCGGGCGGCGGAGGTTATATCGCGCAGCGCATGCTAAGCGCGAAGGACGAAAAGAATTCGCTGCTGGCGACGCTGTGGTTCAACGTGGCGCACTACGCAATCCGGCCGTGGCCGTGGATACTGGTCGCCCTCGCTTCGCTGATCTTATTCCCCGGCCTTGAAAGGCCGGAAACCGGATACATCCGGGTGATGATCGCGACTCTACCGCCGTCGCTGCGGGGCCTGATGGTGGCGGCGTTCGCCGCGGCGTATATGTCGACCATCGCCACGCAACTCAACTGGGGCGCAAGCTATCTGGTGAACGATTTTTACCGCCGCTTCTGGAAGCCCGGCGAGAGCCAGCAGCACTACGTGACGATCTCGCGGCTGGCGACGATTTTCCTTACGCTGGTTTCGGCGGTGGTGACGTTTTACCTGGATTCGATCGCGGGCGCGTGGAAGCTGCTGCTGGTCACGGGCGCAGGAACGGGAGGCGTGCTGCTGCTGCGCTGGTACTGGTGGCGGATCAATGCCTGGAGCGAAGTTTCAGCCATGCTGACGGCGTTCCTGGTATCGGTGGGGCTGCAACTCGGATGGGGGCTTGATAGCGACAAGCCTTTGGATTTCGCCTGGCTGATGATCACGACGGTGGCCATCACGACCGTCGTATGGCTCGCCGTAACGTTCGTCACCGCGCCTGAAAGGACCGAGGTCTTGCTTGCTTTCTACCGGCGGACTCGCCCGTCTAGAACAGGATGGGGACCGATCGCCGCGCTCGCGCCGGAAGTGCAGCCTTCGCGGGACGGGCTCTCCAATCTGCTGTGCTGGGGGGGAGGCTGTATGCTGATCTATGGCGCTCTGTTTGGCGTCGGTAAGCTTCTGCTGCATGAGACCAACACCGGACTGGCGCTGCTGGCCATGGGAGCGATGGGTTTCGCCGTCATCTATCGAAATCTTTCGCGGAGGGGCTGGAGTGCGGTGGTGGACTAGAGCTACGTTTTGTTTTCTATTCGCGGTCGCTGCGGTGCGCGCGGCCGGGCCGGTCGATTTCGGCAAAGCCGAGCTGGACGCCGCGCTGGCCGAGCGCAAGCTCAAGCTGCATGTCGATACCGAGCTGAGCCTGGATCCCCCGGAAACCTTTCGCATCACGCTGTACAAGACCGGCATGGTGCGTGTCACCGGCGGCGACCTGCGCGGCCTGATGTACGGGCTGGTCGAAGCATCCGAGCAGATTCGCGCAACCGGGCGCCTGAAAGCAGTCAGCGGAAAACCGGACACATCCGTGCGCGACGTCCGCATGACGCTGCGGTCCTATGACCTGACTCAGCCCTGGTTCACCTCCGACGATGGCTGGCGCGGCTATTTCCAGACGCTCGCGCGCGCTCGCCTAAACCGGCTCACCGTGGCGCTCCTGTTAGCCGGCGCGGATATCGAACGCTTGCGGATTCTCTCAGAGACGGCAGGAGAATATGGCGTCGATTTCGTCCTGGGCATCCGCGGCCTGGCCGGCGACCCGCAGGAGCTGTACGCCCGTCTGCGTGGGATCCTCGACAACTGTCCGCTGATCCGCGGCGTGCAGATCGAGGCTGGCGATGAGCCCCTGCAGCTGTATCAGGAGGGCGTGTTCCGGGCCCTGCGCGAGTCGGGACGCCGCGTCATGCTGGATCTGCGCAATTTGGACGACCGGCCGGACCTGGCTCGGGCGGTCTCCGGGTCGGGAGCGCCACTTAGCGCGCCCGGGTTCGAAATGGACGCGCCAGGCCCGGATTTCATGGGTGATCATAGCCAGCTCTATTGGACTAAAGGACGGCGCAGCTACGACCCGGGGATCCAGATTCCCAAATAGTTCTCAACGAACCCGCCCGCCGTGGCGTATTTCTAAATGAAAGAAGCTATGCAAGCCGCCGCGGGAGAGATTGTTCTGGAGATCGGGCAGGCGGGCAGTAAAAGCAGCTTTGACGACCTGGTCGCGCTGCACCAGCAAAGGGTGCTACGGACGGCGTACCGTTTGCTTGGGCGCGTGGAAGACGCCCAGGATGCCTCGCAGGAAGTGTTCCTGCGGCTGCTGAAGAATCTCCACCGCATCGACGGCGATGCGCAAGCCTGGCTGTACCGCGTGACGGTGAACATATGCAACGACTCCTACCGGCGGAGAGCGCTGACGTATGAGATGGCGGCGGAGATGCCGGACCCGGCTCTGGATGCCGAGGACGTACTGGTTCTGGAAGAACGTAAACGGCTATTGATGGACGGATTGCAGACTCTACCGGAGCGGGAGCGCGCGGCCGTCGTGCTGCGGGATATCGAGGGCTTGTCGACGCGCGAAGTCGCGGCGATCTTGAACGTCGAGGAAGTTACGGTGCGCAGCCATATTTCGAGCGCGCGCGTGAAGCTGGCGAAGTATGTCAGGAGAAGGAAGTAAAGCCATGACGTGCGAGGAATGCGAGCTTTTGCTCGCGCAGGATGAAGCTGGCTCGGAGGTCGAGGCGCATCTGGCCGGGTGCCGGAACTGCCGGTCGCTGGCGGCCGAGTTACAGGCGAATGCTCATGCCATGCGCGCGCTGGGCGCGGAAGTGATGCCCCCGGTGGCGATACCGGTTCCTGGCGTTCCCTGGTGGAAATGGTCGTCCGCCGCGGCGGCATTGATCATCACGCTGACCGCTGCATGGTGGGCCTCGCGGCCGCCGAAGGCTCCCCAGATCGTCTCAGTGGACGTGAAAGTAACCGGAGTCGTGCCGACACAGGTAGCGCCGGTGCCGGCGAGAATTCCGGAGAAGCTCACGCCGGCGAGAGTTCCTATCGCTCCTGTTGCGTATAAGGAGCCGCTGCGGGTGAAGATGCTGACGCCCGATCCGGACGTCGTGATTTATTGGCTGGTCGATCCAAAGGGGGAATGAGATATGAAGCGACTGTTTGCGATTCTCGCGGTCACGGCCGCGCTCGCGTGCGGCCAGGCAAAGCCGGCCTCACAAGCGGCCAATATCGAGCTGACGGTGTACCTGCTGTCCGGTGTGACTCAAGGAGAAGCGGCCGACGACGTTCCTCAGGATCTGGCTGCTACGGTGAAACAGTTGCGGTCGATCTTCAACTACAAGAGCTATAAGCTGACCGAATCCTTCATGCTGCGGGGGCGGTTAGGCGGGGGAGCCAGCGCTCAAGGCATGCTTCCGGGAAACACAGGTATACGGTATGAGTTCCGCTACGGCCAAGTACAGTCCTCTTCGGAAGCGCCGCCAGTATTCCGGATTAACGGGCTGCGCATCATTCTGACCAAGAATGGGATCTACCACCGGGATTCGGACGGAAAGTCCGTTCCAGACACGCTCGCCAGTATCAGCACCGACCTGGACATTCGCGAAGGGCAGAAAACCGTGGTCGGCAAATCCAGTATCAACAGTACTGGAGATGCGCTGATTCTCGTGATTGTGCCGAAGTTGGTTGAATAACTACTTCGTCACCGGCTGTAGCGAGCGGCTCTCGATGATGTGATCGATCATGCCGTACTCCAAGGCCTGGTCCGGTTCCAGAATGTAGTCGCGATCCACATCGCGCGCGATCTTTTCAACAGGCTGGCCGGTCGCTTTCGCGAGGATATCGTTCAGCGTCTCGCGCATTCTCAGAATTTCACGGGCGTAGATATCGATATCGGTGGCCTGTCCCGCCAGGCCGCTCATGGACGGCTGGTGGATCAGGATGCGCGCATGCGGCAAGCTGTACCGCTTGCCCTTAGTCCCGCACGCGAGCAGGACGGCCGCCATGGAGGCTGCTTGTCCTACGCAGTAGGTGATCATATCCGGCTGGACCAGGCGCATCGTGTCCAGAATCGCCAGGCCGGCTGTGATCGAGCCGCCGGGAGAGTTGATGTAGAGGGAAATATCCTTCTCGGGGTCTTCCGCCGCCAGGAAGAGAATCTGGGCGATGACCAGGTTCGCCACGTTGTCGTCGATGGGCGTGCCCAGGAAAATGATGTTCTCCTTAAGCAGGCGCGAGTAAATATCGAAGGCGCGCTCGCCTCGCGAAGTTTGCTCGACGACCATCGGAACCAGAACGGAATTCTGCATTGACTCTCTCCTTGGCGGGACGCGGCCAGAGGCCGCTGTAAACTGGGGCCAAGCGGCCCTCTGAACTCCATGATAACGCGACCGGATAGCAGCCGCGCCTGCCAGGACCCAATAGAATCTCGAAACCTGCCGATATAATTCTAGGGTGGGGAGACATACTCCTGGCCCTATGAAGACATGCGCATCCTGATTGCCGACGATAGCATCGTCTCCCGGCACCTGCTGGAGGCCACCCTCCGCAAATGGGGGTATGAAGTCGTCGTAGCCAGCGACGGGACGGAGGCGTGGAATGTGCTGCAAGGCGAAAATCCTCCCCGGCTGGCCATTCTCGACTGGGTCATGCCCGGGCTCACCGGGCCGGAAGTTTGCAGCCGCGTGCGCGAGACTTCCAAAAACGAGGATCAGAACTACACCTACATTGTCCTGCTCAGCTCGAAAAGCCAGCGGGACGATCTGATCGAGGGGCTGGAGGCGGGCGCCGACGACTATCTGACCAAGCCTTTCGACCAGCACGAGCTGAAGGTCCGCCTGCGCGCCGGAACGCGCATCATCGATCTGCAGCGGAAGCTGGTTTCCGCGCGCGAGGAATTGCGCGAGCAGGCCACCAAGGACTTCCTGACGAGGATCTGGAACCGCTCTTCGATTCTGGACGTGTTGACGCGGGAGCTGGCGCGCGCGTCCCGCGAACAGCGGTCGGTGGGCGTGGTGCTGGCCGACCTGGACCGGTTCAAATCGGTCAACGATACGTACGGCCATTTCGCGGGTGACGCAGTGCTGCGTGAGTTTACGCGGCGCATGACGGCCGCCATGCGGCCTTACGACTCCATCGGCCGTTATGGCGGGGAAGAGTTTCTGATCATTCTCCCCGGCTGCGACGAGCGGTGCACGGGCAACCAGGCGGAGCGCATGCGCGCCTCGCTGGCGAATGAGCCGATGATGATCGGGGACGTAGCGCACATGGTGACCAGCAGCTTCGGAGCGACCAGCTGGCGGCCGGACTCGAATTCGACCGCCGACGAACTAATTCATCTGGCGGACGACGCGCTGTACATGGCCAAGCACCAGGGACGCAATTGCGTAGCGGTGCTGACTCCTCCAGCCGCGGGAGCAGCCGCGCAACCCAAGTAGAACTGGCTTCAGGCTGAAACCGTCGGCTGCGGCGCGCGGTCGGCGACGGACGGCTTGCGCTTGCGCATCCAGGCGATCACGCGATATGCCAGCAGCACGGTGACGATTGCGGCGTACATCAGCGGCAGGCGGATGTCGGACTTGACCAGCCACCAATAGTGGATGACGGCGGCGATGGCCGTCAGATAAATCAGCCGGTGAAGCCTCTTCCAGCGTTTGAACGTGAGCCTGCGCACCCAGCCGGCCGTGGATGTGATCGCCAAAGGAAGCATGGCCAGGAAAGCCAGCATGCCGACGGTGATGTAGCGCCGCTTCATGATGTCTTCCCAGATGGCGGAAATCGTATTTTGCTTGGGGTCCAGAAACAGCCACATCGACAGATGGAGCGAGCCATAAAAGAACGCGAACAGCCCCAGCATCCGGCGGAAGCGTGTGATCTGCGGCCTGTTGAACAGCATCCGCAGCGGCGTGATCAACAGCGTGAAGCAGATGAAGCGGATGGTCCAGTCGCCGGTGTAGTGGGTGAGATACTCAATCGGATTCGCGGTTACGTAGTCGGTCGGGTTGCCCGTCCGGTATGCCTGGTAACAGAGCCAGGCCAACACGCCGAGAGGCGCCAGGCCCGCTAGGAACAGTCCTACCTTAGTCCACGGGCTGGAAAGAAATCGATTCATGCTGCCGAACGGCCTGCCGTGGCGGGCTAATGGAATTTCACCAGATCCATTCCACTGTAGAGGCTGGCCACCTGGTCGCCGTAACCGTTGAATTTCACCGTCGGGATTTCCATACCTTGCCCCAGGAAACCGCCCCCGAGCCGCCGTTCAACATTCTGGGGCCAGCGCGGATGGGGGACCTCGGGATTCACATTCGAATAAAAACCATACTCACGAGTGGAATAAATTCCCCAGTCCGTGGGCGGTTCCTTCTCGACGAAGCGGATGCGGGTGATCGACTTGATGCTCTTGTAGCCGTATTTCCACGGGATCACCAGGCGGACCGGCGCACCGTTCTGATTCGGCAGCGTCTCTCCGTACATCCCAAACGACAACAGCGTGAGTGGATGCATGGCCTCGTCCAGGCGCAAGCCTTCGAGGTAGGGGAAGGGGATACCGGCTTCACGCGGCGAGAGCATCTGCTTGGGATCGAAATAGGTCTCAAACGCCACGTACTTGGCTTTTCCGGTGGGCTGAACTTGCTTAAGCAGGGTGCTGAGGGAGAAGCCGATCCATGGCACCACGATCGACCAGCGCTCCACGCAGCGGTGCCGGTAGATGCGCTCCTCGGGCGGCGCCAGCTTCATCACCTCATCCAGGCTGAACGTCTTGGGCTGCATGACCTCGCCCTCGAGGCGAATGTTCCATTCCGTGGGGACCTTCCACTTGGGGGCGTTCTGCGAGGGTTCTTCCTTGCCTGTTCCGAATTCGTAGAAGTTGTTATAGCTGGTGACGGTGGCCTTGGGCGACGCCTTTTCATTTCCCAGGC
>Ga0210400_10003760_pt1 | contig 13332 bp, 8 predicted proteins | sample IncBWH26MmetaG_FD_155456 | JGI IMG/M metagenome (GOLD analysis project Ga0210400, IMG submission 155456) | Forest soil microbial communities from Barre Woods Harvard Forest LTER site, Petersham, Massachusetts, United States - Inc-BW-H-26-M | ecosystem: Environmental > Terrestrial > Soil >...
TTGAGCTTGATGTGGAAAAAATGGTGGCCGGCGAGCCGGATGCGGACACTCTGCGCGCCCTGTTCAGCGAACTCGAATTCACAACCCTGCTCAAAGAGCTGGTCCCTGTTATGGAGGTGCGGGAGACAGACTATCGCGACGCAAAATCCACGAACGATGTGAAAGCCTTAAGCAAGGCGAAGACGCTGGCGGTAGCAATCGAGACCGCACTGGCTGCCCGCCCAATTCAGGAAGAGCAGGAAGAGGAAGAGACCAGGGAAAACGAATCGGGTAATCTGCCTTTTGCTGCTGCTGCGGCGCCCGTCCCGGCTGAAACCGAAGCTGCTCCCATTAAAATCGCGTTCTCCACGGAGCCGGGAAAAGCGGTGATGGGCTCCCTCAATGGCGATGAACTCGGCTCGGAGCTGAAGAGATTGCTCAATGATCCCAAGATTCCTAAGGCCGTGCACGAATACAAGGCTGTCTTGAGGGAACTTGGACCCAGAGGAGTTGATCTGGCCGGAGTTCGCGATGAGCCCGCGCTCTATTCTTACCTGATCAATCCCACGTATGCGAACCATACACTTTCGGAAATAGCCGTCCGGGGCTTCAACCTGAAACTTTCCAAGTCTCTGGCCGAAGCCGCAGACGTGACCGGCCGCATCGCCACCGCGTTGCGCCTGGAAGTTGAGAGCTCGGGTCTGCTGAAGATCTACGAAGAAATCGATCTTCCCCTGGTGCCAGTCCTGGCCCGCATGGAAGAGGCCGGCGTAAAAATTGACTGCGATCTGCTGCAGGAGATTTCGGTGCGGCTGGACAAAGAGTGTGATGCCAAGGCCCGCGAGATCCACCAGAAATCAGGGTTTGAATTCAACATCAACTCGCCCAAACAGCTCGGCGATGTCCTGTTTAACAAGCTCAATCTGCCCAAGCCCGTCAAATACGGCAAAGGCAAGACAATCTCCACGGCTGTCGATGTGCTGGAAGAGCTCTCAACCGAGCATGAGGTCCCCAGGCTGGTGCTGGATTACCGCCAGCTCTCCAAGCTGAAGAGCACCTACGTAGATGCCTTGCCGGCCCTGCTGAACCATGGCACCAAGCGGCTGCACACCACTTTCAACCAGACCGGCACAGCTACGGGCAGGCTTTCTTCCACCAATCCCAATCTGCAAAACATTCCTATACGCACTGAGGTGGGCCGGGAGATCCGTGCCGCCTTCATCGCCGAGCCGGGATGCGTGCTGCTTTCAGCTGACTATTCCCAAATTGAGCTGCGCCTGCTGGCGCATTTCTCTGAGGACCCCCTGCTGGTGGAGGCCTTCCGCCGGGGGGACGACATCCATTCCCTTACCGCCTCCCAGGTATTTGGCGTGCCGCCTATGCTGATTGATGCCGAGCACCGCCGGCGGGCAAAGGCTGTGAACTTTGGAATCGTCTATGGTCTCTCTCCATTTGGTCTTTCCCAGCAGCTTGGGATTGAGCAACGAGAGGCCAAAAAGTTCATTGAGGCATACTTTGAGAAGTACAGCGGCGTGCGCAAATTCATTGACCGCACCCTGGAAGAGACCAGGCGGGAGCAGAAGGTAAAGACCCTGTTCGGCCGGGCGCGGCCCATTCCGGACATCAACAGTAAGAATGCCAATATGCGGGGCTTTGCCGAGCGCACAGCCGTGAATACCCCCTTGCAGGGCACCGCTGCTGACCTGATCAAGCTGGCCATGATTCGGCTGGATGAAGAGCTGCGGACGCGCAAATTGAAATCACGGATGTTGCTTCAGGTACACGATGAACTTCTTTTTGAGGTCCCTCTGGACGAAGTGGAGGCCATGCGGGAGCTGGTCCGGGAGAAGATGGAAGATGTCCATCCCCTCAACGTGCCTCTCCTGGTGGAGGTTGGTGTGGGACCCAATTGGCGCGACGTGGAGTAAAGCATTTCGATCGCAGGCAGACAAGCACAAACAACGAAGCTCTATCATTCTGTCATCCTGAGGGCGCGTTTTTTGCGCCCGAAGGACCTATGCATTCTAATGCGCTGCCAATCTTTTTCTGGCGGCGATAACTCTTGCACGTCTATGACGAGCACGAAAAGTTTCACGATCCCAAAGCCGCCTGAATAGCCTGCGCAATGGCGTTGGCGTGCTTTTCCATCTTTTCTTTCGATTCTGCTTCGATCATGACCCGGGCCAGTGTTTCAGTGCCTGAGTAGCGGACCACCACGCGGCCGGAGCCATTCAGATCGCGCTCCGCCTCTTGAATGGAGGCCCAGATCGCAGGAATCAGGCTTAACGGCTGCTTCTCCCGCACACGGACGTTCTTAATCACCTGGGGAAAGACCTTCATGCCGGCCACAAGCTCCGCCAGGGACTTGCCGCTGCCCGCCACAATTTCGAGCACGCGGAGAGCGGTCAGCAGGCCGTCACCGGTTGTCGCTTCCCGCGACAGAATAATGTGCCCGGATTGCTCGCCGCCGATCACCGCGCCGGACTTTTTCATCTCGTCCAGAACGTACTTGTCACCCACGGGCGCCCGTAACATTTTAATGCCCAGTGCTTTCAGAGCGACCTCGAGTCCCATGTTCGACATGGTGGTGGCCACCACTGTATCGCTGGCCAATTCACCGCGCTGTTTCAATTGGCGTGCGAGCAATAGCATGACCGCGTCACCGTTTACCACCTCCCCCTGGTGGTCGGCGAACAGGGCGCGGTCGGCGTCTCCATCAAAGCAAATTCCCAGATCGGCTTTGCGGGCGACCACTTCGCGGGCCACCACTTCGGGATGCAATGCGCCGCAGTTTTCATTGATATTACGGCCATCCGGAGAGTTGTGGGTGAATTCGGCGTTAATGCCGCACAGCTTAAATACCTCGGGGGCAATGGCGCTGGCTGCGCCGTTCGCGCAGTCCACGACCACCTTGATGCGTCCCGCTCCCGCGATTGGGCGGGCCAGCCATTGGACATAGGCCTGGTGTAACTGGATGTCAGCCGCAAGAGCGGACAAGTCCGTTGCAGACGGCGTCTCTCCTGCCAGCCGCGAGAAAATCTCTTGTTCAATCTCCAGCTCAGTGGCATCCGCTAGTTTGTAGCCATCGGGGCCAAAGACCTTGATGCCGTTGTCTTGCCAGGGATTGTGGGAGGCCGAGATTACCACCCCTGCCGAAAATTTATTAGTGTGGGCCAGGTAGGCGATGCCCGGAGTGGTGATCACACCGGCACTCTCCACCTCAGTCTGGGACGCACGAAGACCAGCCGAAAGCGTCTGGACAATCCAGTCGCTTGATTCACGGGTGTCCTGCCCAATCACGATGCGCCTGGGCCCTGCCGGAAGGTGGTGCCCCAGGGCCTGTCCAACAGCAAAAACTGTTTTCTTATCCAGAGGATATTCGCCCGCTACGCCGCGAATGCCGTCTGTGCCAAAGAGTTTTCTCAACCTGAGCACCTTTCCAATTCATCTTGGATGCAATTCATTGTACCTGCGGGACGGGAAGCCTGAATTTGGCGCCCTCTCTTTGGCGTTTGGTCATTCTGTCTCCGTAAATTATCTTTGCCCGAATGCAGCGCAGCTCCTGGAACATCGCCGATGAGAAATGCGCTTCGTGTGGGTCCCCCCGATCACCCGATGAACCGATCACCCAATCACCCGATTCTTAATCTCTTTCACCTCGGCGGTAAAGGTACCTCTAGCCACTCGGGCGGAAATTTGCTCTCCGGACGAAAGCTGGGCGGCATCCTTGACCAGCACGCCGTTCGTATCAAAGACCAGGGCATAGCCTCGTTCCAGGATCTTGACCGGAGAGAGTGCATCCAGCTTGGCGAAAAGCTGGTTGAAACGGCCGCGATGATCGGAGATACGAGCGCGCATGGCCCTGGCCACGGCATCGCTGCCGGCGTCCAGTTTGGCTCTGGTCATGGCCAGGGAACGACGAAAATCAAAATGTCGAATGCGAGCGGAAGCCACATCCAGCCGGCGATGCAATTCACGCAATTGCCGCTGATAGCCTGAGGCCAGGCGGTACGTAAGCTCATCCACACGCTGCGCTCGGCGGGAAATCAGATCCTGAATGCGGACAAACGCTCCGTGCTGCGCCAGTTCATTCAGTTGGCCTTTGGCCAGCAGCAACCGGTAGCGGGCAGCGCGGGCCAGCCGCTGTTGCAGGTGAGAAAGATGCTCGCCCAACTTCTGTTTGGACTCAATCACCAATTCGGCTGCAGCCGAAGGAGTCGCCGCCCGCAAGTCGGAGACAAAATCTACGATGGTGAAATCGGTCTCGTGTCCTACGGCAGAAATCACCGGAAGGGCCGATGCCGCAATCGACCGGGCCAGGGATTCATCGTTGAATGCCGCCAAGTCCTCAATGGAGCCGCCGCCGCGCGCCACGATAATCACATCCACACTCTTGGCACGGTTGAAGTACTTCACTCCCGCAGCCACCTCGGCCGCGGCCGACTCGCCCTGGACCTGGGCTGGGTAAATCAGGATGCCGACGTTTTCATGCCGCCGCGCCAGGATGTTGAGCATGTCTTGAAGCGCGGCGCCCCGTGGCGAGGTCACGAGGCCGATGCGTCGCGGCAACACCGGGGCCGGCTTCTTGCGCGATTTGTCAAAGAGCCCTTCCTGGGCCAGCTTGGCCTTGAGCTGCTCAAACGCGAGTTGCAGCGCGCCGGCGCCCAACGGCTCCAGGAATTCGGCGGAGAGTTGCAGTTCCCCGCGCTGCTCGTAGATGGTGATCCGTCCTCGCGCGATGATCTGCATGCCGTTGTCCGGCTTGAAACGCAGCAGACGGGCCTGCATGCGGAACATGACCACCCGCAGCAGGGCGTCGCCGTCTTTCAGAGCAAAATAAAGATGACCGGACTCGGAGCTGCGGAAATTGGATATTTCCCCTTCCACCCAGACATCGGTGTAGCCGCGTTCCACCGTAGTGCGGACGGCGCTTACCAGGTCGGTGACCCGCCAGATGCGCCGTGACGGAGCCTCGCCGCCAAAGGTGAAACCGAGTTGATCGCCAAGAGACACTAGCGGCAGTTTAGCAGGTTGAGCGAGCTTAGCTTCTGAGCTTCTGGCTCATAGCTTCTAGCCCGGATTATTTATGGAAAAATATGCAGAAAAAACAACTCGTCATCCCGAAGGTCTACTCGCGCCTCAGCGCGGGTAGATCGGAGGGACCTTGCGTTTTGCCATGAATAACAAGGAGACCTCCACCACAGCATCCGTTGCTGTCGCCTGTGCTCCATTTGCGTTATCGTTGTCCCCGATTGAAAAGCCAGAGGACCAGAGAGAGAATCAGGCTTAACAGGAGACAGGTCGCAAGAGGAAAATAAAAAGTCATGTGCTTGCCGCGATAGACAATGTCGCCGGGCAGCCGCCCCAGGGGAAGATGAAGCCTGCCCGCCAGCAGAAACACGACACCTGCGAGAGCAATGATCCCCCCAATGACCAGCAGGAGTTTTCCCAGATCAACCATGCATCAATATTTTAACGGGAGGCATGCGGATGGACAGAGCCGGTTGTGGAGATTTTTAGAGTTGCATCTCCACAACCGGGTTTGAATTTCTTACTGCCAGTAGCGGTCGCGCAGCTCAGTCTGTTTGTTGACCAGCGGAATCTCCTCGCCGGCAATAAAGACATGCTTCACATCCGTCTTCACGTCCAGAGGATCGCCGTTGGCCACCACCACGTTGGCCATCTTGCCCACGTCCAGGGAGCCAAGCTGCTGATCCACTCCCCACATCTGTGCCGGGTTAATGGTAATGGCCTTGAGCGCCTCCTCGTAGGGCAGGCCGAAGCCCACCGCATAGCCGGCTGCATAGGGAAGGTTGCGGGCCTGATGAGCATCATACGAAGCAAAGGCGATCTTGATACCGTGCTTCACCATCTCGGCCGGCAACCTGAAAACCGCATCGTAGCGTTCTGACTCTTTGGGCTCTTCGTAGATAGGGCCAACGATCACGGGAAAACCGGTGGCGGCAATCTTGTCGAGCACCCTGGCTGAGTGTGTCACATGGTTGAGGATCACCTTCAGGTGAAATTCATTGGCGAGGTCCAGAGCGGTCTCCACGTCATGCGGCTCTTCCGCGGCCAGCACCACCGGCTTCTGGCCGTGCAGGTAAGGCAGTAGCGCCTCAAGTTTCAAGTCTTTCTTAGGAGGGGTCCCCGGCTTATCACTGGATTTTTTCTTCTCGTAGTCCGCGCGCTTCTGTTCGTAGTCCTGCGCATCCAGAAAGGCCTGCCGAAGTTGCGCTGCCATGCCCATGCGGGTCTGCGGAAATTTGGCGCGCTCAAAGCTTTCATTGCGGCGCTGCCCTCCGGTGAAATTCAGCGGCAGCGCAATGTCGCGCACCACGAGCATCTCATTGGCGGAGCGGCCCGCAAGTTGAATAAAGGAGTCCTGGCCCGGAAGAGTATCTCCAATGGCCGGGGCCACAATGGCGTTGGTGATGCCGTTGATGCGAGTCACCGGAATCAACGCCGTTTCCGCGTGAAAGGCATCGTAGACGTGCATGTGGGGCATGATCTCATCGCTGTTTTCCAGCAGATCATTAGTCATCCTGTCTGCCGATATCTCGGTCAGGCCTAAGTGTGTCTCTGAGTCGATCAGGCCGGGATAGACCGTCATTCCGGTCACGTCGATCACCTTTGCGCCGGCGGGAACAGCTGTGGAAGCGGCAGAACCAAGTGCGGCGATCTTTCCATTCTGAATGACCAGAACACCATTTTCGATGATGCCATGCGTTATGGTCAGCAGCTTGCCTCCGCGCAGGACGAAAGTTCCACTCGAAGCAGACTGCATCCGCTGCGAAGCCTGGGGTTGCGATTTCTTATTCTGGGCCTGCGCCAGCAATGTGGCTGCCACTACGAAAGCGAGAACAAAATTCTTTAACATGATTACTGGACCTCCTTGGTATGGGTAAGGCCTAACCCGGCCAGGGATCGATCAAAATACACATCGCCATCAATCAGCACTTCGTCCGCCACGGCCGCAGACGACAAAGGGTAGCTGTTCCAGATGCTGATATCGGCATCTTTACCCACATCCAGAGAGCCGACGCGGTCGTCTACGCCGATGATCCACGCAGGGTTCAGGGTAATCATCTTCAAAGCATCGTCTTCGCTCACGTTGCCATAATGCATGATCTTGGCGGCCTCCTGGTTCAATCGCCGGGTTGTGTCTCCCGAATCGCTCTTGATGGCAACGCGAACTCCCTTGCGCATGGAGATGGCTGCGTTCCAGGGGATTCCGTCCCAGGCTTCATATTTAAAGCCCCACCAATCCGGCCAGGTGGCGATGGCTACGCCGTTGGCCGCCATCTGGTCCGCCACCTTATAGGCTTCAACGGCGTGATGAAAGGCCCGGATCTTATAGCCGAATTCCTTGGCAATGGCCATCTCTGTGAGGAACTCGTCGGCGCGATAGCAATGGATCTGCACCAGCAGCTTGCCCCGAAGCACGTCCGCCAGGGCCTCCAGCTTCAGGTCCTTCTTGGGGGCGTGCGCATCTTTGTCGCCATTTTTTACCTTGGTGTTGTAATCATCCCAATCGCGCATGTACTCGCGGGCCTCAGTAAACGCCTGGCGCATTACTTCGAAGTTGCCCATGCGTGTAGAGGGGAGCTGTCCCTTGCCGCCGTAGACCCGTTTGGGATTTTCACCGCTGGCGAACTTAATGGATTGTGGAGCGCCTGGAAAAAGCAGCTCGTCGCGACCCAGTCCATATTTGTGCTTAATCACGATGGCCTGGCCGCCAATCATGTTGGCCGAACCGTGCAGCAGCAACGAGGTGGTAACGCCCCCGGCCAACGCCCGATAGATTCCCTTATCGTTGTAGTCAAAAGCGTCCTTCATCATCATGTGCGGCGTGATGGGGCTGGTGGCTTCGTTGACATCATCATCAAGAGCGATGTGCGAATGCGAGTCAATGATGCCCGGCATCACCCACTTGCCGGCGGCATCAATCACCGTAGAATTGCTGGGCGCCTGTACGGTTTTTCCAATGGCGGCAATCTTCCCGTTGTGAATGTAGATAGAGCCATTCTCAATCCGGCCGTGAGTCACCGTTAGCAGCGTCCCTCCACGGATCACAATGTCATTGTGAATGGATGGCGTTTGCGGTGAGTTTTTGCCGGGAGTGGGATTCTCCGTCCGTTCGTTGGACTTAGATTCTGTGCTGGAAGTCGCCTGTTCCGGGCTCGCAGGGTACTGCGTTGCCGCAGACAGCTGTTGTGTTTGGGTCCGTTGCTGTGCCGAGGCAAATACGCCCAGCAAACAGCACAGAACCATCCAACACAAACGGGAGTGACGCACCATGGATTATTCTCCTTGTAATTGAAGATCTGACCGCGATTCTATGAACGAAATCGATGAGAGTCAACGAAGCTGCTCTGCCTGAAAACCAACTTTGCCTGAAAACCCGGGCTATTCGAACCACGGTTGTTATCATGCAAGAGCTATGAGAGCTGTAGTGCAAAGGGTTAGACGCTGCCGGGTCCTGGTAGAAAGCAAGAATGTGGGAGAAATCGGCGCCGGTCTATTGGTGTTGCTGGGAGTTGGAAAGGCCGATACCGAAGCCGCTGCCGATTACCTGGCCGAAAAAGTCCTCGGCTTGCGGGTTTTTGAAGATCCCGATGAGAAGATGAACCTCTCCGTTCAGGACATACACGGTGAGGTTCTGGTGGTATCGCAATTCACGCTCTATGGCGATGTGCGCCGTGGAAAGCGGCCATCGTTTGACGCTGCCGCCCGTCCCGAAGAGGCCCGCCTTTTATACGATTATTTCGTAGACAGGATTCGTGCCGCCGGCCTGCGCTGCGAAACCGGACAGTTTCAGGCAATGATGGAAGTCGAGCTGACCAACAGCGGTCCAGTCACCATTCTGCTGGACTCTGAAAAGACGTTTTAGCTCCATAAACTTTCAGTTCGAGAAACAACAAACGGCAGTTACGCAACGCGAGTCGCAGCTTCTTCCAGCGAGTTCCAGTCGGCAGCGGTCAAGTGCAATCCTGCTGCGGCTAGATTCTCTTCCAGGTGCTTGACCGACGAGGTGCCGGGGATCGGCAGAATTACCGGTGAATGGTGTAAGAGCCATGCCAGGGCAATTTGGGCCGTGGATGCTTTGTGCGAGTGCGCGATTTTATCAAGGAGGCCGCCGGGCTTGGCCAGCTCTCCCGCCGCAATCGGAAACCATGGGATGAAACCCATTTGGTGCTGAACACAGTACTGAAGAACGTCCTCGTGAGTGCGGTCGCCAATGTTGTACTTGTTCTGGACGCTCACAATCCTTGCTATCTTCTGCGCCTGTCTAACTTCAGTTACCGAGACCTCCGAGATTCCTATGTGGCGGATCTTGCCTTCATCCTGCATCTTTTTCAGTTCGCCGAGCGACTCTTCCACCGGGACCTTGGCATCAAAACGGTGCAACTGGTAAAGATCGATGCGCTCCAGCTTCAGCCGGCGCAGGCTCATCTCCACGCATTGGCGCAGGTATTCCGCCCTTCCGACCGGGGCCCACTTCTCTGGCCCCTGGCGCGTTAGACCACCCTTGGTTGCGATAATCAGGCCCTTGGGATACGGATGCAAGGCCTCAGCGATAAGGTTTTCGCTGACCTCTGGACCGTAGGCATCGGCGGTGTCGAGGAAGTTTACGCCCAGGTCGAGGAGGCGCTTCAAGACGCGCTTGCACTCTTTGGGATCCTTGGGTTCGCCCCAGATTCCGTCGCCCGTGATGCGCATGGCGCCAAACCCCAGGCGGTTAATTGTAAGATCTCCGCCAAGGGAAAAAGTACCGCTTGCAGATGCTTTAGGTATAGGCATGTGGGTTTGGATTCCATGAAACGCCGAAAGGATTCCGGGAATTTCAAAAATGCAGCATTCGTCCATGACTAGTCTCGCAACCCGGTTCGTCTTTCGGCTTCCTCGATAAAGTGGCCGCCATTTCCAGAACTCATTTACAATCTGCGGTACTTACACATGCAAGTGAGGAGCCCTGATGAAACGTGCCTTGTTCGCCGTATTGTTCTGCCTGACCGTGATGCTGCCGCTTTCGGCGGCCAATGACGAGGAACCGTTATATGGCTTTACCGCCACCAGTACCCGGACAGAGCGCGATTGGGAAAATAAATTTCGGGCCATCCCCAGTCCCCAGATTTTAAAAGACACCATGCAATTGCTGAGCGCTCGTCCTCATCACGTGGGCTCGCCCTATGACAAGCAGAATGCCGAATGGATACTCTCAAAGTTCAAAGAGTGGGGTCTGGACGCACAGATTGAAACTTTTGATGTGCTCTTCCCAACGCCTAAAGAGCGCGCAGTGGAATTGATTGAGCCGACCCACTACACCGCCAAGTTGCAAGAGCCTCCTGTGGCGGCCGATCCAACGTCGAACCAGCAGAGCGAGCAACTGCCAACTTACAACGCTTATTCCATTGATGGCGACGTTACCGCTCCCCTCGTTTATGTGAACTATGGATTGCCTAAAGATTACGACGCACTGGACCGGCTGGGCGTTTCGGTGAAGGGGGCCATTGTGATTGCCCGTTATGGCAACTCGTGGCGTGGCATCAAGCCCAAGGTGGCAGCCGAACACGGCGCAGTGGGCTGCATCATCTACTCCGATCCGCATGATGACGGCTACTTTGAAGATGAAGTTTTTCCCAACGGCCCCATGCGCAACGAGAACGGCGTTCAGCGGGGCAGCGTACTCGACATGCCCACCTATCCTGGCGATCCACTTACGCCGGGTGTCGGCGCCAAAGGAGATGTAAAGCGCCTGGCCATCAAAGATGCAGCTACCATCACCAAGATTCCGGTATTGCCCATCTCTTATGGCGATGCCAAGCCGTTGCTGGCCGCGCTCAAAGGACGCATGGCTCCTCCCGATTTTCGGGGCGGGTTGCCGATTTCTTACCACGTGGGACCCGGGCCGGCCAAGGTCCACCTGAAGGTGAAGTCGAACTGGGACATCAAACCTGTCTACGATGTGATTGCAAAAATTCCCGGCTCTGAATCACCCGACCAGTGGATCGTCCGGGGAAATCATCACGATGGATGGGTCAACGGCGCCGAAGATCCCATCTCAGGCCAGGTAGCACTGCTGGAAGAAGCCAGGGCACTCGGTGAGTTGCTCAAGCAGGGTTGGAAGCCGAAGCGAACGATTATTTATTGCGCCTGGGACGGGGAAGAACCCATGCTCCTGGGCTCAACCGAATGGGCGGAATATCACGGCGATGAACTGAAGCAGCACGCCGCCATCTACATCAACACTGACGGCAACGGGCGTGGCTACCTTCAGGTTGAGGGTTCGCATTCCCTGGAAAAATTCGTGAACAGCGTGGCCCGCGACATCACCGATCCGGAAAAGAACATCTCGGTATGGAAACGCGGGCAGGCCAGGCGGCTGGTTTCTGAGAATCCCCGCAATGCGGAAGATCGGGACGTGAAGAAAGATGCTCGCACGCGTCCTGACCTGCGTATCGGGCCGCTTGGATCGGGCAGCGACTATACCGCTTTTATCGATCATCTGGGCGTGGCATCGTTGAATGTTGGCTATAGCGGTGAAGATGATGGAGGGATCTACCACTCCATTTACGACGATTTTTACTGGTACACCCATTTCGCTGACAAGGATTTCGTTTACGGACGTGCGCTTTCTCAGACAATAGGCACCATGGTCATGCGCTTTGCCGATGCCGAGGTGCTGCCTTACGACTTCAACGATTTCACCGATACCATTCACAAGTATTCTGAAGAGCTCAAGACCCTGCTGAAGAACCGGCAGGATGAGGTCCGCGACCGCAATCAGGATCTTGACGATGGCGTGTACAACGCCATCGCTGATCCTCGCCGCCCAACCGTTCCTCCGGCGAAGGAGACCATGCCTCCCTTCCTCAACTTTGCGCCGCTCGATAACGCCGAAGCGGTCCTCCACCGGAGCGCCGAACGTTATTCAAGGGCGTTAAAGGCATTTGGCGGCGCCAACGCTTCGTCCCAGACGCTGCAGGAGCTGAACAGCAAGCTGATCCAGACCGAGCGCCGCCTTACCAACGACGAAGGCCTGCCCCGCCGCCCGTGGTACAGGCACCTGATCTATGCTCCCGGTTACTACACAGGCTACGGAGCAAAGACCCTTCCGGGAATTCGCGAAGGTATTGAAGAAAAGCGCTACCAGGAGGCCGAAAAAGAAATCACCAAAGTGGCAAAGGCCCTGGAAGCCTATGCCTCCGCCATCGATGCCGCATCCACAGATCTAGAGAAAGCGGGAAAATGATTTGCCGCCTGTTGATTTGAAGGGGCACGGCTTTGAGCCGTGCCGTAAGTTAGCAAAATACATCCGGCTTTAGCCGCTGAGGTTCCGTTTTTCTGTCGCAAAATGGACTTTTTCCTCAAGCTATTTTAGCTCCGGTGCAAAAGAGGCTGGCGATGCTATGCAGGTTTTAAAGCCGCTCTAATTCGTGTATTCGCGTGAATTCGCGGCTAAATTGATCTTCCAGAAGCTCTTCCATGCTCACCACCTTCGCCGGATTAATCAGCCTTCTTATCTGGACATATCTGCTCCTGGCGCGTGGAGCGTTCTGGCAGACAGGACGATGTACTGCTCCCGAATCTGTCTCCAAAAGAGTTCGAGGCCCTGTGGCGGTAATTGTTCCCGCGAGAAATGAAGCGGAGGTTATCGGCGCAAACATTCGCTCATTGCTGAATCAGACCTGTAGCGAATCACTTCACATCTTTCTGGTGGACGATGGCAGCACCGACGCAACGGCCCACATTGCCAGCCAGACCGCAGCTCTGGCTGGAAAAGCTGCCGCATTGACGGTGATCGCGGGCCAGCCTCTTCCGCCTGGATGGTCGGGTAAATTGTGGGCGATGCATCAGGGAGTGGAGCGGGCCCGCGAGTTGAATCCCCGATTTTTCCTATTTACCGACGCCGATATCGCTCATCAGCCGGAAAGCGTCGCCACGCTGGCCTCGATTGCCGAAGGCGGTCCTTATGATCTGGCTTCTCACATGGTGAAATTGCATTGCTCCACGGTGGCGGAAAAACTTCTGATTCCGGCATTTGTGTTTTTCTTCTTCAAACTCTATCCGCCGTTGTGGACTGCCGATCGCCGGCGCCGTACTGCCGGGGCCGCGGGAGGATGCATGTTAGTGCGTCCTGAGGCGCTGGACCGCTTCGGTGGCCTCGCGGCCATCAGAGACGAGATCATTGATGACTGCGCCCTGGCGCGCGAGGTCAAGCACAGTGGCGGAGGCCTGTGGCTCGGATTGACCAACTCGGCCAGGAGTATCCGCCCTTACAGGACTTTTGGTGAAGTAGGCAGCATGATCTCCCGCACTGCTTTCAACCAATTAAATCATTCGGCCCTG
>Ga0210400_10003764_pt1 | contig 13327 bp, 11 predicted proteins | sample IncBWH26MmetaG_FD_155456 | JGI IMG/M metagenome (GOLD analysis project Ga0210400, IMG submission 155456) | Forest soil microbial communities from Barre Woods Harvard Forest LTER site, Petersham, Massachusetts, United States - Inc-BW-H-26-M | ecosystem: Environmental > Terrestrial > Soil >...
AGCGGCTCTCGCGGTTAACAAACAGGCGCGAAATAAGATAGCCCAAATCCTGGAGGCGGTTGTATTTAAAACTATCTGCCAAAAAATTGTATACATAGATAATACCTGAGTAAGAATTGAGCTCGTTCTTTTTAACATAACCCGTTTTAAACATGGAATGACTCGCATCAAACTCAAAAACGTTACTGTGCATATAAAACACCAACATATCGCCCGCCACTTTAAATTCTATCTCGTGGTCGCTGGGAAAGCGGTAATCCACCCCGATACGCTTGTCAATTTTAGCCGCTTCGGCACGTAAATCATCAGCGATCATTTTTATTACATCCTTTAATACATTAAATGTATCATGCGTGTTGCGATAAACATCCTGCTTCATTACTGATTTTTCGCGAAGCAGTTTTAAAATAGTTTCTCTCTGGGCGTCGGCCATAAAAATTTATTGGGATATATAAAGATACAAAATGAAAGACAAACCGTGTGTTTTTAAATTCTTAATTAATGCTAATACGCAATGGCAAATAATACGCGCTGCTCAGAAGGTTTTCCGCTGTAAATGCAAACTCCTGTCTCCTTTTTATTGTTTAAGGGGATGCAACGAATAGTAGCTTTTGTTTCTTCTTTAATTTTTTGTTCGGTTTCGGCAGTGCCATCCCAATGCGCGTAAGTAAATCCTCCTTTTTCAAGCGCTTTTTTAAATTCATCCATCGTATTAACGGTACGATTACTTTCTTCGCGGCGTTTTAAAGCGAGGCTGAAAAGATTGTTTTGTATATCGTTTAAAAGCGCTTCGATTTTATCAGCAATTCCGGCAATAGGCAACACTTCTTTGTTTAACAAGTCGCGGCGGGCAACTTCAACAGTACCATTTTGTAAATCGCGCTCGCCGATAGCTACGCGAACAGGCACTCCTTTTAATTCGTATTCGGCAAATTTCCAGCCGGGGCGCTGTGTATCACGGTTATCATACTTTACAGAAATTCCTTTTTCCTCCAATGATTTTTTGATTGGTAAAATTGCTTCGGTAATTTTTGCGAGGCCTTCATCACCTTTGTAAATGGGAACAATTACAACTTGTACAGGAGCTAATTTGGGTGGTAAAACCAATCCGTTATCGTCGCTGTGACTCATCACCAAAGCTCCCATCAAACGAGTAGAAACTCCCCATGAAGTGGCCCAGACATAATCCAGCTTTCCCTCTTTATTTGAAAATTTTACATCAAATGCTTTGGCAAAATTTTGCCCTAAAAAATGCGAAGTTCCTGCCTGTAAAGCTTTACCATCCTGCAACATCGCCTCAATGCAATAGGTCTCCAAAGCACCGGCAAAACGTTCGTTGGCAGTCTTCACTCCTTTGACAACCGGAACAGCCATAAAATTTTCTACAAAATCGGCATACACGTTCAGCATACGCTCGGTTTCCTCAATCGCTTCTTCTTTGGTGGCATGTGCGGTATGACCTTCCTGCCATAAAAACTCGGCGGTACGTAAAAATAAACGGGTACGCATTTCCCAACGAACCACGTTTGCCCATTGGTTAATAAGCAAAGGCAAATCTCTGTAAGATTGTATCCATCCGCGATAGGTATTCCAGATAATTGTCTCTGAAGTAGGGCGAACGATTAATTCCTCCTCCAATTTTGCATCCGGATCAACCACGATGCTTCCGTCAGGAGCAGTTTTTAAGCGGTAGTGAGTAACGACGGCACATTCCTTGGCAAAGCCATCCACATGACTGGCTTCTTTACTGAAAAAACTTTTGGGTATAAACAACGGAAAATAGGCGTTTTGATGTCCGGTATCCTTAAACATCTTATCTAATGCCTGTTGCATTTTTTCCCAAATGGCATATCCGTAGGGTTTAATTACCATGCATCCTCTGACAGCGCTGTGTTCGGCCAAATCTGCCTTAACCACCAGCTCATTATACCATTTACTGAAGTCGCCTGCCCTTGTTCCTATTTCTTTACTCATAAATTGTGTTAAAACGGGTTATAATTTTGGAATACTTTTTGTACCTTTATCGTATAAAATCTTAGGGTGCAAAAGTAAGATTTAAAGATTAAGGCCATGAAAAAATTACTGATAATATTTACAAGCGTCACACTGGCACTTGTAAGTTGTAAAAACCAAACAGACGGTTTGGCTTCCTCTAATAATGCGGACGATGTTTACTACAATCCTGCAAAAGACCGTAAGCCGAATGTGCCTTCGCAGCCCGAGCAATACGTTGCCCAAAATCAGCAACAGTACGATCCTAATGCCGGAAAAATAGCAGCTACTGCGGCCGATAAAAATAACCCTTACTACAAGGATCCTAATTTTAATTACGACGATTATTACGATAACGCTTATGCAGCGCGCATACGCCGCTTCAATAATCCGCTTTACGGAACAGGCTATTACGACAGCTATAACACCAATTCTTATTTTTATAATGGTAACCCGAGCATGTACGGCAACAGTATTTACAACAGTTATAACATGGGTTATGGTAGTAGCATGTATGGTAATGGCGGTTACGGATATTACTCGCCTTCTAATTCTTTCTGGAATTCTTATTACAATCCTTACTATAACGGTTTCGGAAACTCCATGGGTTACGGTATGGGATACGGAAGCGGTTTAAGCATTGGTTACGGAATGGGCTATGGCTCGGGAATGGGTTACGGATATAATCCTTACAGCATGTGCAACATGGGTTATGGGTATGGCGGATACAATCCTTATATGTACGGAATGGGATATTCTCCCTACGGATACAGTCCATACGGTTATGGTATGGGTTACGGTTACGCAAGCCCGATGAATTACGGTGGTTATTATAACAGTTATGATTTTAACAGTAACAGTTACTCACATAATGGTCCGCGTGGTACACATAGTGGTGGAAACAGTACCACAACTTCCCCAATGCCTGCACCGCATCATATGATGATAAATCAACCAAGTGTTCAGGGTCCGCCAAGTTCTTCACCTTATAACACAGAACGCTTTAATCAGGTTTCTATTCCTAAAGAGAATTACACCAAAATTGTAGAAGCAAAAAATCCTGTTAATAATCCGATGTACGCACCGGTAAACACGCAACAAAACGGAGGTGGAGGAAGGCCTATTTATAATAATGGCGGCACTACCAATGGCGGGTATAATACCGGTGGATACACTAATCAGGGAGGTACTTACAATTACAATACGCCTCGCGGTAATGGTACAACTCAACCTACTAATACAGGCGGTGAAACACGGCCTCATAAATGGTTCAGTACAGGTGGTACAACCGGCGATAATACTAACGGAGGCTACAATAACAACAACGGTGGTTATAACAACACTCCTGCAACCGGTAAATGGGGCGGTGGTTTTGGAGGCAGCAGCGGCGGAGGTTATGGTGGAGGCAGCAGTGGTGGAAGTACTGGTGGTGGCGGAGGTGGAATTTCAAGGCCGCACAGATAATTTTTTGATTTAACTTTTCTTAACCCTTCAGCAATATATGCGTGAAGGGTTTTTTTTAAATATGAAAAAGCTTTTCGGGATAATTTTTGCAAATCTTCTGACCGGATTTATTATTGCGCAGGATGATGTGGATGCGATGCGCTATTCACAAACATCTTTTTACGGTGATTCCAGATTTATGGCCATGGGTGGCTCCTTCGGTGCATTGGGTGCAAATATCTCCTGTATGAATTTTAATCCGGCAGGAATTGCTATGTACCGCAATGGCGAATTTGTTGTTACGCCCGGTATACGTGTGCAAAATGCAAACGCTGTGCATTATGATAGTAGCAGCACCGATTTTTCCACCAAGCTGAATATTTCAAATATCGGTTTTGTAACAGCGTGGGACCAACGTAATCCTTATCCCGCACAAAGTAAATTGTATCCTAAATGGAATGAGCGCAATGCTTTTGGTATAAGTTATAACCGCCTGGCAGATTATAATTTTAATACAACCATAAACGGCAATACCTCCAACAGCAGTATTATTAATGATTTTGTAAACCTGGCGCAGGGACATTATCCGAGTAACCTTACTCCTACTTATGAAGGATTAGCTTATCAAACCTATTTAATCAATCCGCAAAGCAGCAGCGATAGCAGTCATTATTGGGGAATGATGTTGCCCAACACACCTCTACAACAACAAAAAACAATGAAACAGACGGGCAGAATGGGAGAGCTTGCTTTTTCTTTCGCGCATTCGTTTGATGATAAATTTTATCTTGGTGCTACATTAGGAATTCCCATGATAAAATATAACAGGCAATCTACCTATACCGAGTTGGATTATAAAAATGATATCAAACCTTTCCGGTCGCTTAAGTACGAAGAACAATTGCTTACTACGGGTACAGGGTATAATTTAAAGGTGGGTGTTATTTACAGAGCTACCGAACAAATCCGTGTCGGGGCTTATGTGCATTCGCCTTCAATAATAAATCTCAGCGATAATTACGAATATAAAATGACAGCCACGTATGACACGGCTATTACCTCTTCCGGTAATGTTTACTCATCCGATTACATCGGTTATTATAAATATAAATTATACACGCCTGCGCGCGCCGGTGCCAGTGCAGCTTATATATACAATAAGCTTCTTGCGGTTAATGCCGACGTTGAATTTGTGGGTTATGGTTCTGCAAGGTATAAAGACCCGGCAGGTGCTTTAAATAATATAAATTTTACCATTCAAAAAAAATATACGAGTGCTGTGAATGTAAGGATAGGAGGAGAGCTGAATACGGGTTCGCTTTTATTGCGCGCGGGATATGCGGGTTATAGCAGCCCTTTCGGTTCTTTTACCGGGAAATTTGCCCGCAGTTCGTACAGTGCGGGTGTTGGCTTTAAAAGAAAAAGTAATACTTATTTTGATTTAGGAATTATTTATACAATGTGGAACGAAAACTATTACCTGTATGATCCCGCCCTTGTACAGGCAACCAATATCCGCAACTCCGTGCTTTACTTTACTTTTACTCTGGGAGTTAAGTTTAATTAATCTATTTTATTCGTAAAAAAGCCCGTAAATACTATATTTGTAAAGACATTAATACGTTTGCACATGAGTACTGCAATTGACCACGAAAAGATTTTTGATTCGAAGCTTGAGGCTAACGATTTTGTTGAGCCCAAAGACTGGATGCCGGATAATTACCGCAAGCATCTTATCAGGCAGATATCGCAGCACGCGCACAGCGAAATTATTGGCATGCTGCCCGAAGGCAACTGGATTACGCGCGCCCCGAGCCTTCGTGCAAAAATTGTTTTACTTGCCAAAGTACAGGACGAAGGCGGTCATGGATTGTATTTATACACTGCAGCCGAAACATTGGGTGCAAGTCGCGATGAATTATTAGATGCCTTACATACAGGCAAAGCAAAATACTCTTCCATTTTTAATTACCCAACTTTAACATGGGCCGATATAGGCGCTGTGGGTTGGTTGGTTGATGGAGCCGCTATTATGAACCAGGTAATGTTGCAACGAACTTCTTACGGGCCTTACAGCCGGGCAATGATTCGTATTTGCAAAGAAGAAAGTTTTCATCAGCGCCAGGGATATGAAATTATGTGTCATTTATCATTCGGAACTTCCGCTCAAAAAGAAATGGCGCAAGATGCTTTAAACCGTTGGTGGTTTCCAACCATGATGATGTTTGGCCCTCCTGATAAAGATTCGCCGAACAGCGCGCAGGCGTTGAAGTGGAGAATTAAACGCGAAACCAATGATGAGCTTCGCCAGAAATTTGTTGACCGCACTGTTGCGCAAGCAGAATATTTAGGATTAACCATTCCCGATAAAAATTTAAAATGGAATGAGGCTAAAGGCGGTTATGATTTTTCTGAACCGAACTGGGAAGAATTTTATAATGTAATTAAAGGAAACGGTCCCTGTAACAAAGAACGTTTGGAAGCACGAAACAAAGCGCATGCAGATGGCCTTTGGGTGCGCGAAGCTGCGATGGCTTATGCGGAGAAGAAAAAAGAAAGCCTGGCCGCTTAAATTAATAAATCGTCAATTAATAAATCGTAAATAATAGTATGTCAAAAGATTCACAAGGCCCGTTATGGGAAGTATTTGTACAAAAAAAAGCGGGACAGCCTTTTGTTCATTGCGGCAGTTTGCATGCCTACGATAAAGAAATGGCTTTGCAAAACGCCCGCGATTTATATACACGACGCAGCGAGGGAATGGCTTTGTGGGTGGTGCCGGCAGCCGCTATAGTTGCAAGTAGTCCGGAAGATATCGGGCCTTTCTTCGATCCCTCCAACGAAAAAGTTTACCGCCATCCAACGTTTTATTTAATCCCGGAAGGTGTAAAGTATATTTAGTATTAAAGTATAAGGAAATAGTATAAGTATATTAGGTTGACAAATCAATAACTAAATAATTCAACAAATCAATAATTGTGAATACACAGGAAGCATTATTTAATTATATACTCCGCCTCGGCGATAATGGCCTGATCTTGTCGCAACGTTTGTCCGAGTGGACTTCTAAAGGCCCTTTTCTGGAAGAGGATTTAGCGCTTACCAATATCGCTTTGGATATTATGGGGCAGGCAAATTCTTTATTGGATTACGCTGCGAAAATTGAAGCAAAAGGAAGGACTGCTGATGCCCTGGCATTTTTCAGAAACGAACGCGAATTTTTTAATACACTTTTAGTTGAACAACCTAATGGCGATTACGCGCAAACTATGGTACGCCAGTGTATGATTGATAATTTTGAAATTTTATTTTACGGTGCGCTGAGCAAAAGCAAAGATGAAACTTTGGCTGCTATAGCTGCAAAGTCAGTAAAGGAAATTACTTATCATGTAAGGCATTCTTCAAGCTGGATAGATCGTTTCGGAAATGGCACCGAAGAAAGTCATGCGCGGGCGCAGAGGGCGTTAAATGAATTCTGGCGTTTCAGCGATGAGTTTTTTGAAATGAATGAAGTGGACATGGTTTTATTGAAAGAAGGTATCGCGGTGGACTTAGCGGTACTCAAACCTGTTTGGAAAAAAAATACAGAAACCATTTTTGCCAAAGCAAATTTAAAATTGCCTGAAACAACATTTATGCAAACCGGCAGCCGTAAAGGAGTACATACCGAACATTTAGGATATATACTGGCAGAAATGCAACATTTGCCAAGAATGCATCCTACAGCTAAATGGTAATAAAGGTACGAAGACAGAAGGATGAATATTGCAAAAAAGAAAAAGAAGTGAAAAAGATTTATCTCATATTATTTCTTCTCTCATTTAAAATTATTTTCTCACAAAATTATTCATGCCAGATTGCGCTATTGAAATATAATGGCGGCGGCGACTGGTATGCAAATCTCGAAACTTCTTTGCCTAACCTGATTAAGTTTTGTAATGAGAATTTAAAAACTACAATCAATCCTGAACAGGCCATTGTTGAGGTAGGTAGCAACGATATTTTTAATTATCCCTTTTTGCACATCACCGGGCATGGCAATATTATTTTTACGGATGCAGAGGCGCAGAATTTGCGTAAATATTTAATGGCAGGCGGTTTTTTACATGTTTCGGATAATTATGGGTTGGATAAATTTATCCGGCCTCAACTAAAAAAAGTTTTTCCGGAATTGGAATTGGTTGAACTTCCTTTTGACTATCCTTTGTATCATCAGAAATATGATTTTCCTAAAGGGTTGCCAAAGATTCATGAACATGAGGGCGCAGCGCCAAAAGGATACGGATTAATTTACAAGGGAAGACTGATTTGTTTTTACGATTACGAATGCGATTTGGGAGACGGATGGGAAAGCCCTGAAGTACATAAGGATAGCGAAGAGACAAGGCAAAAAGCATTGAGGATGGGAGCTAATATTATTTCGTACGCGTTTTTAAATTCGGTTTTCGTAAAGTGAAAAGAATAATTTGCATATTGATTTTTGTTGTAAGCGTTTTTGCAAAGAGTTTCGCCCAAAGCGATTCGGTAGCGTTTACCAATGATTTTGTACTTAAGGAAGGGGTTTATCTTTCTTATACTGATTTCCGGAAAAACATGCCTGTGCCCAAAGATGCCATACAAAGTAAAGAAGATAAAACGCAATTGGATTTTATCAGCAAAATGGTTGCAGACAATAAAGAAATTATTATTTTGTATAACGGAACAGAAAATAAATTGGAAACAAAAAAACTTTGGGGTTATTGTCAGAACAATGCGGTTTATCTTAATTACGAAGGAAAGTTTTATCGTGTACCTGTATTCGGCAACATCAGTCATTTTTTAGGAACTGTAGAAGTATACAACTACAATAATTACGGAATGTACGGTGGCATGTATGGTGGCATGGGTGGCGGAATGTACGGGCCAAGTACACCCATTAAGCAGCGCGAGATGCGCCAGTTTATTTTTGATTTTTACGGCGGCGAGATTATGGATTACACATTATCCAATGTGGAAATTTTAGTGAGCCGCGATATGAAACTATACGAAGAATTTATGCAAATGAAAAAAAGCAAGCGCCGCGATATGATGATGATGTACGTACGTAAGTTTAATTTAGCACACCCGATTTATTTTCCCACAAAGTAGTTTTTGTTTCACAAATAGCACTTGTATTCTTTGCGTTTCTGCGAGAAACCTAAAAAGTAATATTCATCTCCAACTCTTGTTTATCACGCAGCACTTTTACTTTGGCAGCATCTCCTTTTTTAAATTTAGAGAGAGCTTTCATATAGGTTTGTACTGAGTCAACTTCATCATCGCCTAATTTGATAACCACGTCGCCTTGCTTTATTCCCGCTTTTGATGCCGGTTTTCCTTCGGTAACTCCGTCTATACGCATGCCTTTTCCTTCAAAAACATAATCGGGCATTACGCCCATAGTAACTTTAAAGCTACCACTTTTTGTGTCGGGCGTTTTTGTTTTAAGAAAAGTCAGTTTGGGCATTGCATCGGTTTCTTCAATAAGTTTAACAATGTACTCCAAAACTTTTTTCTCGCCTTCGTAATTTATTTTGTTTGCATCATCGCTTGGTTTGTGGTAATCACTGTGCTGGCCGGTAAAGAAATGCAATACAGGTAAATTTTTCAGGTAGAAAGAAGTCTGATCACTCGGGCCGATACCGCTGCTGTCTTTTTTTATGCTCAGTGGACTTTGCATTTTATCAATTAAAGGAACCCAGATAGGAGAGGTGCCAACTCCGTATATAATTATTTTGTTGGTGCTATCGTTTAAGCGCCCGATCATATCCATGTTTATCATGTAATTGATGCTGTCTAATGGTAAAGTAGGTTTTTCGCACCATTTTTTAGAACCTATTAGTCCAAGTTCTTCACCCGAAAAACAAATAAATAGAAAATTATAGTTTTCTTTTTTGTTGTTGGTTGAAAAATACTTTGCCAGTTCTAAAACACCGGCAGTTCCGCTTGCGTTATCATCAGCGCCGTTGTGTATTTTACCTTCGGGGTTTGCGTCTAAACTGTTGTGGTCGTGCCCCAGGCCAAGATGGTCGTAATGTGCGCCGATTACAATGGTATACTTTGCATTGTTATTTAAAAAAGCAACCACGTCTTTTGATTTTTTTTCTTCGCCCGTTCCAATCGTATCATGCGGATGAGCAGGAGTTTTAAAGGTGAAATCGTAAATAAAACCGTTATTGCCTTTGGGCGTAAGGTTATAACTTTTAAAAGTGGCGGCAATATATTCAGCAGCCACAGTTTCTTCTGCGCTTGAAGTGCCGCGGCCTTTTAAAATATCGCCGGCTAAGAAGTTGATGTTCTTTTTTATTTCGGCTACAGAAATAGTTTGTGCAAAGTTTTTAGTACAAAAAACCAAAAGGACGGGAAAGAGGAATTTTTTAAGCATATGCAAAAGTAATGGATATTTCGGGCTTTTTGCTAAGGTAATTCTTTCAGAAAATTCAGGTAGCTCATCGGAGGATGTCCTCCTCTGGAGGGGGTAAGGGGTTGTTTTATTTTTTCTTCACTTTTTGTTTTGCATAATTCCATTCTTTAATATTTTCATCCTCAAAAACATCAACCATCAAGGCTTTTTCGCCGCCGTTTTCATGCATTTTCTTGAATGATTTTTCCCAACCTTTTCGGGAAGATGTTTTAGGTTTTAAAATGATGTAGCCTTTCTCAAGAATTAATTCAAGAGTGCCCTTAATGTTATACTTTTCAAGTAAGGTTTTTGATAATCGTACCCCTTTAGAGTTTCCGATTGATATTAATGATATGTCCATGATTACATTTACATAAATCTCGCAAATTTTTAATTTGTTGAAAAACATCATATTATAATGACTCTTGCGATTAAAACTCCACTTCAATCACTTCGCTCAGTTTGGTTTCTGCGCCCGAGTTAAAAGTTGCTTTAATTCCGTAACGATATTTATTGTTGGGATAAAGTTCTTTATCAATAAAATTGGCTGTTTTTGCATCCAATGTTTTATAAATACGCAAAGGATCATTGGCTTTTGCTTTGTATAAGGTGTAATTGTAAATTGTTTTGCCTTTCAATTCCCAAAACAGTTCAATACTTCTTGTTTCTAAACTTACTATCGATTTAAAGTTTTTTATTCCGGGTAAAAAAAGTGGTTTAAATAAAATAAAATGAGTTTCAGTAAAAGAATTATTCCCGGACTCATCAACAGTTTCAATTTTATATTGATAACTGTTTTCCGGAATTAAATTGCTGTCAGAAAATTGTTTTCTGTTTTCATTTGCTAACCATTCTTTATAAAATTTCCAATCAGCCGAATTTTCTTTTTTATAAAGTTTGTATTTTTTAACATCGTTGCTGCTGCTGTTGTGCCAGTTTAAAATAATGGAAGAGTCGGTGGGAGTGATTTTACGGAATACAATTGCTACCGGTTTAATTTTATCAGGACGAATTAATTTGCAGTACTTACTGTAATCTGAATTGTTGTAGACTTTATCCACCGCCCTTAACGTGTAAAAAATTTCTTTGGTAAGTGTTTTAAGCGAAACAGAGTCTTTAAAAGTGTTTTGTGTAAGTATTTTTCTTGTCAGCTCAAAAGGCTGTTCTTTTAAACTGTTGCAACGATAAACCCGGTAGCCGAGTAAATCTTTATCGGTATTTATGGCCCATGTAATACGTATCACGCCGTTGCTGTCAATCGTTCCGGTTGGTTCGACGGGAACAGCAGGCGGGGTTTCGTCAATCAATTTGGCATAAGTTACCATCGAGAAAGAAGAGTCGTTGTAAACATTGATCGCACATATTTTGTAATAATTAGTTTCTAAAGGTTGCGTGTCGCTGAACAAAATTGTTTCGGACGGTAAAGCTTTTGAAATACAAGTATAATTTCCCCCTTTTTTTTCACTCCTTAAAACAAAGAAACTCTTTAATAAACTTTTATCAAAACTTTCTGCCATATGAAATTTCAAAAGCACAGAATTATTTTTGACTATTACCGTGCTGTCAATGAAAGGATATTCATTAAAATCAGGCTTGCCCTTACCACTCACCAAATTAGAAGGCTTGCTTAATTCACCAAAGTAGGAAATCCCCCTTATTCTATAATAAAACTTTTTATTATTTGCCGGAATACTGTCGCCGTACACAGATTCGCTTTTGCCCTCATCGTATTTTGTGGTAGAGCGGATAAAAGGCGATTTATTGACTATTTTGTAATTTATGCTGTCTTCCGAACGTTCAATCCAATAACCGGCATAATCTTTTATAGTTTTTGTAACAAAATTCAAAATAACTTTTCTATCTCCGAATTTTGCATTTAAGGTTTCTATTTTTTGAAGTGCGCTTAATTCTTTCGGATTTACTGCTATAATGGCCGACGTATATTTTATGTTTTTCGGGACATTCCATAATGAAACGCGATACACATAAACTTCATTTTCGTTAAAGGTGCTGTAGCAAATGTAAAGCCCGTTTGCAACAGATAATTCTTTATACAAATCGCATGATTTCATAGACATGCCAAAAATCATTTCTTGTTTTTGAAAAGTAGTTTTCGGGTTTGATGAATATAAACTTGCAAGTAAAAAAGATGCAGATTTATTTTTTGCCAGTAAAGATTTCCAACGCTCATCATCTTTCTTCCATGGCATCAGTGGTAATGAATTTAGTTGAACAGCATTTTTAAATTTTACAGAATCCGCACCGCCTTCCATATATTGGTCAAACGAAATACGCTCTACTTTATATCCGTACAAATTTCCCGTTTTCCATAAATTTTCATTGCCCGGTGCCCAGCGTAATTGTATGTTTCCTTTTTTTACGAAGGAAAGAACTGCCATATCCGGCGATTTGGGCAATTGCGCAAAAATGAAATTGCTGAACAATAAAGCTATATAAATGAATTTACCTTTCATTTTAATTGCTGATAGTACAAGCGTTTCCTAATTCAAAAGCACAATCAAAATGTCCGTGGAAGACACCCAGAAAATCATAATTAACAGCTATTTCTCCGTTAACGTGACTCGGGTTGGGAAATTTCCCACCTAACATAGCAGCGGCAGAGACAGTAACCAATGTTACATCAAAGTCGGCACCGAAAAGTGTACCACGCGCACCAATATTTCCCCATAATGATGCATACACATCTCCCTGTGCGTACCAGCCGTTAAATCCGGCTCTTCCGGTTGAGCCTGTGCAATGCGCATTGGAGCCGTAATTAATTGCCATTACATCAAATCCGGCCATAAGCCCTAAATTATAATACACGCTAAAATCAGATAAACCAAAACTACCGCTATTGCCTGCGTTTAAACTTGCGCCCATTACAAGCCCGTTACCATTGGAAGCTTTGGTGACATTCCTTGTATCTGCAAAACCGTGACCGAATATATTCTCAACTTGCGATGGAGGTTGTGGAATAGGTTCCAGTTGATTTCCCAACATGATATAAGCGTTTAGTATTGCAACTCCTGCAAGATTTACATTTACGCGGTTATAAGGCTTTCCGAAATTTATATACCAAACAGATTTATCAGTATGCATTTCCGCTTGCCCTTGTGCGCTTACACTTGTCAGATTAATTTTTGTATTGAGCAATGCGTGCATCACATCATTTTGATGATCGTATATAAGTGAGAAAGCAACTTTAACGGGCTGAGAGGATTTTACTATGGGTACACGGTCGTTTATTTTAACAAACATAAAGGCGTTGCCGGCAAATTTTATACTTCCTAATCCTCCGCTGTTTGTAAACAAAATCTCAAGTGCCACGTCGCCGTTAAAAATTTCGTTGTTGGGATAAGCACCTAAAGTAACACCGGCTTTAATTCCAACACCAATCGTACTATCGGGAATATAATTTTGCGCACTACCGAAAGAAGAATTATAAAGCGAAGCAATCTGATTAATAGT
>Ga0210400_10003767_pt1 | contig 13322 bp, 11 predicted proteins | sample IncBWH26MmetaG_FD_155456 | JGI IMG/M metagenome (GOLD analysis project Ga0210400, IMG submission 155456) | Forest soil microbial communities from Barre Woods Harvard Forest LTER site, Petersham, Massachusetts, United States - Inc-BW-H-26-M | ecosystem: Environmental > Terrestrial > Soil >...
CAGCACTTCGGCGACGATGGCTGCACCGCGATCCTTAGATTCAACATACCATTCTGAAGTCTCGATGACGCTTGCGAGGCTCGGGCGGCTGTCGTGCTCGTCGATATTGAGGACGTGCTCCGCCCGGTCGCTGTTGGGGTTGAGATCAAACGCCGGTGCCAGACGCCAGCCGGAAGCCGTCAATAGAAATCCATGATTCCTCAAATGATCGTCTCGGTTGCCTATGGCGACGTTGAATGCGACCCGCCGGAAGAGCTGTTCGAGATCGGAAGCAATATGGTCTTTGGCGCCATGCGCCTGCAGGAACTCCGCGAGATCAAGATAGCTTGTTCCTTCGCTCTGATCCTTACGCAGAAGTGCCATCGCGGAAGCATAGAACCGCCGGCGAGCGGCTGCTCGATCGAAGCGCCGCACGCAGAAGGTATGGTAGTCGCCGCGGAAGCGACGCAACTCCGATTGCGCTACGTCGATTCCAGTCCTCGCCGCCAGTCGCTGCGCAAGAGCTTCCCACGCACCGACATCGCGTGTGTCGTCGGCGGCCGGAAACTTCGCGATCCATAAACTGCCGTTAGTTTCCGAGAAGCTCGCTTTCGGTCGCGCGCCGCCTAAAGAGGCGCCGGGGGCGACGAGAACCTTGAGCCACTGCCGCAGAGCCTGAAGATCATCAATCCGCTTGGCGGAAAGTTCACGTGCCACGATCTCCAGTTCCTTGAGACTCGCAACCGGCGGCACGGTGAGTGCCTCATGCGCGAGGAAGACCTCCTCTTCGGCACGGCGAAAACGGAGCGCGCCTTGGCGGCTCACGTCCTCGACGCCTAGGAGAAAGTCCCAGGCATAAAGCGTCCTTGGTTTTCGGCTCTCATCTTTCGCTGCAAGGGCTTCTCGGCGCTTTATGAGAGTTTGGCCCCAGCGATCGGGTGCCGAATCGTCGAAGACACGAAAATTACCCGCCTCCGCGTTTGGGAAATAGGTCCCTTCACCCAATGACAAATCTGGGTCTAAGGCGAAGGCCTGTGAATTCTTGAGCCACTCGGGCTCGTAGACGAAGCGCAGCGTGCCGCGATCATGAGTGAGGGTGCCTACGCGCGTGCGCTCGAAAAAGTCCGCATCGAGCCACACTTCCACTTGGTCCGTCATGGTGCGCGCTCTTTGAGATTCGGTGCCTGTGCGCGCGCGCTGCTGCGACGGCGGCGCACCGGGAGCGCTTGGTCTTGAAGCAGCCGACCGGCTTTATCGTCGCGTGCCAGCGCGTCGAGGTCGCTCTCAAGTCCGAGCACCGCGAGAATTCGAAGTAGGGTGCCGACTGCGATTGCGGGGCTTCCCGCCTCGGCGCGAAACAGCGTCATCCGTGAGATGCCCGCGCGCTGACAGGTCACTTCGATCGTTAGTTTTCGGCGCAAGCGGGCGAGCCGCAAGCGCTCGCCGAGCGCTGCAAGGACACGCTTTTGACCGGGGTAGAGGGGCGACTGTTTTGCTGGCATGTATCACAATATAGACTAATACATCAAAAAAGTCTATAACGTGATACTAATACGACGCACAACAGAATATTGTTCCAATAAGGTATCTTAAAATGGACTTTAAACCACTTTAGGTCCATTTTATGAAACCTTATGAAAGCGACGAAAAACAAAGCAGTTCTGCCGCTACGCCTGCGGCGGGGCATTGCCAAGCTCGGCGCTGACATTTCCATAGCGCGACGTAAGCGCTCCTTGACCATTGGCATGATGGCCGAGCGAATTGGCGTTCATAAAAATACCTACCTGAAAGTCGAGAAAGGCGATCCGACTGTCTCCTTCGGAATCTACGCCATGACCCTTTTTGTCTTGGGTCTATCCGATGCACTCACGGCTCTAGCCGATCCCGGCCGAGATGACACCGGCCTCTTGCTCGACGCAGACCACTTGCCGAAACGCGTCCGTCCGCCTAAGGAACCTCAAGCATTATGAAGCGCACGATCGGCGTGTTCTCGATGACGCCAGTCGTCGCATTGGCACGCTTCGCTTTGACAGCCAAGGCGCACGTCGAAGTGCCGCTTTCGAATACGACAGTCAGTGGCTTGCCGCTTAAGTTCCGAAAATTCTTCGTAAGATATTGATCGATAGACGTCGCCAGAAAGGCCTGCGAATTCGTAATGTGTGGGTCAGGGGTCGAATCCTCTTTGCGGCACAAAAAAATATCAATTAACTAAAATAGTTACTTTGATTTGCGCAGATGCGCTCTAAGGTTTTTGCTTCTCGCGAACCGCTCGGAGTTCTTTCACTGCCAGGAGATCCTTCTCCCGGCCCAGTGCTTCCTTCGCTAGGATCAGATCGTCTAGCGACATGACGCGGCAGGTGCGCTCGAACAACTCCACTTCTATCGAAGCGGCCCGTACGCGGACAAACTCTCCGACACCCAGAATTGAAGTCAAAATATCCACGGGACCGAAGTCGGTTCTGAGATACAGATTCCGAATCTCGACGCCCGGATCGGGGTTGTCCAAGAAGGAAGTCTTTTGTGAAGTCAGGCGATGAGCGGGCTTTAGATCACGCAAAGCGTCGGGCAGTTTCGTCACGTTCTCGCTGCTTAAAATTGCGCATACATCCAAATCTCGTGTGACCAGTGAGGAGCCGTGCAGAGTCGCAGCGAAACCGCCGACGATGACGAAGTCGATGTCAGCGTCGCAAAGACGCTGAAGCAGTCGGTTGATGTCGATCACGGATCCGCCGGCCGGCGTCTTCCATCTCAAGCGCCAGATTGAGCGCTGCCTGATGGTAAAGCGCGCGTTGCTCGTAAGAATACTTCAAGCTCTCGTTGACCAAGCTCAGGTCGAAGCCTGCGCGCTCCGCTTCTTCAATTGGATTTAGAGTACGAATCACGTGTTCAGGGTAGCCGTGCGGCGCCGCTGTTGGCAAGTCCCAACGGCTTAGTGGGCAATCCTCGAAATCAGCAATTCACTTTCGTCGAGATAGCGCGGTCTCTTCATGCTGCTGGACCTTGCCTAGCGACTGCGCGCGGGCGCCTTCGTGCGCCTGCGGGTGCAGTTGACGATATCGATCTTCAGCTGCTTGAGTTCGGCGATTCGCTGATCTATGCGCTCGTCCCAGACCCGGGACACCGGCGCCCAGTCTTTCTTCAGCAGCGGGAATCGGTCTGGCAAGGAAGCGAGTTGCGCCGCGATCTCCTCGAGGCTGAAGCCGGTCTCGCTGGTCGTGTCGGTTAGCGTCAGAATAATGACTTAGCGCGAGTGCGTGCCCTTCGCGCTAACGCGCAGCACCGCTGCCGGGATTACCTGAAGAACGGGATAATATTTCTCCGTATCGGAGATGTTATGCCTAAATCGAGAAAGCTGTTTAAACTATGAGTAGGAAACAATAACGCGCAGGGAATTGCGCGAAATTGATAGGAGCAGTGAAACCATGCGAACACTATCGACAATCTTTTGCCTCATTGCTCTCGCCGCAGCAGGCGCCGCCACCGCGCAAACGCCGGCTACCGCCGATACGCCAATAAGCCTCGCGAACGCCACCTTTACCCAGCCGATGGCATGGACAGCCAAAGGCGACCCGACGGCCATGGTACTGACGCCGCCCGAAAAGGACCTCGAGCTCACCTTCGTCGACGTGCCGAACGCCGCCGGTGCGGACAGCGCCGTTGCTGCGGCGTGGAGCCGACAATATCCGGGCTTCGCGCGAGAACTCGAGGTCAGCGTGCCCGGGGCGGCTAGGGAAGGGTGGGAGGAGCAAAAGAGCTTCATATATCGCACTTCACCCGCGGAGCATCAGCAAGTGCGCGCCATTGCCTTTCGCAAGGGATCTAAGTGGACGGTGCTGCTCATTCAAGGAAGCGTCGCCACCTTTGAAAAGCGAGGAGGCACGCTCGCCCTGGCGCTTGCAAGCCTGCGTCCTGCAGGCTACACACGCGAGAGCTTCGCTGGCCGGACGCCGCACCCGCTCGATGCTAAAGGCATTGAAACCCTGAAGCAGTTCCTGTCTGCCTCGATGCAGCAGCTCGATGTCGCGGGCGTGTCGTTTGCGCTGCTTGACCATGGACACCTCGTATATGCGGGCGGTCTCGGCGTCAAAGAACTCGGCAAGCCCGACAAAGTGGACGGAGACACGCTGTTTCGCATCGCCTCGAACACCAAGGGGATGTCAACATTGATGTTGGCGAAGCTTGTCGACGAGGGCCGCTTCTCTTGGAACGACAAAGTGACGAAGGTTTATCCGTCGTTCCGCTTGGGGAGCGATGCGACCACGGCATCGGTGGAAATGCGCCATCTGGTATGCGCGTGCACCGGTCTGCCGCGCCGCGACTTCCCGGACATTTTATCGGGAACGTCCATGACAACGCCTGCCTCCCTCACTTTCGAGCACCTCGCTCAGACCGAACCGACCAGCAAATTTGGCGAAACCTTCCAGTACAACAACTTGATGGCTGCCGCCGCCGGCTATATCGGCGGCCACATCGCACATCCCGATCTCGAAATCGGCGCGGCCTACGACAAGACGATGCAGGAAAAAGTGTTCACGCCGCTCGGTATGAAATCGACGACGCTCAGCCTGCACAAAGCGCTCGCCGGCAACCACGCCAGCGGACATGCGGCCGATATCGACGGCCACCTGTCGCTCGCGCTCGTGCAGGTCAACGACGCCTTCAACTTTGAAAGGCCCGCGGGTGCCGCTTGGTCGTCCGCGGTGGATGTCATCAAGTATGTCGACAACGAGCTGCGTGAGGGCGTCTTACCCAATGGCCAGCGCTATATAACAGCGGCGAACTTGCTCGCCCGCCGGCAACCGAACGTGCCTTTGGGCGAGGACGGATTTTACGGCATGGGACTGATGGGCCAGAAGACGGCCGATGTGCAGTGGTACCACCACGGCGGGGACCTGATCGGTTATCACAGCGATCTCTATTTCATTCCCGGGGCCCAGGTCGGCGCGGTGCTGTTAACCAACACCGACAGCGGCGCTGCGATGCGTGGTCCCTTCATGCGACGTCTGCTCGAGCTGCTCTACGACGGCAAGCCGGAAGCAGAAGAGACGGTGAAAGCGTCCGCAGCTGCGATCAAGGCCGCTGTTATCGCAGAGCGCAAGCAGCTCGTTTATCCAGCCGATCCCAAGATCGCATCCGGGCTTGCCTCGCGCTATACGAGCGAGGATCTCGGCTCGATGGTCTTTACGCGATCGCCCCGCGGCTTGAGCGGCAACAACGGCGTTTGGAGCATCAACTTCGCCACCAAGGCCAATCCCGATGGCACCGTCTCTCTCGTCACGGCCAGCCCAGGATTCACGGGTCTGGAGTTTGTAGTTGCCAACGAAGGCGGCAAGCGAGCTTTGGTGGTGCGCGACGGCCAGCACGTTTATCGTTACACCGAAACCCCGTGATGCGATTCGTCATGAGAACGGGGGCTGCGGCTGTTCTCACTGGTGACTCCAGATGCGGACGCGGGGACAGTAGTTCCTAGCGTTGCTCGTCGGGATGGAGCCGTTTGTAGGCGGGAAGCTGTTTGAACAAATCCCCGCGCGGCGTCTTCGAGCGGCGATTACAGTAGGTCTGTATTTTCTTGCCGGCGTTGGTCTTATTCTCAATGTAGGTGATTTCCTTTGAGAACTGATAGCAGTCTTCGGATACGAAAACCATCGATCTACCCTCTGCTGTCGGGATTTGTTCACCCTTGTGGTGTGGGGCCGCTTGGGAAAAGGGCGAAATGGCTGTTGGCTCGGCGGCAGTAGGCTCGTTGTTGCCGCGCTCGGCAAACCTTGCGGCAGCATCATGTGCCGCTTGTGCCCAATCAATGGCCTGTCCGGGATCGTTACCATCCGCCGCAGGGATCTTCTTAATGGCATCGGACGGGGTCATAGGCGGAAGCGGTTGCGGTCTTAATTGAAGATCCGGTGTGACAAGTGAGGGCGGCGGAATGGGCTCTTGCCGGCGCACGCTTCTTGGTAGCGTCAACAATTCGGTCGGCGCCATCGCGGTGGGCGTCGCAATGCGCGTCTTGGGAGCCAGAAAAAGCGCCGTTAGGACCGCGATGTGCAATGTGACCACAGCTGCCCAAGAGGCATATCTGGATCGCTTCCACTGCTGCCGATCGTCCATGGAACCCGCGCTAAACCTGTAATTGCTGAAACATCCGAGTATGGGACATCGCTGGCAAGAATTGGTGCGGTGCGGTTAAGCTTTCTTTAATCGGCTCGCTTCCCTAGCCCGGGGTCAGCGTTTACTTGATCGGCTCGTCGAACACGGCCAGCGAGTTTGGGTCGTCCGCGACGGCCAGCGCGTTTATCGTTACGCCGAAACTCAGTAATGCGTTGAGAAATTGGGACGCGAGAACGAGTGCTGGGACTGTTCCTACTGGGTGACTCCAGATTCGGATTCGGTGAAACTTCGATTCCAAACATTCGCGCTTCAACATGCGATCTAGTATTGGATAGAGCGTGCCCGATTTAAGCCCAGTCAAGCGGGATAGGGCCTAACCGCGTCGCCCCTGGGGAGATGCCTTACAAGGACCGCTGGCACCATCAGCGTCTACGACGAAGGAGTTCTGGGAGCATTTTTGACATCGCCTTATGTGCATTATAGTATTAATGCACATGGTCACATGAGAACGGCGCTTGTTTACACTCAATCCGCACTCCGGCGTGCCAATTTACCGGCAACTCCTGGATCAAGTGCGCAGGATGGTCGCCGGCGGACAACTGGCGGCGGGAACAGAACTGCCCTCCATAAGGGATCTCGCGGTCAAGCACGCGGTAAATCCGATGACCGTATCAAAGGCCTACAGCATGTTGGAGGCGGAGGGTTTGCTCGAGCGGCATCGCGGCAAGCCCATGACTGTCGCCGGGAGATCCCGCATACAGTCTCTTCCGGTAAAGAGATTCCAGCAGTTGGATCCACATATCAACGATTTGATCCTCGCCGCGCACCAGCTGCAGCTTTCTCAGGCGGAAGTCATCAAGGGGCTCAAGGCGAAGTGGGAGAGTATGGATGAATCATCCACACGTCGTCGCGCAGCAGTTAAGTAAATCCTTTGGCAAGCACGAGGTGATACGTGATGTAACTGCGGAAGTTGCGCCGGGTGACATCGTCGGTGTTCTTGGAAAAAATGGCGCCGGTAAAACGACTTTGCTCGAGCTAATGCTGGGCTTCACCCCGGCAACCTCTGGTGCGATCCAAATCTTTGGCCGAGACAGTTTCAAGATGACGAACGACACAAAATCCCGCGTGGGATTCGTGCCGCAACAGGACGAACTCATCAATCAGTTGACGGCGCACGATCAGTTACGTGTGATCGGTTCGTTTTATCGCAACTGGGACAACGCGCTTATCCAAAAGCTGAGTGTCATTTGGGAGATTGATCTTAAGGAACGCGTCCGCAACATGTCGGTGGGCCAGCGGCAAAAGCTCTCGATTCTATTGTCACTCGGGCATCATCCGGATTTACTGGTGCTCGACGAGCCCGTGGCTAGTCTTGATCCCGTCGCCCGGCGACAGTTTTTGGAACAAATCATTGAGATTGCCGCTGATGGCCGGCGCGCCGTCGTGTTCTCCTCACACATTGTGTCCGACATTGAACGGCTGGCCAATAAAATATGGATTCTCAAAGACCAGCGCCTGTTTTGGTCCGGCGAGATCGATACGCTAAAGGAGTCGGTGGTCCGAATTCACGTAAGAGGAAAAGGGCTCTTGCCCAAGGATTTCGAAATTCCGAACGCCTATTCATTCAGTCTTGACGGAGCTTACGCTGTGGCAGTGGTACGAGATTGGACGCCCGCGACGCATTCACGGCTGGCGAACGGTCTCGATGCTGACGTGGAGATGCAGTCCCTCACACTTGAAGAGATTTTTTTGGAAATGCACCGGTGAACGCTGTCCTGCGTTTGGTGATGGTGTATTTCACTGGTGCGCGCGTGCAGCGTTGGATGTCTCTCTCGACGTTGATTTTGCTCACGTTTGGGATCCTTGGGTTATGGAATTACTCAGCGCTGGTGCTAATCGGTCCAAAAAGCAAGATATCGGGCGGCTCAATCGCATTCAGCGCCCTGTTGGTGATGGTCCCAATTATTGGCGTGCTGACCCTTTTTTTCAGCGCGGCCCTCATGCCAATCGTTTTTGGGCACCTCGCGCGTACCAAGCAGCTTCACGCGTTGCCTTACGGTCGATCGAAATTGCTTATCAGCGCACTTCTGGTTCTAGGTATCGTGGCAGCCATGTTTGCCAGTGTGGTGAAAGCACTTTATGTCTCCTTCCCCATCGACCAAGGTCCTGTCTTCGGCAAAGCGATGGTGATTGCGGCCCTGACGTTTAGCCCGATGTACGTATTCCTGTGGCTCATAAGTAGGGCCAAAGGAGCACTGGGTTCGCTTGGCGGTGCCATGCTCATCATTCCCTGCTTAGCCCTACCATTTCACTTTGTTCAAATTCCACAGCCCTCAATACGCATGCCGTTGGTGATAGGAGCCGTGATTCTCGTGGCCTGCGCCGCCGCCTTTCTAATGGGGCCACGGTGGCGTAGTTGGGCACCGTCGGTCGTGCTCAAGTGGAACATTCCAAAGCCTGAGATCCGATCGAAGTATCGGCCGGGTAGTGAATTCGCTCTATTGGTGGGCGTGGCGCGGCCTTGGATGCTTAGCGTTGGGCTTATCTTTCCTGTCGCCGTGGCAACCCTTTTCGTCACGTCGGCAAACATCTGGCTCTGCTACTTGATGCTTTGCAGCGTGATCTGTGGCGGGATCTCCAGTTTATCTGTGTCGCGAAGCCGGTCCCTATGGTTGCGAGGCCCGTGGTCTCGCAGCCAATTATTTTCGCGACTGGAGGCACTACACTGGCGACAAAACGCGTACTGCATAAGTGTGCTCTTGGTATTGCTTGTGGCGATCGGGAGCCATTTGGGCTTCCGGACCAGCCTTCTAGCCATCGGCATACCGCTTTTATTGCTTGGGGCTGCGGTGGGGACCTATCTAGGCCTGATGATGACGCGCGGGATTGGCTGGTTGGACTCAATGTCCGCTGTCGGCGCCATGCTGCTGATGCTGGTTATCGCGCTGTACGCGGCTGACATGCCAACTGCTGTGCTTGTTGGCCTCGATGCAGCTGTCATCGGCCTCTCGATCACATTCAGAGCCTTGGCGCAAAGACGATGGACGCAGCTCGATTGGGTGCTTTGTCGCTCAGCGGCGCGGCGTGAGTCCCAATCCTTATGAGCGATCGGCAGTTTTACCGCGGTCTATGCGCATAAGGATTCATCCTGCCGCGGCACTGGGTACCGCACTGATTGGCAGCGCATTGTGGCTGTGGGTCCGATCGACGCATCAAATGGCTCACGATCTGGAGGTCTATATGCAGACCCAGGTTCAAAACAGCCACTTCAGCGGCGCCGTACTCGTGAGCCGCGCTGGCGAAGTCCTGTTTGAGGCTGGCTACGGCCTGGCTGACGTCGAATGGCAAATCCCGAATCGGCCCAACACAAAATTCTCCATTGCCTCATTGAGCAAGCAGTTCACCGCCGCGCTCATCATGAAGCTTCAGGAGCAGGGAAAACTTCACGTAACGGACTTAATTTGCCAGTATTTGGATTCCTGCCCCGCAATTTGGTCCTCTATTCGGATTTCGAATCTGCTTTCGCACACTTCCGGAATTCCAAATTTCACTGATATTCCATCCTTCTTGGCCGAAAGGCGCCTGTCTCGGACCAAGGACCAGGTGGTCCTCACATTTCGCGATAAACCATTGGAATTCGCCCCAGGGGAGAAGTTTCGCTATAGCAATTCCAACTACTTCTTGCTCGGCATGATTATTGAGAAGGTCTCCGGTTCCACATTCGAGGATGTGCTGACGCGAGAGATCCTCGCGCCCTTACGCTTAAAGGACAGCGGTATCGCGAGCGGAGACTCAGTCATTGAGAAGCAAGCGAGGGGTTATCGTGCAACCCCAGAAGGTCGAGTTGTCGATGCTGACATCATGGATGCCAGCTGGACTTTTGGCGCTGGAGGGATGTATTCGACAGTAGGGGATCTTAAGAAATGGGACGATGCCCTAGACACCGACGCCATATTGCCGCGCTCCACCTTGGCTTCGATGTGGACACCTGTCAAGGAAGGATACGGCTACGGATGGTATGTACCGGCGATATCGCGCGCTACCTTGGATCGGCGCGTCGTGTTTAATTCTGGTCACACGGACGGCTTCGTGTCCTGCATGAGTCGCTTTCCCGCCGACAAGTTGGTCGTCGTCGTTCTCTCGAACTATGAAATGACCAAGCATGCGTGCAGCGTGACGTCAGGACTCGCCGCCATAGCCTTAGGAACTAAGGACGCGCTTAGGCAAGATCCCGTCGAGGTCCACCTTGATCCCATGATTGAGTCCCGCTACGTCGGCAACTATCACGTTTCTTCGTACGATATCAATGTCCTGATCGCCCAGGAGAACGGCCATTTATTCGCCACAATCGGTCAAATACCGAAGGCCGAGATATTTCCCGCATCCGAGCGGGAGTTTTTCTTCAAGGTCTTTGACATGCAATTGGATTTTGTCACCGATTCCGCGGGAACAGTTACGGGCTTCGTCGCTCATATTCCGCTGCGGGACGATGTGCCGGGCGAAAAACTCGACTAAGGCCGCACGCGATAAGCGCAGACTGATTTTTTTGAATTGGTAGGGTCGGCCAGCCGCTTGGTGCCACTTTCCAAGGAATGAAAGATTGAGCCGCGCCGCAGATGCTGCGATTCGTTAGTCAATCGCTCGATCCTTGGTTTCCGGCAAGACAAACAATGCGACCACAGCTGTTGCGAGGGAGATCCCGACCGGATACCAAAGACCCGCGTAGATGTTGCCCGCGTATATCACCAACGCAGAGGCCACGAAAGGCAGGAAGCCACCGAGAATGCCGACGCCGAGATGGTATGGCAGCGACAGCGAAGTGGTGCGGATTTTCGCCGGGAACATCTCGACCATAAATGCAGCCATCGGCCCGTACACCATACCGACCAACGCCAGCAGCCAGACCAGCACCGCGATTGAGCCAATGAAGTTCACCTTGCCCGCGGTGCCTTTGAAGCCCGCTGCATCAAGCGCCTTCTTGTACGCGGACTCGTCAAATCCAGTCAGGGTTGTTTCCCCGATGCGGGTTACTACTCCACCGCCCGCAGCCGCAGGAATCGACGTGTATGAAAGACCGTTGCGGCTGAAGAACTTGCGCGCCCTGTCACATGCAGATGCCGGCGCCGCGAACAAGGAGAACGTGCAGTTGTCGGCGCTGATTTGGATTGGGTTTCGTGCGGAGAAGTCCGCCAAACCAGGATTGGCGAAATTGGCGAGTGCGTGAAAGCTTGGAAAGAACGTCAGCGCGCCCAACAGCATCCCGGCAATCATGACGGGTCTGCGGCCAATGCGATCGGAGAACGCGCCGGCCAGAACGATGAGAGGAGTACCAAGGGCCAAGGCAATCGCGACGATGGCGTAGCTCGTCTTGTAATCGACCTGCAGCGTGTTCTGCATGAAAAATAGCGCGTAAAACTGTGCGCCGTACCAAATCACCGTCATTCCGGTCGTAATGCCGAACAGCAGCACGAGCACGCCCTTGATGTTGCCCCAGGAACCGAAAGTCTCCCTGATCGGCGTTTTTGAGGTGCAGCCATCCAACTTCATTTTTTGAAAGACCGGGGACTCATCCAGTTTGAGTCGGATGTACACTGAGATTGCGAGTAGGAATATCGAGGTCAGAAACGGAATGCGCCAGCCCCACGCCTTGAATGCTTCGTCACCCAATGTCAAACGACAGGCGAGAATGACCAGCAAGGAAAGCAGCAGACCGATGCTAGAGGTAGTCTGAAGCCAACTGGTGTAGTAGCCGCGGTGGGTTGGCAAGGCGTGCTCCGCCACATACGCGGCTGCGCTGCCGTATTCGCCGCCTACCGCAAGACCTTGAATCAGCCGCAGAGACACTAATAGCACGGGCGCCCAGACACCCACCCGCGCATAGGTGGGCAGCAATCCGATGAGAAGGGTTGACAGACCCATCATCACCATCGTGATCATGAAGCAGCGCTTGCGGCCAACGCGGTCACCCAGTCCACCGAATATGAGCGCGCCGAAGGGCCTCACGGCGAAGCCGGCTCCAAACGTGGCGAGGCTGGCCAGAAATGCCCCGGTTTCATTGCCGGGCGGAAAGAACAGGGAGCTGAAGAAGACCGCAAGGCTGGCGTAGAGGAAGAAGTCGTACCATTCGAATACCGTTCCCAACGATGCCGCGACGAGGACTAGTCGTGTCCTCGCCGCTTCATCCCTGCCGATCCTGCGTGGCGCGTCGAGCGCTTCTACTGCAGCCATGAAATCCTCCTAACATCCTTGGGGAATTTCCGAAACCGGGAAACGGTGCGGATCGCAGTACATCACGAGGTAGGGGTTGCGTGCAACGGCTGCCGCCGTGAATCCACGGCACTTGGGCACCGGCGCACGAAAGGGCCGGTAACAGACAAGCCTACCTCCTGGTTGCTATGGCTGATTACTTCGACGCCAACCTCAATATCGCTGGCAGCGATGCGATGAAGGCTGCCTGATGATCTTCGCCGGCCAGCTCGACGTAGCGAGCGTCTATGTGATCGCCGCCGTTTGTCAGCAGTTGCTTTGACATCGATTGACCGAGAGTGCGCATCAATGTCGATCGTTCTGGATATCCGGGGGTTTCGTTGCTCCCGACTGCAATCAGCACGTCATGCACAATCTTGTCGGCGGCGATCCGAGGCGACTTGCTCATGTCGTTCACAAGGTGTTGCTCATCCCACCATAGTGACGGGCTGATCGCCGCGTAGTTGTGAAAAGCGCTTGGCTTGTTGACCAGGACGTACAACGTGAAGAAGCCACCGAGCGAGTGGCCGGTGAGAGATTGCCGATCAGGATCGACGGGATAGCGACGCGCAATCGCTGGACGGAGTTCGGCCAGGAGGAAAGAGAGGAACATGTCAGCTCCGCCGCCGTTCAGCCACGGAATGCCCGCTTGCGGCTTCGTCGCCAAATGCGCAGGAAGGAAGTCGAATTCGCGCCGCGCCAAATCCATCGGCGCGTCGCCAGGGTACCCTACGCCCACCACTATCATCGGCTGAACGCCGCTCAGACTCATTGAGGCGAGTTTCGGGTCGGGTGGCGCCAGCACTTGCAGAGCGCTAAACGCAGCGGCGAAATACGCGTTTGCATCCAACAACACCAATACGGGATACCCTTTTGCGGGTGCTGCTCCCTTAGGCACGGAAACGAAGATGCGATATGGTTTTCCCTGCCGAGAGACCACATCAAAGGTTTCGGTTCCCGGCAAAGAATATTCGCCGTGACTTTGCGCCAGC
>Ga0210400_10003768_pt1 | contig 13320 bp, 11 predicted proteins | sample IncBWH26MmetaG_FD_155456 | JGI IMG/M metagenome (GOLD analysis project Ga0210400, IMG submission 155456) | Forest soil microbial communities from Barre Woods Harvard Forest LTER site, Petersham, Massachusetts, United States - Inc-BW-H-26-M | ecosystem: Environmental > Terrestrial > Soil >...
CTTCAAGCCATGAACAGCCAGGGCCCGGGCTACCTCTCCGTAACGCTCCGGCGGCCACTGCTTGGCGCCCCACCCGGCGCCAGGATTGAGGATGACAAAACTGGCAATCCCCAGCCGCTGGATTTCCGCCTGGGCCCAGGCCGAGGCAGCTTGGTCGTTTGGAAGCTCAGGAGCCAGCAAATTGATCTGGGCTCCATGCCGGACCCGATCAAGATGTTTTTTGAGTGCCTGCACTGCCAGCGCGTGGTTCTGTTCAATTACGTGGTCACCAGTCCGGGAAAACCTGCTGGAGTAGAACAGCCGGGCGGGGCCCTCGCGCGGATCGGTAAATCCCGCTCTTACGTCTGCGCCGCTGAATGCGGCCAATACGGCTGACTTGATAGCACCCTGAAAATCTATGGCCGTGTCGTAGCCCGTTGCGCGAATCGTCCTAACGGACTTGGAGATTTCTATTCTTGTATCGCGGGAAAACATCTGGCCGCGCCAGCGCTTGGTGTTGACCGGATGGACTACGTCAACCACCGGCCCGGACGCCTGTCCCTGGGCAGCCAGCAGTTCGCTCCATTGGTCCTCTACCACCCAGCCGATGGTGGCGTCCGGGAGGGCAGCGCGGATTGTAGTGACTGCGGGCAACGCATGCAAAATGTCTCCCATGGCTCCCAACCGCACGATCAGGATTTTCGCCATTCCGAATGTCTCAGTAACTCTGTGGTGGAGTGGTCCTTAGGGTCGCCGACAATCTCGACGCGTCCGCCGCAGGCAACTACCGCATCGCGTTCCGGCACATTCTCTGCGGTGTAGTCTGTGCCTTTGGCGTGGATGTCAGGGCGCAAAGTCCGCACCAGCTCACGCACGTCCAATTCGTCAAAAATGGTTACTGCATCCACATCCTGCAGGGCCGCTAGGATCTCCGCCCGCTCCGGGGCAGGCACGCGGGGCCGCCCTTCACCTTTGAGGGCGTGCGTGCTGGAATCCGAATTCAGGGCCACAACCAGCTTTCCGCCCAGGGCCTTGGCTGCATGCAGATAGCGGACGTGGCCGACGTGAAGCAAATCAAAGCAACCGTTGGTCAGTATGATCTTTTCTCCTGTCGCCCGCCATTGCTGGGCAAGAGCTGCCAGTTGAGAGCGGTCCAGAATTTTTTGCGAGGCGGTTCCACTCATTTATCCGTCACCGCGCGCAGCAGTTCGGCGCGGCTTACGGTCGCGGTGCCGCGCTTCATGACCACGATGCCACCGGCGTAGTTGGCCAGCCGTGCTGCCGACTCCGGATCTGCGCCGGCCGCCAGGGCCGCCGTGTACGTTGCGATCACGGTATCGCCGGCGCCGGTAACGTCTGCCACCTCATCGGAGCCGCTGATGGGAATGCTTACCGCCTTGCTTCCACGGGGGAAGAGAACCATGCCGTCGCGGCCACGTGTCACCACCAGCGATTGCAGCTTCATCTTTTGCACGACAGCCTTGCCCGCCGTCGTAAGACGCTCCGCGTCATTGCCGATCCTGATCCGCAGAGCATCTTCCAACTCTGCTTCATTGGGAGTGGCGGCGGTGATCCCGCTGTAATCCAGCAGACGGTAGCGCGAGTCAACCGTAATCGGTATCCCGCTCAGCGATGCGCGCGCTCGAATGCTGTTGAAAATCTCAGGGGTTGCGGCGCCGTATCCATAGTCGGAAAGCAGCAGCGCATCTGAGGCCCGAATATATCCTCGGCTTTGAAAGATCAGTTCATGGACAGCGGCCCGGTCGAGTGGCGTATCCGGCTCGCGGTCCACGCGGATCACCTGCTGGCGCGGCGAATGGGCCATGCCGGCCAGAATGCGGGTCTTGGTGACCGTTCCGCGGCCCTTGATGCGGCGAATTCCGGTGACCGAAATATGTTTCTGGCGGAAAGCGTGCAGAAGCGCGCGCCCCGCTTCATCATCGCCGATCACGCCCACGGGCAAAACATTCACTCCCAAATCAGCCAGGTTGTAGATGGCATTGCCCGCACCCCCTGGGACAATCGTCCGGTCCCGATGGCACAGAATGAGCACGGGAGCTTCACGCGAGACGCGGGATATTTCGCCGTAGATGAATTCGTCCGCGATCAGGTCGCCCAGAACAGTGATGCTGAGCTTGGGAAATTGGTCGATGATTTTGACCAGCCGGTCAGATGGTTTGGAGTTCTTTTGCATGTGAAATAAAATTGTCTCATGCCGTGAGCTAAAAGCGGCATCCGGAACGTTCTTCCACGGTGCGTAGCAGTGTATCCATCACTTTTTCCGCATCTTGCAACTCCAGATCGAGGGTGGCTGTCCTGAAGGTCCCCAGTTCTGCCAGGAACGATTTCAGGTTGATGGCGTCCTTTTCCGTGGTAATGAACTCCCGCGCCCCGTTTTGGGTCTTGATTCGGAGCAGCCGGTGAATATCACGCTGCCGGTACCGATGATGATCGGGAAAGGCGACAGTGGCCACCAGTTCCATTCCCAGTTGCTTCAAGCCGGCAAAGAACTGCTTCGGGCGAGCGATTCCGCAAAATGCCACAGCTTTGGCCCTGGAATCGACAAAATGAATATACCTGCGAGCCCGCCAGGCCAGTTTTGCCTGCCTCGGCTGATGAGTATCAGGAGCCAGTACGACTGCGTCGGCGCGGTCCAGCGAGGCCAGTGGCTCACGCAATTTTCCAAAAGGAAGTAGAGTGCCTGACAGGTCGGAGTCCGGGAGCATCACGATATCAAAATCACGATGTAACCGACGGTGCTGGAATCCGTCATCGAGAAGATGCAGCCTGGCCGGGAACTTCTCTTCCGCCAGCAATCCAGCCTGGTATCGATCTGCGCCTACTATCACCGGGACCTGCAGTTTGCAGGCGATCAGTAAAGGCTCATCGCCAAACTGTTCCGGCGTTCCGGTGGGGTCTACGATGGCAATTTCTTTTGAACAGCGTCCGTAACCACGGGAAAGCACGTCAAACTCGATTCCCCGCTCCTTGAGCAGCCCGCCCAGAGTCACTACAAATGGCGTCTTCCCGCTTCCGCCAACGGAGATATTGCCGATGCTTACGACCGGCCGCGCCAGCTTGAAGCTTTTCAAAACCCGATGGTCATAAAGTGCATTGCGAAGCGCGACTCCTGAACCGAAGATTGCGCCAATCGGATCAATCATGCCGTTGCCCTTGAGGTGAGCCTGGCGAACCCGGCCCGGTGAGAAAAGGACGCAGCGCCTCCAGGGTTCGTGCGGTTGCTCCCGCGTATTGGGCAAAGAGTTGCTGCGCGCGGTTGCCTAAAGATCCTCGCTCCTGGGGATTGCCGATCAGCGCCAGCCACTCGCGGGAGAGGTCCTGAGGAGTTATCACCCTAAGGCCGCCGCCCTGCTCGAAGATGCGGGCAATCTCCCGAAAATTGTGCATATGAGGGCCGCTCAAGACAGCTACACCATGCTGCGCCGGCTCCAGAATATTGTGGCCGCCCACCGGAAACAGGCTGCCGCCCACGAATGCCAGGTCCGCGAGGGCATAGACAGAAGCCAGTTCGCCAACGCTATCCAGCAGAAAAACTTTGCCGGCCAGGCTGCCGGATGCGGGCCAGGTGCTGCGCCGTGTCAGAGAAAGCCCTGATGTGGAAACCAGGCCCGCAATCTTATCGAACCGTTCCGGATGACGTGGCGCCAGAATCAAGACTGCTTTGGGATGCTGTTTCAACACATCGTTGAACGCGGCCAGCAATATTTCTTCTTCGCCCGCCGTTGTACTGCCACAAACAATTACCGGAGCATCTTTCCCCAACGCACGGCGAAGATCGACCGTGATGGCAATGGCGGCGCTGGGGTTCACATCGAACTTCAAATTGCCGCTGACGTGTACCCGTTGCTCGTCCGCTCCCATTTCATATAGCCGCTGAGCGTCTTCCTTGGTTTGCGCCAGGAACAAATCGATGTCCGCAAGCACCGGGGCAAAGAACCACCGGAACCGGCGATAACGCGGGAAAGAGCGGTCCGAGATACGGCCATTCACCACAGCAATCGATGCCCCGCCCTCTTTAACCAGATGCAACAGGTTGGGCCAGAACTCCGTTTCCGCCAGCACCAGCAGGCTGGGCCGCAGCACCTTGAGGTAGGAGTGGATGGCAAAACCGAAATCCAGCGGCATAAAGAACACCTGACCTTCTCCAAAACGCTCTCGTGCAATGCGCTGTCCGGTCAAGGTGGTGGTCGAAATGAAAATCGGTTTCTCTGGACAGGTAGCCTGGAGTTCGTGAACCAGGTTGCTGATGGCCAGCACCTCTCCTACTGAAACCGCATGGATCCAAATGGAGCCTTTCCGGGCGCTGGTCTTAATTCTCTCCGGAACAACTCCCAGCCGTTCCGCCAGGCCGGCACGGTACTTCTTGCTCCGCACCATCTGGAAGAGCCACCAGGGAAGCGAAATCAGGACTGCCAGCGCCATAACCAGGCTGTAGAGGATGTACATGAAGGAAAGTACATTCTATGCGCGCGGCGGTCCAGTTGCGAAAACCGGTGAGTAAGACCAGCATGGCGACGACCGCCAGTTGTGAAAACCCGGCGAAAGGACGCATAATCAGGCTGTGAAGCTCTACAGCATCTGCACGCTCTTATTGATCCTGTTGGTCTTGGCGGCAGTGAATCTTCCGGCGGACAACAAGAAGGCCTTTGATCCTCCCCGGGCCACTCACGCCAAGACCTATCCTGCGCATGAAGCGCACGATGACGAAAAGGTCTCTGTGGCCATTGATCCATTTGACCTGGCGGATAAAGCCGCAGTCTTCAAGGTGAACTACCGGGACAACGGCTTTCTTCCGGTGCGCGTTATCATCTCCAACGACAGCGATAAGCCGGTGATGCTGAATGATCTGAGCATTGAATTTATCACCGTCAACCGGCGCAAGCTGGAGCCTGCCGATAAAGATGATCTCTACCGCCGCCTGGCGCGGACAGGAAAAACTCCCGGCAAGCCCGGCGTCCCACTACCCCTTCCTCTTCCCAAGCGCGGGCAGAAGCCGGCTGTCAGCAATGAGACACTGGCGGAAATCGATGCGGCCCAGTTCTACACCTTCCCTGTAGAGCCGCACTCCCTGCACAGCGGGTTTGTCTTCTTCGATGTCTCGGGTATTGACAATCCTGAAGCCGGGGCCCACGTATATGTCGCCGGTATGAAGGTGGACGGCAGGGAGCTTTTCTATTTTGATATTCCGCTGGAGAAGTACCTGAGCTATCAGCCGGGCAAATAAATCCTAACGCTCATCGCGCTCCGCAACAACGCTTGTAACGTTTTCCGCTGCCGCAAGGGCATGGACTGTTGCGCCCCGCAACGCCGGCGCCAGGCCGGGCCGTAGGATGATCTCCGGTGCCCTCTGACTGGCTTTGGATGTTCTGGTATCGGATTCGCTGTGCGGCTCCGAATTTGAGACTGGTCCGGACCATAGCGAGTGCAATCGTGCTTGAATCAGGGATTTCCGACGACTGAAACTCTTCGTGCTCCAATATTTGTTTGGCGGCCGCAATGGCTGCCGAACTGGTGGGGAGCACTGCGCCGCTCGTCATCCAACAATCCCCAAGGGGAATGGTTCTCGCGGCCAGAGGCGAGTCTTGACCCGTCGATGCACCTTGGCTGAGGCCAAGATCCATGATAAAGATGTCCTCTTTCCAGAGCGCATCCCTGCATTGGGCGCCCGCTCCCGGCAAAAAACTTTGGGGAAGCAAAATTCTGAATGTGGCCTTCAGATAGGCTTGCAGCAGATAGTGTTCATCCGTTCCAGCAGGTGGAGCTTGAGATTCCGCATATCTCTGGACAACGGTTTTCCCGTCTTTCATCCAATCGTAGATACAGCAATCCATGAGCACACTCTTGGTGCCCTCGTCGTCAAACACCAATGTCCCATTTCGCAAGATGCCGATGGCTCTGCCGATCGCGTAGAAAGCTTCTCGAGGAACTGTCGCACTGATTCGCGCATTGAGACGCTGGCTAACAGTTCGCAGCCGCCTGTATCGTTCGACATCAGCAGAAGAGAAAGAAGGTGCCGTGGTCATTTCTTTTTTTATACATGATTTGTCCCAAAAATTATTAATTAAGTCTCTCAATAAGCGGATATTCTGCTTACCTGGATGAACTCTCAAATCGAGGTCCGATACCAAATGACTGTGCGTCCTCGGCGGACGATCTTCGGGTTAGAGCAACATAAAACTAATGCCTCCCGCGAGATCATCGCAGGGCTAACGACCTTCACCACCATGTCGTATATCGTGGTAGTGAATCCCGCCATTCTGGCCAATGCCGGCATCCCGGTAGGGCCCAGCTTTGTGGCCACGGTGCTGGCCGCCATTTTCGGATGCGTGCTGATGGGCCTGTACGCCAATCGTCCATTTGCCATTGCGCCTTACATGGGCGAAAACGCCTTTATCGCTTTTACCGTATGCCGGGCCCTCGGCTACCGATGGCAAGCCGCGCTGGCGGCGATTTTTATTGCGGGCGTGCTCTTTGTTCTCATGACCGTTTTCCGCCTGCGCCAATGGATTGTGGACGCCGTGCCCCAATCCTTACGCTACAGCTTTGCCGTGGGCATTGGTTTGTTTTTGACGTTCATTGGGCTGAATCAGGCCGGTATTGTGACGCTCGGAGTCCCGGGGGCGCCCGTGCATTCCGGCCATCTCACAGCCGCTCCTGTGCTGGTAGCCATCACCGGCTTCCTTCTGATTTCGATTTTGATCATCAGGCGGGTGCGCGGAGCAATTCTGCTCGGCATTCTCATCACCGCAGCTATCGCGTTCCTGGTAAAAACCGCACAGCCTCCCGCTCACTTGTTGAGCCTGCCTCCCAGTCTCCGGCCAATACTTTGGCAACTCGATTTTGCGGGGGCTTTGACCTGGCGCACCTTTCCTATTGTGCTCACCATCTTCATCATGGCTTTTGTGGATACCATGGGCACCTTGATTGGGCTCTCCGCGCGCGCCGGCTTTCTTGACGAACACGGAAATCTTCCACAGATCGAGCGGCCCATGCTGGTGGACGCGCTTTCCACCTGTTTTGCGTCCGCCGTTGGCACCACTACTTCCGGGGTCTTCGTTGAATCTGCAACCGGCATTGAAGCCGGTGGACGCACCGGATTGACCGCGTTGGTTGCCGCGGGCTGTTTTGCCCTTACGCTGTTCTTTGCGCCGCTGGTGGCGTCCATTCCGCCGCAGGCCTACGGTCCCGCGCTGATCGTGGTCGGCCTGTTTATGCTGGAACCGATTACCAGGATCGATTTTAGCGACTACACGGAATCCATTCCCGCATTCGCCGTGGTCGTCCTGATGTGCTTTACCTTCAATATCGCAGTTGGGGTTACAGCTGGATTCGTTTTGTATCCCTTATGCAAGCTGGCTGGCGGCAAAGCCCGCCAATTCAAGCCTGCGCTGTGGGTGCTGACGGCGCTGTCGCTGCTGTTTTTCGTTTTCTATCCTTACGGCTGATGACAGATCGCTGGTGCTGGATGGTCTTCATTTCCGCTTTTCTCGACTTGCTACTTTCTATAAGAGGCCATAACTTCCGATCTGTCCGTATTCGCTTGAATTCATGCAGCAGAGCGGCCAGCCGCCCTATCTGGTTGCGGATAGTTTCCCACGCATTATCCTCCTGGCCATCAAACGCATGTTTACTTTTCGAGTCGAGGCAGACTGCAGCAAAGCGTTCACCATCATGACTGCTGGATTCGTTTCGATCGCCAAAGGGTACTGGGTAGCAGAGCACACTGGCAAACTCAAGTTGCAATCCCGCAGGTGGCGGCTGAAATTTCTTACAGTCCCCATCCATTGGCACCTTAAGTAAATCCGGGCAATAATAGCGCACACCATCGTGGATGGTTGCGCCGACCAAAGACGAATATGGAAAGTATCGTCGATCCTTTTCCAACTCACCTTCCTGTATTACGTCTTCAACACATCCGGGTAAGACTGCTTCATCGCAGTCAGCGCCTAAATGCAAGAACACGCTTAAAGTTCTCAGGTCGAACCTGGGATAAGCATTTTGCACCAAGTCAAAAGTGCGGGTGGTAATTTTGCCGATTCCCTGGCTCAGCGTGATTAATTGACTTGCGGGGTAGGAGTTAGGGGTTGCCTCAACTTCCGTCTGCACGGAAGCGAAGGCGCGATCAACTTTGGCTCGAGCGTCTTGCACTACCTGTGCGCGAATCGAATGTACCGTATCGTATTTGCTGAATCCGAAGATAGTCAAGACCAAGACAATGGGAATCACGTGGCGCAACAAACTGCGAAGAATCTTCAGCCTCTCCGACTTGTTTTCGAGCCATTGCCATCTGGCGACCAATCCCAGAAGCACCGCGGGCAGCAGGATCATGTAGTGCCGCGCGAAATCAAACATTACACCCCACATAAGAACAAAGAATTCGGAGATGGGCTGTGGGAAAGCCAATAGTAACAATACCGTTGCTGTGAGAGTGACGGGGCTCATTGAAGTCTCCCTTCAGGCGACAATTCGCGAGTGTCTTATATAACCGACGAAGCGAGGATGCGATGGGCGAGAAGCCTGAACTGGGGGAGGTTCCACCGAAATCGCACTCCCCATTAGGTAGTGAGGAAGGCGAGAGAAATGTTTCAAGGTTCAGCAAATAAAGTTGGGACAAGAGCGATGTTTAGTGCAGGTTCCCGCTCCAGCAATCTTTGAGACGTCTGCATTTCGCATCTATAATCTGCTTTATGGCCACACTTACCCAGCTCTCGCCCGCTGTCCGTGAGAAATACGAGCCGGTGATCGGGCTGGAAGTCCATGTCCAGCTACTGACCGCGACCAAGATTTTCTGCTCCTGCTCCACCCGGTTTGGCGCTCCGCCGAATACCAATGTCTGTCCGGTGTGCCTGGGGCTCCCTGGGGCGCTGCCGGTGCTCAACCGAAAGGCGGTGAAGTTTGCGGTGCTGGCGGCCCAGGCGCTGAATTGCCAGATTCGGGAGACCTCCATCTTCGCCCGTAAGAATTACTTTTATCCCGATTTGCCTAAGGGATACCAGATTTCGCAATTCGATAAGCCGGTGGCGGAGCACGGTTGGATTGAGATACCGTGCCCCGGCGGCACAACCAGGCGGATCGGAATCACTCGCCTGCATCTGGAAGAAGACGCCGGCAAGAGCATTCACGACGGCTTCCCGGCTGCCGCAGCCAGCACCCTGATTGATTTGAATCGCAGTGGGGTGCCCCTGGCCGAGATCGTCAGCGAGCCCGACATGCGCTCGCCCCAGGAGGCGTACGAATATCTGACTCTCTTGAAAGAGATCATCCTGTATACCGGGGTGAGCGATTGCAATATGGAAGAGGGCTCTCTACGTTGCGATGCCAATGTGAGCGTTCGTCCTCGGGGCCAGGAGAAGTTCGGAACCAAGACGGAGATCAAGAACGTAAATTCCTTCCGCTTTATCCGCGATGCGCTCGAGTACGAGATTGAGCGACAGATTGAGATCATTGAAAGCGGGGAGCGAATTCACCAGGAAACCCGGCTCTACAATTCCGCTGAAGGCAAGACTTACAGTATGCGCTCCAAGGAGCAGGCTCATGACTACCGCTACTTCCCTGAGCCCGATCTGCTCCCGCTGGTGGTCGATGCGCGCTGGCAGGCGGAGATACGCCACACCTTGCCGGAACTCCCGGAAGCCCGCCGCAGACGTATGGTCGCCGAGTATGGAATCACCGAGCAGGATGCGCAGGTGCTTACCGTTACCAGGACCCTGGCCGACCAATTTGAAGAAGCAGCCAAAGCCGCCAAGAATCCAAAGCGGGTGGCCAATCTGGTGCAGGGCGAACTCATGGGGCGTCTCAAGGCAAAAGGGCTGGAGATTGAACAATCGCCGGTCTCCATGAAGGGTGTGGCTATGTCGGCCGATCTGCTGGAATCGAAGACTATCTCCGGCAAGATCCTCAAAGACCTTTACGACAAGGCCTTTGAAAATGGCGAAGATTTCCCCGTGGTATATGAGAGGGAAAAACCACAGCAAGTCACCGACTCGGCTGCCATCGAAAAGATTATCGACGAGGTGATTGCCGCAAGCCCCAAGCAACTTGAGCAATACCGCGGGGGCAAGACCACGCTAATTGGCTTCTTTGTCGGACAGGTCATGAAGGCCTCCAAAGGCCAGGCCAGTCCGGAAATGGTCAATGATTTATTGAAGAGCAAGCTTGGTTGAGGTGGCTCCTAGCTGCTGGCTACTAGCTAGGCCATATGCCGCCCTTCGGGGCTCTGGTTCTTACCCTGATCCTACCCAGGCCTTGCGGCCTGCTTCCACGATTCTTACTCATGTTCACGAATAAGCCAATGCTAATGTGGTGGGTCATTAATTCGCGTCAGTTGTTCTCGTCCAAGAATGTTGCTTTGCCGAGATTTGCTGCTTTCTCATGTTCGATGAATTAATGATTCATGCTTATCCAAACCGTCACCGCAATGACATCTCCAATGGGCAGACGTAAAGACGCTCATTCATAGGCCAACGCGTCAATGGGATCCTTCCTCGCAGCCTGGAGTGCGGGATAAGCGCCTCCCAGCATGGCGCCCAGGATCGCTATGATTGAGGCGTACACAATCCACTTGCCCTGGATGAGCACCTGCATGGTGGGAAAGTTATTGTGGATCACCATGCGCGCAAGGAAGCTCGCGCCGATGCCGATGATAGCTCCACCGATGGCCAGAAGCATGGCTTCGCGCAACACGAGATTGACGACCGAGAACCTGGATGAGCCCAGCGATTTCAGGATTCCGATTTCATGGGTGCGCTCCAGCACTGCGGTGTACATGGTCTGAAAAATCACGATAAAGCCGATCATTGTAGCTATTCCTATTATCAATTCGACGACTCTGGAGAAACCGGGAAGATTGGTGGCGGTCATCAGGGTGAGCCACTCACGCATAGAACGAACCTGAAGGTCGCTGCCTCCGGGAAGATTGGTGATCGACCGAATCACCTGTTTAACGGTTTCCTCCGCCGGGTCATCAAGTTTGACATAGAAGATTGAGGCCTTACCCTCTGACCCAACCAATCTCTGCATACTGGTTAAGGCGATGTACTTTCGCGCGCCTTTGCCATGCTCCACGATGCCGGCAATGCGGAACCGGCGGTTCCATATTACGACCTGCGAGCCTACCGTCGCCTGGTTTGCTTTAGCAAAATAATCATCCACCACTACTTCGTCCGGGTTCTGGAAACGTCCCCCCGCCAAATAAGAGAAAGGCCCGGCGATTCTCTCGAATACATCAGGATCAATTCCATAAATGGTTTCGACTCCCCCAGCGGTGTTGAGTTGCACGCCTACCGGCGCAACCGCCACCACATGTGGCAATCTGCTCAACTTGTCACCGAGCTTGGTGGACATGGGCAGGCCGGAAAGACCCATCATGAAAGAGGTCCCCGGCGGCTGGACCATAATGTCGGCACCCATTCCCTGTTGCCGCTGGCGGCTATCGTCCACAACGCCCAGCAGCAGGCCGATAATTACCAGAATCAAGACGACCTCAACTGCGATACCGGTGATGCTGATGAGAGACCGAACGGGGCGATGCAGCAGGTTCGAAATGATCAGCTTATTCATTGCATCTCGCACACCTCAATGGAGGTCATCTGCGACTGCGCGGGCACCCGTGGTTATAGAACCATGAAGGGCTTCAGTTCATGTTCGATATTGCCTGGGTCGGCTGCGGCGCCGCTATTCAATCTGTCCAGAATCCGTTCGACTGCCTGTTTGGCCTGCCACCGCTCACGGCTGAGGATGAAACCGTCGAACACGTGATCGCCACGAAGGGCCTTGCCAATTTCAGTCTCCCGCTCATGCTCACCCAATTCAGTGAAATACACTACCCGGTAGCAGCCGCTGCCTGCTGCTTCCCGATAGATCTCGAACATAATTCGCTTTTCGTTTTCGATGTTCATGTTGCTGCATGCTTAGTCGGCGGCGATCCATTGCGTGACCCCAGGCTCAGGCTCCGGCAGCAACTGTTCTCGCAGCTTTCGCTCGTATTCCGCCAGTTGCTGCTCTATGTTTTGGGATACTTCAGACTTCCTGACCAGATCCTCGCGATAGCGCCGCAGGAAATAGTCAATGGTTTCCACGCGAATCCTGATAGAGCCGGTAGGCTTGTTCTCATCCAGATCCTTGAATGCAAAATAGGGAGTCCCGGAATTCTCGATAATGTCTTCGATGACGGTATAGATCGGGGCATCATGGCCGCACTTGAAATTTGAGATCTCCAGAGCGACCAGATTAGGATGGCGAGCCGTGAACTTGGCCGCCCAGATCTTGTGATTGGTGCTGGCGGAATAGGCGTTTTTCCAGACGTCGGTAATATCGAGGGGATGCTTGATGACTCCGGCGCGTACCTCATCGCCGAAAAGGCGTTCCAGCAGGTCTTCATCCAGCGGCAAGGTGCTCTGCGAGAAGACGGGATAACCAAGCTTCTGGAATTCATCCATGATCTCGTGGTTCACGCCGGGGTCATGGTGATAAGGCCTGCCCAGCATCACAATGCCGATGCGGTTCTCACGTTCCAGCATGTCCAGCGTTTCACGGGCGCGCCGACGGAGGCTAGCCTCGTATTCCTCCAGCGCATTGTATCCTTGCTCTACAGCGCGTTCGTTCTCCTCTTCGGAGAGCCCCAGCACCGGGGCCCAGGCCTGAAACATCTGCAACCCGAACAGCTGACGGTCCGCCAGATTGAGGATCGGATCCACATACCTGATCCCGTTTTCAGCGAAGACGTCCGTCTCCTTGGTAAAGGCCGCCTTCACCGCATTCGGTGTCGCGGTGACTGTGGGACAGGCATTCGAGCCAGTGGCGTGCTTGAGCGGCGAGCAGAGCACGTCAATCATGGGAAAGAAGATTACGTTCAGCGGCTTCTTGGCATGCTTCACCGCAATGAGGTTATAGACATGAGGAATACCGATCTTTGACGGGAAGCATGGATCAATGGCGCCCCGTCCTGATCCGGCTTTGTATAGTTCGTGGCTCGTATAGTCGGAATAGATGATGTTTTCGGGCTCGACTCCGAGTGATTCCAGGTATGCGCTGAATAGCGGGGCATAAACATACATGTTCAGCACTTTGGGCATGCCTACTCGCAGAGTGGCACGCCGTTTCATCAACTCGATTCGCTGCCGCGTAGCGGCCGTCCAGCCCCGCGGCGGGGGATCGGCAATCTTCCGGGGGTTGCGTGATCTCCAAACCTCGTGCGAAGCAATGTCCACGAAATTTGGATTGGCAGTCTTCACCGCATCCAGGCCAGCCTTGATGCCACGCATAGCGTTAACGTCTTCCACCTGGCCTTTTTCGCAGGTGGAGATAATCAAACGCTGTTCG
>Ga0210400_10003769_pt1 | contig 13320 bp, 16 predicted proteins | sample IncBWH26MmetaG_FD_155456 | JGI IMG/M metagenome (GOLD analysis project Ga0210400, IMG submission 155456) | Forest soil microbial communities from Barre Woods Harvard Forest LTER site, Petersham, Massachusetts, United States - Inc-BW-H-26-M | ecosystem: Environmental > Terrestrial > Soil >...
CGTTCAGAAATTTACAGGGGATGACCTTAAGCTGAGTTTTTCCAAACCTTTGTTTCTCACACCTGCCAAATCAACCTATTTCCTTCTGGGGATCAATTATGAATCCCTGCATTTCAGCGGTGATCATGCGGGGCTGGACGTCAAAACTGTTTACAGCATTAATCCCATGATCGCGTATTCCATGCGTCTTTCCCGCCGATGGAACTTGACCGCGCTGTATCTGCCCACGCTGAATTCGGACCTGAAAAAGATCCATGGCGCCGATATACGGTCAGGCGGGATCCTGCGGGCCAATTACCGGGTGGACAGTAATTTTTCCATACGCGCCACGCTGGGATACAGGGATCAGTTCTTCGGACCTCAGTATATCGTCCTGCTGGGCCTCGATTGGAAGATGAGTGATCGATGGAGGATATTCGGGGACATTCCGAACAACGCTACGATCAACTACGCGGTCAATGAAAGGATCAACACAGGTTTTAACCTGACCGCCAATTATACCAGCTATACCCTTTCTCAACAGGGCCAATATTTCAAGAACAATACCATCAATACAGGGCTTTTTGGCGAGTATGCGTTCCATCGGAATTGGGCGCTAAGACTCACGGCGGCTTATTCGGTAACCCGAAAATTCGAGGTGATGAACGACGGAGATAAATACGGATCGGTGATCGACTTCGTCAATTCCGGGCACAAGCCCGTGGTCCTAAACCCCGAAGTCAAAAATGGCCTGGCCATTAAATTGGGGCTAAGCTACCGGGTATTTTAAGGCTTCCATTAAATCAACTATTCGTTATGGCAAAAAGACATCGCATGCCAGCCCTCTTGCTGTGCCTGTTCCCATTGATCCTCTGCGCCCAGTCGAAATCCGGCTTTTCCGTTTCAGGTACGATAAAAGACAAAAAAACCGGGGAGACCCTCACGGGGGCGACCATCGGCTTTGTGGCGCATCCCGGATTAGGGGTGGTTACCAACGCCTATGGATTTTATTCCATCACCATACCCGAAGGAATATATACGATGGTTGTTTCCTTCTCCGGCTACGCTACCGACACGACCGAACTAGACCTGAAGAAAAACACCGTACTCAACAGAAGTCTGGGCGCCACCAACAGCCAACTGGAGCAGGTGGTGGTCACCAGCAGCAGGAAAACCAACAATATCCTAAAGACTCCCCCGGGTCTGCAACGGCTGTCTGTGGAAGATATCAAAGATGTGCCGGTGTTATTGGGTGAGAAGGATGTCCTGAAGACCATTCAATTGCTGCCCGGGATAAAATCGGCGGGGGATGGCAGTTCCGGCTTTTATGTCCGGGGCGGCAACTCCGACCAGAACCTTATCCTGCTGGACGAGGCAACGGTATACAATGCCTCGCATCTTTTGGGCTTTTTTTCGGTCTTCAATTCCGACGCTATAAAAGACGTTTCTGTCTATAAAGGGGGCATGCCGGCCAGCTACGGCGGGCGCCTGGCTTCCGTCGAAGACATAAAGATGAAGGACGGCAATGACCAGAAACTGTCGGGTAGCGGCGGTATCGGCGTCATCGCCACAAGGATCAACCTGGAAGGTCCTGTCGTAAAGGACAAAGGGTCCTTTATGGTCAGCGCCCGGCGAACCTATGTCGATGCGTTTACGGGTCTGGTCTCCGACAGCACCATCAAACATTCCACTCTTTATTTCTACGACGTAAACCTGAAAGCCAACTATAAGTTTGGTGCAAAGGACCGGGTTTTTCTCTCGGGCTATTTTGGTAATGATGTAATGCATATTGCTTACAACGGTGGCGTCGACTGGGGCAACTCGACGGGAACCCTGCGCTGGAACCATATTTTCAATAACAAGCTGTTCTCCAATACTTCTCTCATCTACAGCAACTATAATTACAACGCCCAGTTCACCAGCAACTTCAACGATATACGGGTCACCTCGGCTATCACCGACTACCAGCTGAAGCAAGACTTCAATTATTATCTGAATCCCCGGAACAAATTCGATATCGGCTTCGACGTCATTTATCATATCACGCAGCCCGGCCAGGCCACTGCGGGCCCGTCCTCCAAATACAACAGCCTGACGCTGGAAAAGAAATATGCGCTGGAAAATGCGGTTTATGTTTCCCATGAATGGAGTCCAACCACGAAGCTGAGATTCACCTACGGCTTGAGACTGACGGCACTAAGCGTATTGGCAAAGACCTATTTTAACCCGGAGCCAAGGTTCGCTGCCAGCTATCAGCTGAACGATATGAGCTCGATAAAACTCGCCTACGACCGGAATGTCCAGAATATCCATCTGCTCAACAACTCCACATCGGCGAGTCCGACCAACGTTTATCTGCCTACCAGCAATATTGTTCAGCCGGAGATTGCCGACCAGGTCTCGGCAGGCTACTACCGGAATTTTCATGACAGGCAATACGAATTTTCTTCCGAAGTCTATTATAAGACCATGCAGAACCAGATCGATTATAAGGACAATGCCAATCTCATCGGCAACAACAACATCGAGGCGGACCTCCTGTTCGGCAAGGGCCGCGCTTATGGTTGGGAGAACTATCTCCACAAGAAGACGGGCAGGCTGACAGGCTGGATCAGCTATACGCTTTCAAAGGCGGAAAGACAGATAAATGGCATCAATAACGGCAGCTGGTATGCTGCCACGCAGGATCAGACCCACAATATCTCGGTGGTAGGCATTTATAAGTACAACCGGAAATGGACCTTCTCCGCAGCATGGGTGTACAATACCGGCAACGCCGTTACCTGGCCTTCGGGGAAATTCCCGGTAGACGGGGTTCCTGTATACTATTATACGTCCAGGAATGGCTATCGCCTTCCCGCCTATCATCGTCTCGACCTTGGGGCTACGCTCCAGCTAAAAAAGACAGCCCGATTCCAAAGCGACCTTAACTTTTCTCTCTACAACGCTTACGGCCAGTCGAACCCTTACACGATTCAATTCCAGCGAGACCCTAAAAATCCTCTGCAGACCCAGGTTTTGCAGACCTCCTTGTTCAAAATGATACCGGCTGTCACCTACAATTTTAAATTTTAGCTCCATGAAACGACACTTATTTATCCCTATAGCGCTATTTTTCTTTATAGCCTGCACAAAGACGATCACCCCCAACCTGAATACCGCATCCACCCAGCTGATCATCCAGGGTGCGGTCAGCGATACGGCGGGGCCTTACTATGTCTCGCTAGTCAACTCAGTCGGGTTTTATGCCGGCAATACCTACCCCGGCTTATCGGGGGCTGCGATCACTATAACCGACTCGACCACCGGCCTGCGCGACACCCTCACTGAAACCGCCACTACAGGGACATACGTGACCCATTCCATTACCCAGGGTATCCCCGGTCACACCTATTTGCTGAACGTGTCGCTGGGCGGCAAGACCTATACGGCATCCTCTACGATGCCTCAGCCGGTGGCGCTGGACTCGCTGACCTTCGATACCCGGGACACCACGCAAATTTTCCCAATGGCCAATTACCAGGATCCTCCGGGTATTGTCAACAATTATAAATATGGGATGGTGATCAATGGGGTCGTGGACAAACGCTTCCTGACCTTCGAGGACCGGCTGTCCGACGGCAGGTATATCCGGGATAAGGTGGACGCCGATACAGGTGAAATCAAACGGAATTACACGGTCAAGCTTTGTCTTGTCGGGATCGACCAGAATGTCGACACTTATCTACGGGAGGCCGCAGGCATTGCCTATAACAATGGAAGCCTGGCGGCGCCCGCCACACCGACATCCAATATCAACGGCGGATGCCTGGGTTATTTCAGCGCCCAGACCGTTAGCTGCAAAACGCGGGTGGTGGAACTCAAATAGGCTACGATCTATGAGCCTTGTATCTTTTTTCGGATCCTGGAAAGATGCTCCGGGGAGACACCAAGGTAGGAAGCTATATAGTATTGTGGTACGCGCTGGACAATATCCGGCTGCTCCTGTACCAGGGAAAGGTATTGCAGATCCGGGGAATTTGATAACAGCCCGTCCTTTTTTTGTTCGGAGATCAGAAAACGCTGCTCCGCGATTAGTCTTCCCGCCCTTTCCCAGGTCTTGCTGCTGGAATATAAGTATTGTAACGAATCATAACCGATGGCGAGCAGTTCGGAATCTTCGAGGGCATCGATGTAAACCTTTGAAGGCTTCTGGCTGATAAAACTTTCGTAATTGGTGATGAATTCCCCTTCTTTAAAAAAACCGGCTGTGACCTCCAAACCATCGCGGTGAAAATAATCGCGGATCAGGCCCCTATTGATAAACCATATATAGCGGCATATCGCGCCTTCCGAAAGGAGGACTTCCTTTTTTTTGACCTTTTTTATCGAAAAGAAGCTTATGAAAGCAGTCAGCTCTTCGTCGTCGGGCGAGACGATCTTCCGGATGGCTGCTTTCAACGGATCAAAATCGTCGTTCATCGATTAGTTTTGACAAAGAACTATTTAAAAAACAATTTTACCAAAAACATCGTGTTAATAATGCAGAAAATAGATATACTACCATTGTCCCTGAGGGGACCGGTATTTGCCTATGCCGCGCGCTATGGTGATAAAGCGATCCTGGTAGACACCGGTTTCCCAGGAGAGGAAGATAGTGTCTGCCTGCTGCTGCACCAACATGGAATAAAGATGTCGGATATCAGCCTGATCGTCCTGACGCAAGCGCGGATCGACCATTATGGGAGTGCACCTGCGTTGCGGAGGCTGCTGGGCGCGCCGATCGCGATCACTGCTGTTGATGCGCCGGTACTTCCTTTTAACGCCGACATTATTATCAACGATCGTTTGTCCCTTGCCCCTCAGGGGCTACCCGGAGCCCTGCTTCATACTCCCGGCCCGACAGCAGGAAGTCTTTCCGTCGTATTTGACGATGGACAAGCCATCATAGGGGACCTTCTTACTACAGCCAGGCTTACGCGGAAAATTGTTGGTCCTACTCTTGTATTTGACAAAAGACTGATGAAAAGAAGCCTGAGAACATTGCTTGCTCTCAGGCCCTCTGTTTTTTATACCGGGCATTCCCGGCCCATCAAGGTGGAGGAAAACAGAAAAAGAATACTAAAATTGATAACTGATTAACATAAACCTTCATCCGGCCGGCTGGCCTGGGCCGAATGGCTGACGAAGTTAATTCTGAAGTTTCTTGATCTGGTCGTCGAGATCTTTCAAAAGATCCGAAGCATCTTTCAACTGAGCCCTTTGTACGTTAAGGTTTTTAGTCCATTGACCGATTTGTTCTCTGAAATGTTGAAGTTTCTTTTCGTTATTTTTTACATATGTCTTATTCTTCTCTGGATCTGTCGTTTTTATTTTCGCCAGTTCTGCACTGTCTACTGCCAATTTCCTGGAAACAGAGTCAATCAGAATCTGCCCGTGATCTATCTCTGCTTGCAAAGACGTTGATTGCTGCATCAATGTTGTCCTAAGCGTGATCAGGTCATTCTTCTCTTTTGTGACATCTTTTGCCGGTTTCTGAGAAAAGCAAACTGCGGGTGCCGCAGCTAATAAACAATGGAGGAAAATTAATTTCATAAGATTGATTTATCAAGGTTATCGGATAGCAGTAGTATCTAAATAATAATTCTAACAAACGCTCCAAAAAGATCATTATTGTCCGATATAACTGCCCCGGAACGTCAGAGGAGGCCCGAACGACAAATGAGTATCTTAAAAAAAGAAAGAAATTACCGCCTTAGCCGGGAAAACTATTTTTATCTTTAAGGAAAGAATAGAATAGTTAATGAATGAAAATCATTTACAAGCTTCCGTTGAACCACTACTTCAGTATTTTGACAGATTAATTCCCTTAAATAATGAAGAGAAGGAACTTGTTCTTCAGAAGTTTCATCCTCGCCCCTATCGTAAAAAGCAGTATGTATTACAGGAAGGTGATGTATGTGCTCATTTTAATTTTGTAGTGAGGGGATGTTTACGTATTTATAAAGTAGATGGGAAAGGAACAATTCATATATTACAGTTCGCTACAGAGAACTATTGGATCAATGATTTGGGTAGCTTTCATGGGCTGAAGCCTTCAGATTTAAATATTGATGCTCTTGAGGATACGGCTGTATTGCAGATCAACCGGGACGATCTTATATTTCTTTATACGAATGCTCCCAAATTCGATCGGATCTTCCGCGTATTGATCGAGAACCATTTTGTTAGCCTGCAGAAACGTATGTTGCAGAATATCAGCTCTACTGCCGAAGATCGTTATCGATTTTTCCTTGAAACATATCCTCATCTTATTAGTCGCCTCCCACAAACCCAAATCGCTTCTTTTCTGGGCATCACTCCGGAGTTCCTAAGCCGATTGCGGTGTAACTGGAGTAAAACGCAGAAATAATTTACGGCCTTAATTTTCCGACAGCAGTCTACCGCTCGTTGATCCGGCTCAAGAAATATACTTGATCTGGTTTAAGCCTATTTCTTGATCTTGTTTATTGGCGATCAAATGCAAAATACCCCAAATTTGCTACCAGTTACTGCGATGATAAATTTTAATGACTAATAACTGAAGCAATAAAGAAATGAGGTATTTTTTTAACAGATTAAGCTGCATTTTCCTTCTGATCATGATGAGTGCAAACACTATTTCGGCTCAGGGGTATCCCGGGTTCACTTATTTACCCCAGCAGCGACACCATCCTTTGGAGCGAAAAAGGATGGAACTTGCCAAGGGGGTGTATGCTTTCATAGGATATGGCTTATCCAACTTCGGAATGATTGCAACTAAAAACGGCTATATACTCATCGATGTTGGAAGTTATCCAACCCTAAGCGAAGAGGCGCTGAAAGAGATACGGCAACTCGCTCCGGATTCTCTGCAAGCTATCATTCTCACGCATAGTCATGGTGACCATCGTGGTGGTGGAGATGCATTTCTGAAGGGAAATCACCGGGAGGTACCGGTATATGCCCACTACAACTTCGGCGTGGAGCAACGTGAAATAAAAGGGCTTGAGAAAATTACGGCGCAACGCTCCGCAAGGCAATTTGGCCAAAATATTCCCGATGAGATGTATCCGGTAAATATGATTGTGCCAAGATTTCCTGGTTTAAAGGTAGGGCCGCTGATTACCCCGAACCCTTTTGTAAATGAAGGGAAGACCGAGCTAACTATTGACGGGGTCAAACTTGAAGTATATACAACCCCAAGCGAAACATCGGATCATCTTGCCATATGGCTGCCTGACCGAAAAGTGCTGTTTTCCGGGGATGCTGTTTACGGTTGCTTCCCGAACCTGTATCCTATTCGGGGTGGGGCCTACCGGGATATGGAACAATGGGCAAAATCCATCCACCGTCTGGCAGAATTCAATCCGGAAGCCATTATGTTTGGGCATACTACTGCCCTTTTAGGTGCAGCAAATATACAGCCAGTGCTTAATAACACTGCTGAGGCAATTGAGTACGTTTATAATGAAACCATAAAAGGGATGAATGAAGGTAGAACACCCGATGATCTGGCTGTAAGTGTACAGTTACCGCTGAGTTTAAGCGGAGATCCATATCTGGCCGAAATTTACGGTGCGATTCCCTGGGCTATAAGGGAAATTTATGCGGCAAAGCTAGGGTGGTTTGACGGCAACCCCACTAATCTTGTTCCTCTGACCCCTCAGGAGAACGCTGAGCGCTTAGCGCAGCTTGCAGGCGGAAAGGAACAACTTGTACTGGCGGCAAGGGAAGCCATAAAGAAAAAGGATTACCGCTGGGCGGCGAATCTGGCCGACTGCCTGGTGCAGTTGGGACGGCAAACAGAAGGACGGCATATCAAAGCCGAAGCGCTGGAGGGCATAAGCAATGCTATATTACCGATAGCAGGGAAAAATTACCTTATGGATGCTGCTTTGGATCTAAGAAAATAAAGTGCCGCGAGCTTTGCTCGCGGCGGATGCGGAGAACAAAAAAAGAAGGTCGGTAGAAACCGACCCTCTCTTACAACTCCCGGCCCGATCCCTCGATGCTAATCGTTTCCTGACTCGCAAATCGCCTCTCGGCATAGCCGTGATCATTGAATTGAAAAACCTGAACACCGTAATTTCGATGCCATTGACGCGAAGCATCGTGCCATTCAGCTTCGAATCTAACGGCCATCCGGCCTTTTAGCGCCCCCCAAAGATCCAACTTCACCGTATAATCCAATTGTTTTTCGAATTTACGTTTCAGAAATTGCCTCAGTTCTTGCTTGCCGTTGATAAAATCCACGCCATCGCGCATTTCAATATTCTCGGCGTAGCCTTCGAGGATCTTATCCGGTTCGTGCGAATTCCAGGCCGCTTCCTCAAATACCAGTCTTTCCGCGGCGATCTCCATGTCCCATGGCGGTGTGGGGAACTTTGTGTGTGTTGTTTCCATGATCTGCTTTGTTTTTTATTTGATGTAATAATGTCCGGCAAAATTCGGAATAGGTCTGCCGGCAAACCATGGACAAAAGAGGTTTTCGGATGGACAATCGCTCCGGGTTGGATATCTTTGCGGGATGTCGCAGGCATCATACACACTGACCGATCCGCAGACCAAAGAGATGGCCCTGAAGATCACCTACTTTAAAGATGACAGCCTTTTTAACAGCCCGAAGAGATACAACTATTTTTCCATGCTCCTGGTATCCAAAGGCGAAGGCGCTGTCCTGAGGGATGACACCCGGTACGCATTCAACAGCGGCTGTCTGTTGTGTTTGGCTATTTACCAGCCATTTATGGTCAGACCCGAAAGGGAAATGGAAGGTGTACTGATCAATTTTCATCCAAGCTTTTTCTGCCTTTTCAAACATCGGAATGAAGTCTCCTGCAACGGCGTCCTGTTCAATAATTTATACGACACGCCGGTGGTAAACTTGACGGCCGATGAAATGCGGTCCTTGTCCGTTATTGGCGATCAGCTTAGCGCCGAAATACAAAACAGGCAACAGCCTGATCAGGATGTGCTGATCTCCTATTTAAAGATCTTTCTGATCGAGGCTTCACGAGCAAAAATGGAGCAACGCCGGGGCGAAGAGGTTCCGCCTGTCAAAATACCATTGACCCTGGAGAACCTTCAAAATGCCATCGAGACCCATTATAAGACCCTGCGTAGTCCGGGTGACTATGGTAAGTTGTTGCATATCTCGACAAAGGCATTAAACAGGGCCAGCAAGGCCCATTTCAATAAGACGTTGACGGACTTGATCGCCGAAAGGCTGATCATCGAAGCTAAGCGGGAGTTGTATCTAACGGCAAAGTCTGTTAAGGAAATAGCTTTCGAACTGGGTTATGAGGACGAATTTTATTTTAGCCGCTATTTCAAGAAGAAGGTGGGCGTTTCGCCCCAGATCTTCCGGGACACCGTAGGGTTTGACAAGTTGACGGCATAGCACATGGATCAAATCCCTTTACGATCCGGCCATCCATTGTCGTCTTATATTTTCGCGGTGCGCCCTACCCCACTCGTGAAGGGCATGAACTACAGTCCGTAGCGTTTGGCTGTAATCAGTCAGCGCATAGGTGGTTATCGCCGGCGTCTCAAACCCGCACCGCTTTATAAAACCATTAAGTTCAAGATGCCTTAACTCGGCTGTAAGTACTTTGGCAGAAATACCTGAAACAGTACGTTGAATTTCATTAAAACGGCATCCTCTGTCAAATAATGCTATAATAATTCTTAAACGCCATTTACCTCCAATCACATATAACGCATCCTCAATTCCCGAGAAAGTTTGGATACAATTTTCATTAGCCATATTCTCAAAATTTTCCAATGTAAAGATACGCAAAACAGTAACCTGTAAGTAAGCAGTAACCTTTAAGTAACCATCACATTTTTAGTACTTATAACATCGAACTTTGTTCAAATCAAAAGTTGAAATCACCATGGATAAAGAAGTAATTGCAGTAGTTACAGGAGCCAGCCGGGGGGCTGGCAAAGGCATTGCCATAGCATTGGGAGAAAGCGGTGCCACAGTGTATGTAACCGGCAGGAGTGCCGATAATTCAAATGAATTTGGAGGATCTGTTTTCGAAACAGCTCAAGCCGTAAGTAATGCCGGGGGAAAGGGTATTCCTGCAATAGTAGATCATGCGGATGACAAACAGGTGGAGGCGTTGTTTGAAAGGGTAAAACGGGAACAGGGCCGACTGGACATTTTGGTTAACAATGCAGCCAATGCATCCGCAGCTTTAGTATCCCGGGCCCCTTTCTGGGAAAAACCTCTGGATACGGTTGAGCTCATTACTGTAGGATTGCGCTCTCACTACGTATCGGGCTATTATGCGGCTCCGCTTCTTATAGCAAACGGAAAAGGCTTAATGGTAAACACCGGCTATTATGGCGCCGTGAGTTATCACCTGAGTCCGGTGTATGGGGCACAAAAGGCGGGATCTGATAAAATGGCGGCTGATATGGCTAAGGAACTGAGGCCGTATAACGTCGCCGCTGTGTCGATCTGGATGGGACATCTCGACACAGAACGCTCACGTGTCTTACGAAGCAAACTGCCTGAAAGTGAAGCAGGAGGCAAAAATCTGGAGTCGCCACAGTTTACAGGAAGAGTCATTTCCGCCTTATACAATTCCCCGGATAGGATGGCATTATCCGGCCACGCACTCATTGGGGCCGAGCTAGGCTTTAAATTAGGAGTTAGAGATGTGGACGGATCATTGCCTGCATCGTACAGAAACACTCTGGGGGGGCCGCCCGAATTACACGCGAGTCTGATCGGTTAGCGCTAGCCAAACTATTATTTCATTTTCTCAAGACTATCAATTGAAGATTGAATATCTATTAACCGGGCATGTTACGATTGCATCCGCAAGAGGTGCAAGATAACACAACATTTGTCGAAAGTTTTCTCTTGTTGGTCGAAAAGATTTATGCCGCTGCAGACATGGCTATATTTTTGGAAACGATAGAAACCGTTATTATCCAGAGAGTAAAATCAAATCACACATGAAACCAGGGGTCCTTTGTATTATCATGTTCGCATCGATTACCGCAATGGCTCAGCGTGATTCGCTGCCTTATGCGGCATTTCCTCCCGCGCCCGACCATTACGATGCTGGTACTGTAGTGGCAAGGCTTCTGGATGGGCTGGGCTTCCGGTATTATTGGGCTACGGAAGGGCTGCGCCCTGTAGACCTAACCTTCAAGCCAAGCCCGCAAGCACGCACAAGCAAGGAAACCCTGGAACACATCTACTCTTTGTCCAACATGATCATCAATGCGGTCGGGCGAAACCAAATCCCACCAGGCCAATATAAAACGTTCGAGGAGTTGCGAAAAGCCACCCTGGAAAACTTTAAGAAAGCTAGTACCATAATTGCCGGATACAGTGACAGTGCCATGGAAAACCTGAGGGTGGCGTTCGGGGAAAAAACACTTCCTTTTTGGAATATGATCAACGGCCCCATTTCGGATTGCCTGTGGCATATAGGCCAGGTAGTGTCGTTCCGGCGTTCCTCGGGCAATCCCTTTTCCAATAAAGTGGAGGTTTTCCTGGGTGTAATTATGAATTGAGTGCCCGTTATTTCCCCGAATTAGGAAAATTTACGCCAGGCCCGAAGAAACACTCGTAGGCAGCAATTTGCCCGTCTTTAAGCTTAAAATAATCGATGTTCCGCATGAATTTACCGTTTATCGTCCAGGCATTACCGATGACAAAGGCATCATCTCCATTTACGACGAACTTCTCGAATTCGACTCGTTTGAACTTACCAGCGTTTGGCCAGCATCTTTCCTTTACGGTCTTTACATTAATATGATCATCCAGCGGGCTGGAAAAAGTAAACCCGGTTGCCAGAACTTGCTCCAGCGAATTCCAATCGTTTTTCTGCCAGGCGGTATACCACGCCTTAATAGCTTTTACGTTTAGGGTATTTTGGAGCCCTGCTGTCGTGCTCGTAGAAGTTTGGGCAAATCCCGTCTGACAAGACAGGACGATCACTGCCAAAAAAACTTTGCCAAATAGACTAGTCATTTTCATGATTTTTGTTTTGGTGTAATGGCCACGGCCGGGCGTGGTGGCTGGTATCGCTAATTTTTACCAAAAAGATGATAGAGATGCTCTATAAAAAGAGTCAATACAAATAGAAAGGCCATTAGACTGATTAAGACTCCAACAAAGGCCATTAACGAGTCCATTGTCTCCGCCGAATACGGAAAGGAAAATAGGATCTTCCAAAGAGACCGTCTCTGAGAAGAAGTTGGCGCTGGCGCCCTGGTCGCCAACTCCCACTTGCTTTCTATTCTACTTAGAAGCAATTTTGCTTCGGATACCGGCATCCTTTCCAGGGCCTTGAGGATAGTTATTTCCTGGTCCTTGATCTGAATTCCATTTTCCATAACACCTTGATTTTACTACTTTTTTATTTTCCCGAATTAGGAAAATTTACCCCAGACCCAAAGAAACACTCGTTCGACGTAATTTTTCCGTCTTTAAAGGTGAAATACTCTGTGTTCCGAAATACTTTGCCCTCTGTCGTCCACCCATTGTACGTTACAAATGCATCATCTCCATTAATAACAAACTTCTCCACATCAAATTGTTTGGTCTTATAGGCGTTTGGCCAACACCTTTCTTTATAGGCCTTTAAATTAATATGATCATCAACCGGACTGGTGAAAGTAAACCCGTCAGCGAGAATTTGCTCCAACAAACTCCAATCTTTTTTCTCATACGCGGTATAATAGGCCATAATGGCTTTTCCATTTGGTCCATTTTGGAGCGCTGTTGCGTGGCCGGAAGAGGAGGTCTGGGCGAATCCTGCCTTGCAAGACAGGAGCACAAAAACTAAAAGAACTTTTCCAAAAAGATTAGTCAATTTCATAATTTTTTGTTTTAACGCGTTTAAAATACTTTCGGATGGTCATATCGAGAATGGGCAGTTTACTATAATAGGGGTTCCGGTGAAGTTCCATCAGGATGCGAAAGGCTTTCTCGCTTTGGTGATTGTACTGCAATGCCACTGCATAATTTATCTCGGCAAACGGGGACGGATAGACTTTTAAGAGCACCTCATAATATTTGCAGATGGCTTCCCAATCAGTATCTTCAAATTTGCGTGCTGCGCAGTGTACACAGGCGATAGCCGCTTCAAGGTGGTAGGGTGAAAAGACAGAATCTTCCGATTCGGTTAATAAAAAGCCGGCAAGCTGTATTAATGATTGGTCCCAGAGCGCCCGGTCCTGGTACTCCAGCTCCACGGCATTGCCTTGTGCGTCAAAGCGGGCATCGAAGCGGGCGACATTAAAAAGCATGAGTGCCTGCAACGCCTTGGTTTCCGGATTACACAACGGACTGTCAAACAAAAATTTATTAAG
>Ga0210400_10003770_pt1 | contig 13311 bp, 13 predicted proteins | sample IncBWH26MmetaG_FD_155456 | JGI IMG/M metagenome (GOLD analysis project Ga0210400, IMG submission 155456) | Forest soil microbial communities from Barre Woods Harvard Forest LTER site, Petersham, Massachusetts, United States - Inc-BW-H-26-M | ecosystem: Environmental > Terrestrial > Soil >...
CACCTCCGCAGTGACGACGAGATATTACTACTTAAGCTATACCGATGCCATCCGATATACCTCGCGTTGGCTGTCTGCTAAAGTTTTCGCATGATGAGTCCCGAGGCGAAGCAGAGAATCCAACTGGCGCTGCTGTTGGCCATGGTAGTCGCGGGGTTGCGCGTGGCTTACATTCTGTACCAGCGGCATGAGGACAAGCTTGAGGCCGAAAAACAGAGGCAGAAGCTGAATGCGGGGTATTCCAATCCGGATTACTACGTGATTCCGAAGAAGCTTTATCCCTATGACCTGAAGAGCGCGCGGCAGTTGATGCAGCAACCGGTGTGGGTGAAGGAAGGGTACCGTTATACCTATTACGGGTACGATGCGGCGAACAAGAAAGTTGACTTCAGCCACGATGCGGGATTGCTGTTGCCGATCGAGAAGCTGGAGATCAAGGATGTGATTACGGCGATGCCTGCGGGGAAGGGAGAGCGCAAGCAGGTGATGGCGGTGTTTCAGAAAGATGGGAAGTCGTATGCGGTGCCGATCGGGTATGAGGCGGACGAGCAGTACAAGATTTATTCGGACGAAATGTTTTTCGTGGAGGATCCGCACGATTTGTATAAGCACTGGCCGGCCGATGTGTGGCAGGCGGTGGAACAGCACCAAGTGAAGCCGGGGATGAACGAGATGCAGGCGGATTTTGCGATTGGCATGGGGATACCGGACGCGGGATCGAGTTCGTACGAGAAGACGGTGCGCTATGCGGATGGAGGGAAGCCGGTGGTGATTGTGTATCGCGACGGGAAAGCGGAGGAGATTACGGCGAGTTCGGCGGGGAAGTGAAGAAACGCGCGGGAAACTCGGTCGGGAATCGGAGTCAGGATTTGCGGGCGAGTGGACGCGGGTTGTGCTACCATGCCGGGCAAAGTCCGAAGTTGCCAGGAGGCGAGTCATGACGACTGCACTCAGGCCCTTGAGTACGGGAGAGTTGCTGGACCGGACGTTTTCACTGTATCGCAGCCACTTTGGACTGTTTGTGGGAATCTTTGCGCTGCCGTACATGGCCGTGGTGGCCTTCCAGTTGGTGGGACTAGTTTTTCAGTCTTCCACTCCCAAACTTCCGAACATCCTGTTGACCATGATTTGGAGTGTGGGAGTTTGGCTCTTGATATTGGTTGTTTCGGCGGTTTCTCAGGCAGCTACAGTGGTCGCTGTCTCGAACTTATATCTAGAGCGGCCCGCGAGCGTGACCGACTCGTTTTCGGCGGTCAAGGGGCAAGTTCTTGGCGTGATGGGTCTCTCTTTTCTCGTTAGTATGGCTGTTTTCTTGGGTTTGTTCGCGATAATCGTGCCGGGAGTGCTCCTTTGGATTATGTGGTGCTTGGCTGTGCCCGCGAAGGTTCTCGAGCACAAGGGTGTATTCGACTCGATGTCGAGAAGCATGGAACTGACCAAGGGGCACTGGGGGCGCATATTCGTAATTGGATTGCTGATTCTGGCGTTGAAGTTTGGAATTAGCTCGTTGCTGCAGTGGCCTATACTCATCGCCGCAGGTTTCAGCCTTAGAGGCGGAATGCAGCAAATGAGTGTTGGCTGGCAGGTAGCTTTGCTGGTATCTGCATTCGTTGCCACGAGCTTAGTAGGTGGCCTCGCGACCATTGCATTCTCCCTGGTGTACTACGACGAGCGGGTGCGGAAAGAAGCGTTTGATCTGCAATTGATGATGACGACGCTGGACGCATCGGCTCTGCCCGTTTCTCCCGCACAAGCAGGCGCATGACTGCGAGCCGGACGAACATCCTGGCGTGCGTTCTGCTGGCGGCGGTTTTTTGCCGGGCAGACGGCGTGGCTGGCGTTTCCCCGCTTACCGCTACCCAATATCGCGCGGAACTTGAAGGTCTGTTGTCCGCAACCCGGGAACTCGACAGCTCTGGTAAAACAACTCCCCAACCATTGCATGACCTGCCACAGAGTTGGCGGGTGCATACGGATCAGCGGGAGTTCGAGATATCCGCGGAGGGACTGCGGCGGGATGTGCGGCGTTATGAGAAGGAAAACAATGTCGCGAACGCCGCTGCGATTCGTGCGCGACTGCAGAGTTTGCGGGGCGATCTCGACGGCTACGAAAAATCTCCGGTGGATGCTTCGGCGAGCCGGGCGGAGCTGAACGCGATTCTGGCGCGGCCCGAGTTTAGCGACGTGCAGGGGCCGAGTTGGTTTGACAGGTTGAAGCAACGGCTGTTGGAGTTCATCTTCAGTATTTTGCAGCGGCTGTTCCGTTCGACGGTTTTTCCCACGATTGGACGGTTCTTCGTCTACGGGCTGATGGGGCTGGCGGGTCTCGCGCTCATTTATTTCGCTTATCGCGCGATCTGGTCGAATCGCGAATTTGAGAAAGTTATTCCCTCCGATCTTCCGGTGTCGGCAAAGGAATGGATAGTGTGGCTGTCGGAGGCGCGGGCGGCGGCGGCGAAGGGGGAGTGGCGCGACGCGATTCATCTGGCGTACTGGGCGGGGATTTCTTTTCTGGAACGGCAGGGGATGTGGAAGCCGGACCGCGCGCGGACACCGCGAGAATATCTGCGGCTGCTGGGCGCGAACGAATATCGCGAGACGCTGGCTGCGTTGACACGGATTTTCGAGCTGGCCTGGTATGCGAATCGCGGCGCCAGCGAACGAACTTTTGCGCAGACGCTGCAGGAATTGGAGAAGCTCGGATGTCAGTGAGAGTGGACCCGAAGGATCGCAAGCTGCTGCTGGGCGCGGGCGCCGTCTTCGTGTTGCTCATTGCCGGGGCGGTGGTGTTTGGCGGAGAGGGTGGGACGAAGTCGGAAATTCCCAGCAGTTATTCGACCGCTTCGGGCGGGGCCAAGGCTGCGTATTTGGTGCTGGCGAGCGCGGGATACAAAGTTGAGCGCTGGGAAAGGCCGCTAGACGAACTTCCCAAGGCGATGGGGAAGACGCTGGTTCTGGCCGAACCGATCGAGGCGCCGACTCGCGAGGAGAAAGATCGTCTGAAAGAGTTTCTCTCCGAGGGCGGGCGCGTGATCGCGACCGGAATGTTTGCCGGTACGTTTCTTCCGGAGAATGAATCGGTGCCCGATATGTTCGGCGAAGGAACGTGGAAGACGGCATCGGCGTTATCGCCTTCCCCGATCACGCGCGCGGCTCCGGAAATCGTGCTGGCTCCGCAAGCGCGCTGGTCTTCTTATTCGGCGGCGTATCCTCTGTACGGAGACGGAGAGAGGACGCTAGTGGTGAAGTATCCGTACGGGCGCGGGGAAGTGTTGTGGTGGGCGTCGGCAACTCCGCTGACTAACGCGGGATTGAAGGAGCACGGGAATCTGGAATTTTTGCTGGCCTGTTTGGGCAGCCCGAAAGATGGAGGCGTGAAAAATGGAATTCTGTGGGACGAATATATTCATGGGTATCGGCCGACGCTGGCTTCGTCGATTGCGCATTCGCCGGTGAAGTGGCTGGTGCTGCAGTCGGCGCTGCTGTGGATTGCGGTGCTGCTTACGTTCTCGCGACGGAGTGGGCCGATCTTCAAGCCCGCTTCGGTGGTTCGACTGTCGCCCATGGAATTCGTGGAGACGCTGGGCGGGCTTTATGAGCACGCGGGCACGGCTTCAGTAGCTGTGGACATTTGCTACCAGCGGTTTCGTTATTGGCTGACGCGGCGGTTGGGAGTGGCGAGCAGTATTTCCGTGGCGGATCTGGAGGTTGCGGTGCGGGATCGGTGGGCGTTCATAGACGAGCGCTTTGTCACGACCCTGAGGCGCTGCGAATCGGCGAAGAACGATCCTTATTTGCATGGGCCGGCGGCGCTGCAACTGGTGCAGGAACTGGATGAATACGCGGTTCGACTGAAACTGTTTCAAGGCATTCGGAAGGAGAAAGGTTAATGAACGCTGTTCCAGAGCTGGTGCGGCACCTGCGCGAAGAGATGGGCAAGGTGGTGGTGGGGCAGGATGAACTGCGGAACCAGTGCGTGGTCGCGTTGCTGTGCCGGGGGCATGTGCTGCTGGAAGGAGTTCCCGGAATTGCGAAGACGCTGACGGTGAAGGCGCTGTCGCGGCTGCTGGGGCTTGGGTTTCAGCGGGTGCAGTGCACTTCGGATCTGATGCCGGCTGACATTGTGGGAACGAATATTCTGAATATGGCGACCAGCGCGTTTCAGTTGCATCCGGGGCCGGTGTTCACGGATTTGCTGCTGGTGGATGAAGTGAACCGCATGCCGCCGCGAACGCAGGCGGCGCTCCTGGAGTGCATGGAGGAGCATCAGGTAACGATCGACGGGAAGACGTATCCGCTGCCGCCGTTTTTTACGGTGTTTGCCACGCAGAATCCGATTGAGTTTGAGGGAACGTATCCGCTGCCGGAGGCGCAGTTGGACCGGTTTCTGCTGAAGCTGCGAGTTACATATCCGGCGGTGGGGGATGAAGTGCAGTTGCTGGCCAATGTGCAGAAGGGGTTTGAATCGCGGGAACTGGAGAAGATGAATCTGATTGCAATCGCGCCGGGGTTGCTGGAGCAGGCGCAGCAGGAAGTTCGCTCGATCACGGTGCAGGAAGCGCTGTTTAGCTACATCGTGCAGATTGTACGGCGCACGCGCGACTGGCCGTCGTTGTCGCTGGGGGCGAGTCCGCGGGCGGCGGTGAGTTTGATGGCGGTGTCGAAAGCGGTTGCCGCGACGGATGGGCGCGACTATGTGATTCCGGATGATGTGAAGGCGTCTGTGCGGCCGGTGCTGCGGCACCGGATCATGCTGCGACCGGAGGCTGACCTGGAGGGGCTTACGCCGGATCAGGTTTTGGAAGATGTGCTGCGGGCGGTTGAGGTTCCGAAGTGAGCGACGGGGCGAGCGATCTGGACCGCTTGGTTCCACGCGAAGTTGATGCGCAGGGCAAATCGTACAAGCGCCTTGGCGTGGCGTTCGGCGACCGATTCTTCATGCTGCTGTTTGTCGGGCTGGTGTGGCTGGGGCCGGCGTTTGTGGATTTGCGGTTTGTGTATGCGCTGCTGGCGTGGGACGGATTGGTGCTGCTGGCGTGGCTCGTCGATCTGACGCAACTGCCGAGGCCTGAGCAGTTGACTGTGCGGAGATCGTGGCGGTCGCCGGCGGCATTGTCGATTGGCTCGGACGTCGGCGTGACGGTGGAGAATTCTTCTGGTACGAGCGTGTATACCACGATTGTGGATTCCGTTCCTTTGCAGTTGAGGAATGAGCCGCCGACGCTTGCGATTCGGGCGGGTGCGAAGGGTGAGGGGACGGCGAGCTACCGGATTCGTCCAGCGCAGCGCGGCGATGCGAAGCTTGGCGACGGGTATGTGCGTTATCAAAGTGTGTTCCGAATTGCCGAGCGGTGGGCGCGGGCAACGCTCGAGCAGACGGTGCGGATTTATCCGAACCTCGACGAGGCCAAGCGGCATTCGATTTACTTGTTGCGCAGCCGGCAGATAGCGATGGAGAAGCGGCACGCGCGGGTGCGCGGGATTGGGCGCGAGTTTGAGAGCCTGCGGGAATATCAGCCGGGGGACGAGTATCGGGATATCTGCTGGACGGCGGCGGCGCGGCGCGGCAAACTCGTGACCCGCATGTACCAGATCGAACGCAGCCAGACGGTGTGGATTGTGATCGACTCGGGGCGGCTGATGCGGGCGCGGGTGGGCGGGTACAGCAAATTGGATCAGGCGGTGAATTCGGCGCTGAGTCTGGCGCAGGTGGCGCTGTATTCCGGCGATCGCGTGGGGCTGATCGCGTATGGGCGAGGGATTCGACATCAGCTTCCAGCGGCGAAGGGGAGCGCGCATCTGCGGCAATTGATTGAACAGTTGGCGATGGTGCATGAAGAAGGGGCTGAAGCGGATCATCTGCTGATGGCGTCGCGGTTGCTGACCGATCAGAAGCGGCGCAGCCTGGTGGTCTGGCTCACCGATCTAGCGGAGACCGCTATGACGCCGGAGGTGATCGAGGCCGCGTCCATGATGATGCCGCGGCATCTGGTTCTGTTTGTGGTGATTGGGCAGCCGGATTTGGGGGAGTTGGCCGCGAAGACGCCGGGCAGCGAGACGGAAATGTATCAGGTGGCGGCAGCGCAGGAGATGGTGCATCGGCGGGAGTTGTTGCTGGCGCGATTGCGCGAGCGCGGGGCACTGGCGATGGAAGTGAATTCGGGGGCGGTTTCTCCGGTGCTGGTGAATGCTTATTTGCAAATTAAGGAACGGAATCAGTTGTGAGGGATTGCGCGGTGCCTGCAGGGGCTAAGCCCTCATCGATTGTGGCGACTTACGCGGCCCTAGAAGGGCCGCTCTTCCACGGTCGTGCTCGCATTTGTGAGTTGTCCGTGGCCGCCTAAGCGGGTCGTCACGTTCTCTGATCCTGTTGCGAACGGTTTGCGATTCTTCGCTATTCCACCTGCTGGGATGGGCTGGGGTTCCGGCCCATGCCGAAGAGATAGACTCCCAGCAGGACGAACAAAGCGGCAGCCATAGAAAATTTTAGCGGGATGGCGAGGCCGGTGGGGGAGACGAAGGCTTCGATCAGGCCGGCGATGATGAGGATGGGGATGGTTCCGAGCAAGAGTTGAACGGCTTCGACGCCGGCTTTGGCGAGGGAATCGCGGCGGTGAAGAACGCCGGGAAATAAGAGGCCTTGCGCGATGCGGAGTCCGGCGCCGCCTGCGATGAAAATGGCGGGGAGTTCGAGGACGCCGTGGGGCGCAACAAAGCTCCAGAGTTGCAGGCTCATGCCGGCGAGCCAGCAGGCCATGCCGATCACTCCGATCAGCAGGCCGTTGAAGGCCATCATATAAATTGTTCCCAGACCGGCGGTGATGCCGAGCGCGAAGGTGGTGAATCCGACCGACATGTTGTTGGTCATGATGGCGCTCGAGGCCAGAGGCTTGATGCCGACGATGGAGTGAGTCCACATTTCGTGGCGGTCGATGGTCTCGACCATTTGCGGGCCGAGGAGTTTTACTTTGAAGTCGGGATTCTGATAGGTGAGGACCGCGCCGACCACGCCGGCGACGGCGAAAATCAGGGTCGCCAGAAAGCAATGTTTCAGATTGCGGCAGAAGGCTGCTGGATAGGTGTGTAGGAAGAAGGAAAAAAGCGCCCGGGGACTCGCCCTGTGACCGGAATAGATGGTATTGTGGGCGCGCACCAGCAACTGGTTGATGTAGCGGGCAAAGTGCACGGAGCCGCGATCTTCGCGGATAGCGGCGAGATCGGCGGCGGTCTGGCGGTAGAGGAGACTGAGTTCCTGCAGGTCGGAACGAGAGAGCGATTTCAGTCCGCCTTTGGCGCTCTGGTTGAGCAGGGATTCCAGTTTGCTCCAGTGCGGTTTGCGTTTCTCCAACCAGCGAGTGGAAATCATTGTGGACTCGTTCGATCAACTCTCGATAGAAACGCCAGAGCAGATTGCGCTGGAACTTCCGCTGGCGGGAATCGGCAGCCGGTTCCTAGCAATCGCAATTGATACTTTAATCCAGGCAGCTCTGTATCTCATAACCGGAATTATATTTCTGATCCTCATGCCGCTGGGATTCTCTATGTTCAACTTTCTTCCAAAGCTGATGGGGCCGGCGATGGCCATTTTTATCGGGTTCGCGATTTATTGGGGATATTTCGCGATCTTCGAGATCCTGTGGAAGGGGCAGACGCCGGGGAAGCGCTATGCGGGTATTCGCGTGATCAAGGAGTCAGGCAGGCCGATCAATGCGTTCGAGGCGGTGGGAAGAAATCTGATGCGAGCCGTGGATGGCCTGCCTGGAATCTACGGCGTGGGGCTGGTGTGCATGATGTGCAACCGGCAGAGCCGCCGGCTGGGGGATTTTGTGGCGGGGACGGTGGTGGTGCACGAGAAGCCGACGGAGGAAGTGCGGCCGTCGTGGAATACTGCAAGCGAATCGAGCGGTGCCGCGCCGGGGGTGGGATCGGCGACTGCGGATGAACTGGTGTTGATCGAGACCTACTTGAGCCGGCGGTTTGAGTTGGATCCGGAGGTGCGGTTGAGGACGGCGATTCAGATTGCGGACAGGATCAAGGCAAAGACGGGATGGGAATCGCAGCCGCGGCAGCATGTGGATGAGTTTTTGGAGGAATCGGCCAGGAAGATTAGGGATAGTGGGCGGTTTCATTAGGCACCAGGGGCTTTGAAGCGCCAGGTGTATGTGATCGTCAACTCCGCCCGTCTTCTGGGAGTGGCTCAATTTGAATTTCTCAGCGCACTCTGCGCGGGTTCTCTGCGACCTCGGCGGTTAAAAGCTCTTCTTCCGGCGAATCAAAACACTTTAATCGCCGAGTTCGCTGAGGAAAGCCGCAGAGTTCGCTGAGAAATTCGAATTGAGCCCCTGCCCGTCTTCCTCCCGTTGACTTCTGCCTCTCCCCCCGATATGGTTGGCGGCGCTATGAACATTGTCAAAGCGACCCGCCAGTTTGAACAGTGGCTGGGCCAGCGCACCGACATCGTCAAGAAAGACCTGCACATCAAGCATGCCAACATGAAGGCGGCGGTCTTTCCTTTTCTGCGAGCCACCTACTATCGCTGGGCGCAAGTCTGGCCCAAGGTTTGTCCCGAGCTTGCCAAAGGGCCGAAAGTGCTGGCCGTCGGCGACCTGCACGTGGAGAATTTTGGCACCTGGCGCGACGTCGAGGGCCGCCTCATCTGGGGTGTCAACGATTTCGACGAAACTCATCCTATGTCCTACGCCAACGATCTTATTCGCCTGGCGGTGAGCGCTCATCTCGCGGCTGAGGCAGGCCACTTGGCGCTTAAGGAGAGAGACATCTGCGATTCGATTCTCGAAGGCTATCGCGAATGCCTGCGCGCCGGCGGACTGCCTTTCGTCCTCGGCGAGAACAACGAATGGCTGCGGCAGATTGCCGAGAGTGAACTGCGCGATCCCGTCCGTTTCTGGGCGAAAATGGACGCACTGCCCACCGTGAAAGTCGACACGCCCATCAGCGCAATCGACGCCATCGAGCATCTGATGCCCGCCCGCGACTTGCCTTACCGCCTCGCTACTCGCGTCGCCGGTCTCGGCAGCCTGGGCCACGCTCGCTATGTTGCCATCGCCGACTGGCACGGCGGCAGGATCGCTCGCGAGGCCAAAGCCCTGGTTTCGTCGGCGTGCTATTGGGCGAAAGATCATGAAGGGCCCTCGGAAATTCTGTATCAGGCGATCATCACCAGGGCGGTGCGCTGCCTCGATCCCTTCGTTCAATTGCGCGGCCGCTGGATCGTCCGCCGTTTAAGCCCGCATTGTTCGCGCATCGAACTGGCCACGCTGCGAGCCCCGGGCAAGGAACTGCGCCTGCTCCGCGCCATGGGATGGGAAACCGCGAACATCCATCTGGGGACAAGATCGGCCCGCAAGCCCATCCTCCGCCACCTGCAAAAGCAGACGACGAGGCGGCTGCACCAAGCCACCGAAGAGATGTTGAACGCAGTCCGCGAAGACTGGAAGACGTGGAAGAAAGAAGGCTACGCTTAGGCGTCCGCCGAGAAATCCATACCAATGTGCTCCCAGCGAATGTGCCGCACCGTGGAACAGCGGCGCTTTAGCGCCGGGTAGGCAAGCAACGTGCTTCAGCCCCCGAGGTCGCATTCCTTCGCAGCGCCGAATCGTTTGCCGCTTGCAAACCACGGTTGTACCTTACCTCGAGCGTCCTACGCCGCCTCGCTGTGCCCGGTGGCTGCCGCCGCTGCGGCCGCGCTCACCGCAGGCCGACGCAGCGCGACCAGAGCGACTCCGTTCTCCCGGTCATACACCAGGGTCCACTCCGCGGCGCAGTCGTCGCACAGCCAGTAGTGTTCCACTTGCCGCTGTTGTTGCCGAGCGCGCACAAACGGAGGCGCTGCCGATTCTCCCGGTTTCGTCAGGCGATCGGTCTCGACCAGAAACAGTTTGCCATCTCTGAGCCTGAGGAAGGGCTTGCCACATTGCGAATTGGCGCACCGGCTGAGCATGTTGTCACTGCTTCCTGCTCTGCCAAGAACAGTCTCGGCGAGCATTTGGATTCCGAATCGCTAGCACGTCCCCAGCCACGACGCTTCCAGGGGCTTCGCTTGGTTCTGATCGCGTCTCTTCAGCCTCGCTCTGCCGCTCAATCGGCAACCCATGCCGACGTTTCGGCACGGGTTGCCTTGCCTGCGTTTATCAGGCCAGCTACCATTCAATCGTATGCTCAAGGCACCGCTCCGTACGCTGAATTATTTGGATGTCGTCGATCACAGAAACGATCACAGAAACGATCACAAAAACGCTCAGAAAAACTCTGATGGCCTATCCTGACCTTGCCCAAGGGCCTGGGGACCTTAGATGAAACGTTCTTGAAACAGGATTGGGAAATCGGTGCCAGACGCACAAATCAAAGAGCCTTACGTCGATCGCAATGGCCGCCTGAGTAGCATCGCTCGTTTCCCAGGCGTGCGAGCCCTGGCCTGGTGCGGCGATGTTCTCTACGGCTCTCGCGGCTACCAAGTGGTCCGCGCGCGAATTCAGAATCCTTCCGACAACCTCTCCTGGGACCCCGTGGCCGAGTTCCGTCCCCCTCTGCGCCGCCGGATGTCGGTCAGGAACGGTCTCACCGCGCGCCTGTTCCGCGACGGTTTCCACGCGCTCGCGGTGCTCCCCCCGAGCGGACCGGCGACTGCCGGGCTTGTCGCCGCGGTTCCCGGTGCGATCGTGACGCTTCGTCCCGGCGAAACCGAATTCCGCGCGACCCACACCATCGTCCGTGGCACACGCCCGCTGCACATCACTGCCGTTCCCAGCGGCGCGATTTTTTGGGGAGAATATTTCGACAATAAGGCGCGCGACGAAGTGCACATCTACGCCTCCACCGACGCCGGCGCCACCTGGAACGTCGCCTACACTTTCCCCAGGGGCGCCATTCGACACGTCCACAACATCGTTCACGATCCCTGGGACGATTGCCTCTGGGTGCTGACCGGAGATTACGGCGACGAATGCCGCATTCTGCGCGCCACCTGCGATTTCAGCCGGGTCGAGGCCGTGCTCCAGGGCCAGCAACAGACGCGCGCCGTCGCCGCCATTCCCACCGAAGATGGCCTTTATTTTTCCTCCGATACTCCTCTCGAGCCCAACTACATCTACCGGCTCGACCGGCAAGAACAATTAGTGCAAGTCACCCCCATCAGCAGTTCGTCCATTTACGGATGCCGCGTCGGCGACCGCGTCTTCTTCTCGACCATGGTGGAACCGAGCGAGGTAAATCGCGATCGTCACGTCCGCGTCTACGGAGGCCGCACCAGCAGCGCCGACTCTCAGGCCTGGCACGCTCTGCTGGCGTGGCAAAAAGACCACTGGCCGATGGCCCTGTTCCAATACGGCAATGCACTGATGCCCGACGGTAACAACACTACGCGCTTCCTCGCGGTGACCACGATCGCAGTCCAATCCGACGACCTGGTCACGTCGATCTACGCCGTGGGTCCCTAATGCGAGAATCCCTGTTCTGACGCGTCATCCTGAACGGAGCCGTTCTACAGGCGGAGTGAAGAGCCCTGCCCTGAGCGAAGTCGAAGGGATCTCGCGCGAGACAGATTGATCGTCGGGAAAAGCGTTTGCGATCGTCCCTTGCCGTAATATGGACTTCGTACTCCCAACCACCCTTGCCCCGCCTCAGCTACTACCGACGCATCTTCAGCGCGTACCTCCTCGGCGGCAAGAGTCATCTCACCTTCTGGCACGAAACTCCCGCCGAAAATCCGAACGCCCCCAGCACTGAACTCGGCGAGTACTACATGCCCTTCGCCGAGAAGGCCGACTATCCCGGCCACTACGATTCTTCCGGCGTCCCGCAACTCGACTATCACGGCCACATCGGCCTGCAGTACAACCCGATTGCCATCGCGCAATATGGCCTGGGAAATTACAATCTCTACCGCCGCACCAACGATCCCGACCGCTGCCGAAAATTCTTCCGGTCCGCCGACTGGCTCTGCGCCAACCTCGAACCGAATCCGCAAGGGCTCCCCGTCTGGAACCACCACTTCGATTGGGAATATCGCGACACTCTCCGCGCTCCGTGGTACTCAGCACTGGCGCAGGGGCAGGGAATCTCGCTGCTGGTGCGCGCTCACAAGGAATGGAGCAAAGATTCCGCCGACGCCCGCTATCTCGACGCAGCGCAACGCGCCCTGGCTTGTTTCTTCCAACCAACCGCGCAGGGCGGCATCGCCTTCACCGACGAATCCGGAGACCTTTGGTTCGAGGAGTACATCGTCTCCCCGCCCACGCACATTTTGAATGGATTCATCTGGGCCGCCTGGGGCATCTACGATTACTTCCTCGCCACCCGCAGCCCCGCCGCGCAGGAATTTTTTTCCCGCGCCGTGCGCACGCTGCTGCACAATCTCGAGCGCTACGATCTTGGCTTCTGGTCGCTCTACGAGCAGTCCGGCACCCGCCTGCCCATGGTGGCCAGCCCTTTCTATCACAAGTTGCACATCGTGCAGCTGCGCGTGCTGCATCGCCTGACCGGAGAATCCACCTTCGCCCGCGTCGCCGACCGCTGGGAAAGCTACACCCACAGCCGCGTCAACCGGGCCCGCGCCCTCGCCTACAAGAGCGTCTTCAAGCTCTGTTATTACTGAAGGCGGATCTGAGGAAGGCTGGATCCGGCTTGTTGGTGAAATGGGAATGTTTCAACAGTTGGGTCAGCCGTCGCGTCAATTGTGTGGCAACATTGAAGATGGATGAGTGACATGAAGAAGATCGAACGACTGAGTCCAATGGCCAAACGAGCATGGAAGCGCCTCGAATCAGGTTTCCCTTCGTGGATGGCGCACTTGGATACTCGTGACGGGGAACTGGAATTTGCCGTTCCGGCACCCCTCGGTTCATCGGCTGGTCATCTGGTGGCGTTTAGCAATGACGATCAATTGTGGGTTCGCTTTAGTCCGCCCAATCTGTGCTATCCGGTTGATGACGAGAAAGAAATGGTTTCGCTAATTGAAGAGCTCACTGCCGACAAGGTCGTGTTCAAGGTGGTCATGAAGGGCGACGAGTGGGTTGAGACCACTCTCGCCAAGCCGCACGAGAAACCCGAATCCATTTCCGGCGACTCCGTTCGGTTCGTGTCATGGTCAGGTAAATTCGACAGGTAACTGTCGAAACCAGGCCCATAGCGCTCATTGCGGCTTACCTGCGCTAATTCCCTGGAACTTTCGGGGTCAGCTTTTTGATGACGAACTCCTGGAACAGGTTGGAGAAGGCGCTCCCTCCAATGCTCAGGCCGGCGTTTTCGAAGGTTAATCCCACTCCGCGGCTTTGGGCCGGATAGTAGAGATTG
>Ga0210400_10003771_pt1 | contig 13309 bp, 13 predicted proteins | sample IncBWH26MmetaG_FD_155456 | JGI IMG/M metagenome (GOLD analysis project Ga0210400, IMG submission 155456) | Forest soil microbial communities from Barre Woods Harvard Forest LTER site, Petersham, Massachusetts, United States - Inc-BW-H-26-M | ecosystem: Environmental > Terrestrial > Soil >...
CGCCATCTTCTCGCCTTCCAACACCCGAGCCACGAACCGAAGCCGCTCGTCCATCTTGTAACACTCCCGCCACGGCATTTTGCGTCTCCCGCAAATGCCGGAAAGTGTTACCTATGCGTCCGGAATGATCTGTAACCTATGTGTCCGAAAGCACATTTAAGCATATTTCCATCATCAGTGACGACTAGGTGTCAGGGTAGTCGGCAGTTAGGTGTCAGTTTAGCGCGGCTGCCCTTGGATGCCTCCGGACCATCCAAGTCTGTGATCAAAGGCAACCCAATGCCCACCGCTAGCGAATCGGCGGCGGCGGTTGAGCCTGCGGATCGAATGCCTCTAGATCCTTCAAGAACACTTCGATGCCATTGTTCCGCCGTGAGTAACATTGAGCGAGCGAGGGGCATGATCATGGACGACCTGGCGAGGCGACGCTTCATCTTGTCGATGCGTTCAACCCCCAGCGAGCATCCAACAACTCAAAGTCGCAGCAGTTGAGCGGCATCGTCGCGTGGATCAGATCGATGACGTCGTTCTCCGAAATCGGCACCATAGGTCAAGATTGGAACCACGCAAGAGCTCGCCGAGAATCAGGAGAGTCCTCGGGCGGCTATCGTTCGTCCGCGCAGTTTTGGGGGCTCGATCCGCGGGTGAATTCGGCGAAGGAGAAGTGGGATAGGAGCAGCGTCCCGCCTTTCGCAAGCAGCGCCTTGATCAATCGGTCCTTAAACGCGGTGTCATCCGAAAAAAGTCGAATCGCCCAATGATCGAGATAGACCGTCGGCGAGTCGAACGACTCCCGCACTCTAGTTTCCCCCGCTAATTCGATTAGTTCGATGGGCATGATGCCGACTCCGGAAAGCGCATGATACCAAGCGGCATGTATACCGGCATTATTTCTACCATTTATTAATATAACACATTGTTTATATTAATAAAATAACCGGCATATATAACGGCAATATATTCAGATATAATCCCGTCATTATGGACGTCTACGAACTTGAACCCTGTTTGCCACCTGAGGGCGATCCTCAGCTGGGAAATCTCGCCTTTGAGCTCGTCGAACGCGCGGTGACCCTGGCCGCTCCCATTAACCCGATCATGCAGGAAAGCTTGGGCGAGCTGGTGCGCTCGATGAACTGCTACTACTCCAATTTCATTGAAGGTCATGAGACTAGGCCCAGGGACATCGACAGAGCGTTGCATGGAGATTTCTCAACCAATCCCGAGCAGCGAGCCCTGCAGTCTGAGGCTCGCGCTCACATCGAATTGCAGAAGACGATTGATATCGGTGAGGATCCACCGGGGTGGCCGACTGACGAAAGTTATATTCGATGGCTTCATGAGCGCTTTTGCACTCGCCTGCCCGACGAACTCCTATGGATTGAGAATCCGGATACCGGCGAGCGATCTCGCGTGGTGCCCGGCGCGCTTCGCGACCGGACAGTGCGCGTCGGCCGGCATATTCCGCCACCGCCGGGCGATCTACCCGCGTTCCTGCATCGCCTAGAAGAGGCCTTCGACCCTAAAAAGCTCAGTCGTCAGCAACAGCTCGTCAGTGTGGGCGCTGCGCATCATCGGTTGTTGTGGATTCATCCCTTTCTTGATGGTAATGGTCGCGTGGCTCGATTGATGTCGCATGCGATGTTATTGAAACTTCGAGTCGGCAGCAGTCTTTGGTCGATTGCTCGCGGGCTCGCACGACGTGCCAACCAGTATCGGGATCTTCTATCGAACGCAGATCTGCCGCGCCGTAATGCACTGGATGGCCGAGGGGCTCGGTCCCTTGAGGGTTTGAAGGAATTTTGCACGTTTTTCCTGGAAACGTGTATTGATCAGGTCAACTTTATGAACGAGCTTCTCCAACCCTCGGAGCTGCTGCGCCGCATTGCCCTTTATGTCGACGATGAAGTCTCCGCTCGGCATCTACCAAAAGGATCATTTCCGCTACTTCGCGAAGCGTTTCGGGAAGGCGAAATCTCGCGTGGACGAGCGCCGGAACTGACTGGCTATGAGGAGCGGCGCGCCCGACAGGTCGTTTCCGAGCTCATTGATAAGGGATTGTTAAAATCCAGCGGGCATCGCGCACCGCTGCGCCTCGCATTTCCCATCGAGACTCATGAGCGGTGGCTCCCCAAACTGTATCCGGCGGATTCACCCACAACTTAATCGACTAGAGGCGCGAGATACGTGCTAGCAATCATATGAACTCAAACCCGTTTCAACGGTGCTGCGACGCGAAAGGCACTCCCGCTGCGATACAAATATCCAGCAGCCTCGTTCACTTGGACCTCTCCGATCGCAGCGCTTGGGTTAATTTCCAGCGCAGCGATCACACCAGAAGCCATAAACCAGGGCTATTGAACGATGGTATCGGCGATACTTTGGTATCGGTCAGTCGAATTCCCGCCAGTGCGCAGAGCCGTCCTTGCGCAGGTACTCGTTGTCTTCTGTGCGAACGACTGCCCTCGGCGTCAGCAGCCAGTCGAGTTCGTCCGTACCATCGATGCGCAGTGCGGCCAGGTTGCGATGATCGTCTGTGATCAGTCTCCCGGTCTTCAAGCCGTAATAGTCAGCCAAGCCGTATGTAGTATCGGGGTCGGATCACGCCGCGCTCAATCAGATTCAGTACCTCGCCGAGCTGTGAAATCCCGGCGAGTTAAGGCTCTGTACGCCGACCGTGCGATAACGACAGCCGCAGCAGCATCGATGCCGCGCGGCCCATCGCTTTGAGCCGCCTCGTTCACCCGCGCTTTGGTGTCTGGCGACCACCGTATGCGTCCTCCTGACGGATCGGCGTGATTCTTATCGATGACGACAGATACTCCAGTCCGTCGGGTTCAACGTCAACTTTACAGACATCGGTAAATATTTTCGCCAGCGATTCCTGCGAGATTTCGCCGAAGCCCAGCAGATCGGCATCCCGCGTCGGGCGAATCGTTTCACCGAGCCAAACCAGCATCAGCAGTGCACCCTTGAGCACGAAGCGGTCGGAATACCTCGAACGGGAAAGTCGATAGAGGAACCGCTCGGCGGCATATCGCGCGAGCACGACATTCGGATCGATACCGGTCGCCTTGGCGTGCTGAACTAGGCGTACCTGAACCGATACCGGCAGACCCTTTGGCGCATCCGTCACGCGACGAGCGCCTCGAGGTAGGGCCGCATCACACGCTCTACTCGGCAGATTCGGGCGAATCGGTACATCTTATCCATGGTGAAGCGCCGCGCCCGCCAGGCCTCGCGCAGCGCCTCGAGAGCCACGTCCAGACCGATCTTGTTGCGGTACTTGAAGGTATCGGCGATGGTTTTGGCGACGCTGTACACGCGCACTGTCTCGCCTTCGATGCGGTGAGTCTCGACTCCTTCAGTCAATGTCTCTCCGCCAAAGCGCACAACACGTAGGCGCGGATAGCGCAGCGAGGGGCGGCGGCTACGACGGTCGAGCGCAATCCAAACCTCATGCGGAAGTTGGGTGCCGATCTGATGAAAGCTCAGTGCGGACAGCAGGCAGATCACTGCCTTCGGCGCCCCCGCGGCAGCGAGTGCGAGACCGTGATGCTCGGTCACTGGGGCATTGGGCATCCGGTAGCGTCCCCGTGCAACCCGTTCGAGAGTGCCGGCACGAACTAGCCGACTCAGAGTCTGAGTGTGGATCTTCGCTTCGGCGACTTCCCGCCTAGATACCGAACCATGCCGGCCAGCAAGGCGAAGCAGGCGAGTCGAGGCGGTCGCGATGGGAATGTGGCAAAGTGTAGACAGTTACTTATAAATGTCAACGTTTCGCCACGCCGCGATTGAATCCTTGCAGCCATTCGACAGCAATCGTGACTTGCGTGCACCGTTGATGCTAGGTGAATGGATTGATTAAGGGAGCGCCGAAGGGCTCAAAATCATCCACATTACGAGTAACTACCGTCAATCCGCGAACCAATGCGGTGGCAGCAATGAGCGCATCTTCAAGATGGTGGTCCGGGCGTCGGTGCATGAGTTGGGCCCAGCGACGGAAGATGGCCGCATCCGCCGGAAGCACGCCGTAGCTTTGTTCTACTCCGTCGAGCCAGAGCTCGATTTCTTTGGCCTTCACAGCATCTTGTTTACGGGTAATTTCTATCCCAGCCTGTATTTCACCGACAGTCACAGCGGATACGTACAGTGACTCCTCCGGCGCAGCTTGAATCCAAGCAACGACGCCTTTGTGCGGTTTACGCTTGCGCAGTTCGGAAACGACATTCGTGTCGAGGAGATACACGTCAGTCGGTGGTATGTAGATTGCGGCGGCGCAGCCGCCCACGTGGCGGGACGTTAAGTTCCGCTCGAAGCTCCGGAGCAAGAAGCAAAGTCTTCAAACTCGGACGCGCTCGCTCACGCAAATTGCGCCATTCCCGCATCGGAACGAGGACTGCCGTCTCGACGCCGCGCAATGTGACGACTTGCGGCCCTTCAGTGAGGCTCGCTTTCAGAAACTCGCTGAAGCGGGACTTAGCATCTTGAACCGGCCAAGATTTCATGCGGCGGAGACTCCTCTGGCTAGTCATAAGCCTAGTCTGTTATGCAACCTACGTCAACCGTACGCCTGCCTTTAACCTTCGGGACGTAGGAGTTCGGGACGTAGGGCAAGGTAAGACGCGGGCGCAAAGCCGTCGGCACCGCGCCTGTGCCAAATGATTTCGTAGGGGAGGCCCAACTCTTCCATGAGCCAAACGACGCGTTCCGACTGAGAGACACCCAGGTGATGGATGATCAGCAAGATTTCCTCCTAGCTTCAATATGGCTGGACCGATTGCGCCCTAACAGAATTCTGGAGCGACATCGGTATTGCGCTGACTCGTTTGGTGTTCTCTGGCGGTGATCCTGAATGCGGGCCGAGTTGAGGCCAGAGTCAGGGCCGCGAGGATGCAGACGATGCCTCCGACGAGACCGAATGAAACATGCAGCTTGGCCTTATCGTGAAATACAAAATCGGTTAGAACCGCGACAGCCGTGGCCGCCAAGCCCCCGCCAATGAGATTTGTTACGCCCACATAGACAGCAGTTGCCTGGCCCCGCATGGCGTTGGGCATGATTTCCTGCAGGGCACCAGGTGCAAGAGGCAGAGTAAAGTTGCCGAAGAACATAAAAACGCCGAGCGCCACAACGATAAGACCAGGCGCCGGATTCAGCGCGATCATCGCGCTGGCGAGAGCGCACATGCCGGCGGCACCGATGCTGACGAGCAGCTTGCCATCGGTTCGGCCGCGACTTGCGAATGCGTCGGCTAAAAATCCCGCGCTCGCGGTTGAGATCGGCCCGAGGACCAGGGTCATTGCACCGATCGTCGCGCCGGCCCTTGCAATGCTCCAGCCATCGGTGCGCACCAGCAGCGTCGGCAGCCACGCGGCGCCGGCGTGCAGCGCGAAATTTTGCAGGCAGAAGCCAACGTTATGGCCGATCAGCGTTCGGGCATGAGTTTTATAGTATCGAAGCACGACGGCCAGCGGAAAGTTTCCCGCCGCCGCCCGTCGTGCACCGTCGAGCCGCTGCGGCTCGCGGATCATCATGGTAAGTGGGGCGACGATGAGCCCCAACGCGGCGACTAAGATGAGGATGACCTGCCAGGAGTGCAGCGGCCCCAGCAACGGCAGCACTATTTGGCGATCACCGAGGCTACGCCAGAGCATTCCTCCGAGGATCAGCGCGCATCCGCCGCCTGCAAAAATCCCAGCGTAGAAAACGCCCATCGCCGCACCACGGCGGCTGGGCGGGAAGAAATCCGCTAACAATGACACGCCGGCAGGCGTCACTGAGGCCTCGCCGGCTCCCACCCCTACCCGACCCAGGAACATCTGCCAGAAATTAGACGCTAGACCGCAGCACGCTGCGGCGACGCTCCAGACCGTGATGCCGATTGCGGCGATAGTCCTGCGTCGCCCGCTGTCGATCCACCTCGCCACCGGCAGGCCGAACAATGCGTTGAAAGCCCCGAATGCAAAGCCAACCAGCAGGCTAATCTGCGTATCGGAGATGTGTAGGTCTCTCTGGATCGGAATGATGAACAGGCTGATGATCGCCCGATCCATAAACGCAAGCGTGCACCCCAAAAAGAGAATGACGCACGCGACCCAAGCCACTTTGGGAGACGGATAGAGTAGTTTTACACTTTCGCTGCTGGCAATCACGACCAGCCTACCCAATCACAAACAGCCCGACCCATCACGAGTTCCAGATCGTTACCTGTGAGCCAGGGCAGCTGTTCGCTAAAAAAAGTCATGCATTCCTTCCAGCTGGGTGGCATTCGGGTGATGTCGGTTCCCCAGAAAAATCGCCGCGGCCCGAAAGCCTCGAACACCCGCTGCAGAACAGCGTGCGTGCTCAAGAATGGATACGCGTCCGTCGCCATGCTGGGCACACCAGTCGCTTTGACCGCGATATTGGGATGCGCAGCGAGGGCCAACAAGTGATCGAGATGGGCCACCGCATCAGGGATCTTGAGAAAGGGACTGACCCCCAGATGATCAACGAGGATTCGCATGTGCGGATAGCGCGCCGCAACTGAGGCGAGCTGTCCGTACAAGTTGACAGGGAGCATGAAGCCCACAGGGATCTCCAGCCGATCTGCGCCCTCCCATATCCAATCCAGTCTCCCGGCTGCAAACGATTCCTGTTGCTCCTTGGTAAAAAGGACGAACCGCAGCCCCAGCATTCCAGGCTGCCCGACAAATTCATCCAGGAACCGAGAATCGGGTTCGCGATTGAGATTGAACCATCCCAAAGTTGCGAACCGATCTGGATGCCGCTGTGCAGCCTCTGCAGCGTAGGTATTTGCATCGGGATCCCAGATCGCCGGGCAGTTGATGGCCTGACTGACTCCTGCCGCGTCCATTTGGCGTAACGCCTCATCAAACTTGAAAGGTTCCTGCCGGTGATGCGGCGGCGCCTTATCGTTCGTCCAAAGATGAATCTGGGCATCTACGACCTTCATGAGATCTCCTCTTCCCGTCTCTTGAGCGCTCTCAAGGGGCAAGTCGCAAACGCGCCCAGTCGGCAATCAATGCGTCACGATCATCGCGATGGTTGTAGATGCAGTGATCACCATCCGAAAAGACAACCATCTCCTTGTCGTCTGTCGAGGCGGCCGCGAGCAGCATCTCCGATGCGGCTGTCGGTATCATCGGATCCTTGCCACCGTGGACGATGAGCAGCGGATATTGCCTGCCTGCTGGCGCTATCGGATCGACGGTTCGCCAAGCGGCGAGGGCTTCCTCTTCATTATCAGTGCCACACGCGGCAACCATCTTGGCGAAAAACGTCGTTTTTCCTTGCGCCAGCGTGGGCTTGATCACCCCGCCATTACAGCAGCAAGCCGACACGCGCTTGTCGATTGACGCCATCGCCATTGCGAAACTGCCGCCGATGCTATTGCCGATGAAGGCAATCCGCTGCCCCGCGCCGCGGCGTTGCAGAAAGTCGATCGCGCTCCGGTAGGCATCAGACCAGTGCACGCTTAAGTAATGGTTGTGATGAAAGCGGCTCTCACCCTGACCGGGCCCATCCAGCAGCAGCGCATCGATGCCTCGGGCCGCCAGCGCTTCGCCAAGGCTGTCGAAATCCATTGCCCAGCCCTCAACTCCGCCGATGACGATCGCCGAGGCCACCGCGACGCCCCGTGCCGGAACAAGCCACCCGGCCAAGGGACGTGAGTCCGTTTCAATCAAGATCCGCTGCCGGTCGGATAGGAGCTTGGCTGCTTCGCCATAAATCGTCGCAGCGCGCGCAAAAATTTGGCGCCGTTCCGGCGTGTTGGTCAACATCATCATCTGGCTCATGCGCAGCAGAGCCGATGCGCGGCGCAGGTAGAGGATGCGCGTAGTTTGCGCGGGAACGGTCGAAGCGGCGTTCGCTTGCTGGAGCACAATTTCAGCGACGGCAGTGGCGGCAGCTTCCCAGGCCTCCCCTTCGAGCACGCGCGCACGCAATTCGACCACATCCGCATAGGCCACGCCGTAACCCAGCAACCGTTCGAATGAGAATTGTCGCAATGCTGCTTGCGACTCTACGGAAAGGCGCGCAATCACCTCTTCGCTTTCGGTCCTGCGCCCAAGAAATTGCCGCAACGCCACGCGAGCCGACTGCGTTGAGGAATCAGGACTAGTAGTTTCCATCATCTGTTCACTCCAAATCTTTGGATATCAGGATCCACCGGCGCCGTGAATGTTGTTGGCCGCCCACCCATTCGCGTTCCAGATCCTCAGGACCGGGCCTGAATCCTCAGAAGCCGTTGATCGATCAGATCGACTGCGGCTTCACGACCACCTTAATCGCCCCGTCGATACGTTCACGTGCATATTGAATGGCCTTCGGTAGCTCGGCCAATCCGAATGTATGAGTGTGGATCAATGTTGCGTCGAATCGTTTTGCCGCCATCAGTGCTATGGCCCGACCCACCGCACTCTTTCCTTCGCCGCGAATACCATAAAGATAAATATTGTTCATTACCGCGTGAGCGAGATCGATCGAAACTCGTCCATGCGGAAAAGCGGCAAGGCAAATCTTGCCGCCGCGGCTGCTCATCAGGATTGACTGATTGATGGTTTCCTCGTTCCCGGCGCAATCCATTACATAGTCGACGCCCCTACCGTCGGTCAGCGAACGCACCGCTTCAACCGCATCGCGCAACTTCGCATTGATGAGATGATCGGCTCCAAGGCGTTCTCCCAAGGCAAGACGATTTTCGCGCGTGCCCACCAGAATAACGGGCGCGGCCCCAAGCGCTTTTGCCACACCCACTGCGAGCAACCCGATCGGCCCGGGCCCGATCACCACGACCGACTCGCCCGCGAGCAGCCCGCCGAGCTCGGTAAAGCCATACATCGACGTCCCGGCAGTCACCGCCATCGCGGCCTCTTCATCCGACATGTTTTCGGGCACGCGCACCAGCGTATTGACATGATTGATCGCGTACTGGGCGAAGCCACCGTTGGTCGTGAAGCCATTGGCGCGGTGGCGCTTGTCGTGTTTCCCATAGTTCTGACCGTAATTGGTGCAGGACGTATACATGCCGGAACGGCACCGCTTGCACTGGCCGCAACCGGCGTGGATCTCCACCGCAACCCGTTCGCCCTCTTTATATTCGTCAACCCCCGGCCCGAGCGCTGCGACGGTGCCCATGTATTCATGGCCCGGGGTGAACCCCTGATTGAAAGGCAATTTACCGTTGATAAGCGCCGGCGGGCCATTGGCGATGACATCCAGATCGGTGGCGCAAATGGCCACGGCATCAATGCGGATCAGCACTTCGGAGCAATCGGGAACCGGGACTGCCTTGTGATCGAGGGTCAACGCGCCGGGCTCGCCAAGCGTCCAGGCAAGCATCCGTGTTGCAGCCGGAGCCGCGACTTTGGGGGGGTTCGTCAAGTCTTCCACCAAGGTGTCGCTCACTTAACAACCCTCTTAAAACCGGCACATTTTCAATTGCTTGGTGCAACCATTTTCGGAACATTGGCCGACTGTTGCAACCATTTCACGTTGTTCAAGCGCATCTTTGCCCTTCCGTTGGGCGGATAAAGTTCGTCGTGGAGGATCAGATCTGCGCCATTTCTTTGGCATAGTAGGCTGAGATTACAGCGAAAAGCAATAGTTTGGAGATCAGTTACTCCGCGCCTCAACCATTGCTCTACATTCTTCAACCATTTGGCTTGCTTCTAAACCATTTAGCGTAGTATTGTGAAACCACTGATTGGCTGAAACCAGAATTTAAAAAAGAAATGTGCGGGGCTTAATTAAGGGGAGCGAGATGATATTCAACAGGAATCCGGCCTGGCCGCTGCTGCCTCTAGCATCGCTATTGTGCGGCACTTTTCTCGCTCATTCCGCAGCCGCGCAAACACTCGCGGCAAACTCCTCGGCGACCACGGGCAATACAGACGATACGCTCGTGACAATCATCGTTACCGCGAGAAAGCAGGCCGAAAATATCCAGGCAATACCTGAGTCGATCACGGCGATAGACGCAAATACGATCGTCGATGCGCGCTTAACTACGTTGGATGACCTCAATTCTTTCGTTACCAATTTGAATATCACGCAGCGGGCGGACAATACGCCGGACGTGGTGCTGCGCGGCGTGGGTGCTTTCGGCGTCGTGCAGGGCGTTGGTTTCTATGTCAATGACGTTCAGCAATTCGCGGGGCAAACGGTACGCCCGATCGATATCGAGCGAATCGAGGTTTTGAAGGGCCCACAAGGCACGCTGTTTGGCGGCAGCAACGTCGGCGGCGCGATAAAATACGTGACGAAGCTCCCGACCGATACGCTTACTGGCGAGGCCTCGCTTGAATACGGCCAGTACCATGACGAGACCGTCGAAGGAGCGCTATCCGGTCTTCTCGTGCCGGGATTGTTGCTTGCGCGACTGAGCGCGTTCAACGAGCGTTCCGACGGATTTCTCTACGACGCAACCTTAAACAACACGCTTCCGTATTCGAACGAGACGGGGGGTCGGTTGACTCTCGAATACCCCGGAGATCAAACGAGGATATTATTTTATTTAAACGGAGACCATATCTACAGCCAGAACATGAATCTGTACTACACGCCGCCGAACGACAGCCTGTACCAGCGCATCTACAATGGCGGCGTAGATGGAACGATACCTTCCTATAAGCGGGATCTTTATTCTCCGACGTTGGATATCACTCATGATTTTGGGGGCATGCTGCTCACGTCCATCTCGTCCTATTTTCATTCGTCAATCACGTCGATAGGCAATCTGGACAAAGGAGCTCTGGCTCCGGTATTCGTCAACTACCCCCAGGACTTTACGACCAATGTCTGGAGCGAAGAACTTCGACTGTCATCCAATGCCGCGGCAATCAAGTGGTCGGTCGGCGCATTTGTACGGCACATCGACACGTATACCCTGCAAAACCAAATTTTCGGGCTTGCCGCAACTATTGGTAGCCCGGTTGGCGAGACGATTCTCGGTAGCCAGACCATCGCAAACGATCATACCAACCGTGACTATGCGATTTTCGGCAATGCGAGTTATGACTTAGGCAACTGGACTTTCGAGGGAGGTGTGCGAGTTCAGTACTACGACAACACGATGACGGACCAGACATCGTCGTGTGGCCCGTGCTCCGGGACTGTGCACTCAACCGACCTGTTGCCGAGAGCCTCGATCCAATATCATTTCACGAAAGACATCATGGGGTATTTTACGGTGGCGAGAGGATCCGAGGAGGGTGATCTGACTGACAACCCGGTTCCTGCCATCGATCCCAACAATCCCGGTAATCCATTCTTTACCATCAACCAGGTGGAACCGTACAAGAACGAATATGCGTTGAGTTACGAAGTGGGCATGAAGTCGTCGCTATTTGACCACCGTCTCAACTTCAATCTGGCGGCGTTCTACATCGATTACACCAATCGACTGTTCGAGGTCGGAAAATTTATCAATGGCAACCTCTTAACCTTTGAAGAAAATGTAGGTTCGTCACGCAACTACGGCTTTGAACTGGATGCGGCAGTGCACCCCTTGCCGGAGCTTACTGCGTCGGGGGGCGTGGGCGTCACCGAGGCAGTCTTCGGGCCCGTCACCTTTCTTGACGGCTTCGGCAATTCCATCAGCGCAGACGGCAATCTTGCGCCCTACACGCCGGCCTTTACCGCGACTCTAGCGGTTGATTGGCGCCACCGTCTGAGCAATGAGTTGGTGCTGGGCGCGCGGATTGATTCGCGATTTGTTGGTCGCTCCTATTGGGATTCGGCAGGCTGTGCGGGGCCGGCCCTCACGATGGGGGCATGTCCCTATGCAGGCTATCGCGTCGAACAAAGTCACTACCAAGTCGTGAACCCCGGCCTTTCACTAGACATTGGGAACCACTGGACCGTCAGAGCGCACGTCGAGAATGTCTTTGATGTCAGGTACAACACGTTCTACGCCGCTGCGGCAGAGACGGCCTCTCCGTTTAACGTCGCCGGGATCAATCGACCGCGTCAATGGTTTGTCGGGGTAACCGGGCGCTACTAGCGCAGAGGAGAAAAACGCTTAAGTCCCCGCCCGCGTCGCGCCGGAAACAGCGTCCTCGACCGCATGGTAGCGTTGTCTCAGAAGCGAGCGCTCGGCTGCGGCGAGTGGAATGAAAGGCGGCAGCACGCGAGCGTACGCCTCATCATCTTCCAAGTAAGCGACCATGCTCTTCACGGCGGGCACGAGAGGTAGGCCGTCGCAGATCGAGCGGATGGCCACGGCGCGTGCCAACGCCGTCGCGTTGCCGTCTCGATAAGCGCGGCCGCAATCGGCCGAATTGATATTGGCCGTAGCCGAGATGCATCCGGCAAAAGGCCCCCCATTCCGGGCCAGCAGCAAGTTCGCCTCGTTGGACGGAAACACATCGAGTGTCGGGGAGAGCGCGGCGACCTGGCGGGCATAGGTAAGATCGCCCGAGGAATCCTTGAGTCCAAAAATGCGCTCGCCGAAATGTTCGCGCAGAAGAGCAACCAGCGAGGGCGTGTAAGCGACTCCCGCGAGAGCCGGGAAATTATAGAGATACAAACCGATCGGCTGTCCTGCTGTCGCCTCAACAATGCGTTCGAAGTAGCGCAAGATTCCGGCTTCGGATACCGGCTTGTAGTAAAACGGCGGCAATACCAGGGCGCCCGCAAAGCCAAGTTCAGCGGCTGCGTGGGTGAGTTCCGCCGCATCCTCCGCCGCTGCGGCTCCCGTGCCGACCATCATGCGGGAAAGAGATAGCCGCGAGCCGGCAACAGCGCTCATCACGGTGCGTCGCTGCGCTAATGACAGGGAAGTTGCTTCACCGGTTGTGCCGAGCACATTTAATCCATCGCACCCCGAGTTTAGAAGATATTCCGCGCGGCTTAAGAATCGACCGATGTCCGGCTGACCTCGATCAGAAACCGGCGTCGCGATTGCGGCAATGACGCCGCGAAGGCGTTTACTCATTAATTGCTACCTGCAAGCGCGGGTTGAATATGTTCGAGTTTGACGGCATCCGCTAACGGTATAGGTGGATTGTCGCCGCGCAAGAACTCAACAGTGACGAAAACGAGCTCCGTGTCTCCGACGTTTTCGATGGCATGCACGAAGTACTCATCTTTGCCGTGGCGGAAGTGCCGCGTCTCTCCAGGATAATGATAGACATCGACGATCCGCCCGTCTTGATAGTAGCCGCGCGCGATGCCGGTGGACGGAGTCGTCCAGAAATAATTGAGGACATGGCGGTGAAATGTGAGCCATCCGCCGGGGGGCAGACTTAGGTGCCACACCCGCACTTCATCGGTTTCCGAGACGAGAACATTGCCAACGGCG
>Ga0210400_10003772_pt1 | contig 13308 bp, 10 predicted proteins | sample IncBWH26MmetaG_FD_155456 | JGI IMG/M metagenome (GOLD analysis project Ga0210400, IMG submission 155456) | Forest soil microbial communities from Barre Woods Harvard Forest LTER site, Petersham, Massachusetts, United States - Inc-BW-H-26-M | ecosystem: Environmental > Terrestrial > Soil >...
TCTCGGCCGCCACCAGCCGCGCCCATCTTGAAGCCTCTTTGGCGGACAGTCGCGCCGCGTTGTTCCTGGCAGTGCGCACGCCCCGCGCAACGCTCGCCGGCATCGTGATGGTGCTGATGGATGCCAAGAATCTCAATTCCGGCAATCTCGCGGCCCGCGTGCTGACCACCAGCATGCGCTCGGTGCTGCAGAAGATCGCCATGCTGCTGGTGCCCCCACCACCGCTGGCGGCGACCGGGACGCTCTCTTCGCTCTCGGCCATCCGCGGTTTCTCGAGCGGCACCCTGCCGCTGGAAGTGGCGCGGGTCCCCGGCGCCGGGATGGGTGATACCGCCAATGCCGCCCTGGTGATCGACAGCGTGGCCTGGCAGCCGACCGCCGAGCCACCGGCCACGACGCTGCGCGATGCCGAGGCGCTGCAGATCCTGGAGTCGCCCGCCACCGGCGCAGACCCCGGCAATGACGTACTGGCCTGGACCACCGCGGAAACCGATGCGTCCGCGGAAATCTGTTTCGACGCCGATCCGGTGGCGGCCCTTCCGACCACCGATGAAGTACAGGCCTTGCCCGGTGTGCCGGCCGAGGGGCGCTCCGCGCATGCACCGACACTGCGCCTGCGGGAGCTGCTGCGTCTGCGCTCGGGAGGTCGCACCCGGCGCTACCAAGTGGTGCCGGTGGCCGAAAAGCAGCGTGGTGATGCCCTGGCGACCCTCAACCAGTTGCTGGCGTGGCTGCAGCAGAATCCGCAGGTGCTGCGGGGCGAGCCGCTCAGCTTCACCATCGGGGTCTCGGCGCAGTCCCTGGGCGATGCCGGGTTGCCGGCGGCGCTGGCGGCCGCCCTGGCTAGCGCGCCGGTGGAACCCGGGATGATCGGCTTTGAACTGCGTGAAACCTCCTGCGTGAACCAGCGGCTGCTGGCCGAACGCTTTCTCGCGCAATGCGAGCAGTCGCACTGCTTTGCGGTGATTGATGATTTCACCTTCGATAGCGCGGTGCTGGATCTGCTGCGCTCAAATGCCGTGCGGCTGCTGAAAGTGGACGCCCGGTTGGTGGCCTCGGCCCTGCGCGACAAGCTGGCGCAGGCGCGCGTGATTGCCATCGCACAGGCCGCCAAGGTCCTGGGCATGCATTGCGCCGCCAAGTACGTGGACACCCCGGCCGGTCGGAGCTGGATTGCCGCGGTGGGTTTCGACTTCAATCAGTCTTCGACCACCGAATCCCTGCTGCAGCTCGTCGGATCGCAGTCAACCTGACACGGCGCTGCTGCCCGGCGCATTGCTCTTCGCAAAGACCCCCGTCGTGATGGCTTCGGTGTCCCGATCCATGACCCTGGAGCGATTGCGCCCCGCACGCTTGGCCGCGTACAGGCCCCGATCGGCCAGCATGATGGCCCCCTGCGGGCTGCGATCCGCGGTCGGACGCACAAAGGCGACGCCGGTGCTCACGGTTACCACGGGCGATACCGAGGATCCGGGATGCGCGATGCCGAGCTCCTCGACCATGAGCTGCACGCGCTCGGTGGTCTCAGCCACATATTCGCGGCTGACATCAAACAGGATGATGGCCAGTTCCTCCCCGCCGTAGCGGGCCGCCAGATCGAGCGGCCGGCGCGCGGTCGCGGCCACCACACCGGCGATGCTCTGCAGGGCCGCGTCACCGGCCTGGTGACCGAGGCTGTCGTTGAAGGATTTGAAGAAGTCCACGTCGATGAGCATGACCGCCAGCGCGCGCTTATCCCGCAGCGCCAGCTGCCACACCAGCCGCAGGTGTTCATCAAAGGCGCGCCGGTTCTTCAGTCCCGTGAGGCCATCGCGGGCCGCCATCTCCCCGACGCGCCGATTCTCCAGAAACAGGCTGCGCACCGCGCGTTCCAGGGCAATCGCGACCACGCCCGCCATGAGCATGGCGAAACCGATGTGCCCGATGACCGACACGACCGCCAGCATCGGCAGCGGCTGATGCCAGGCACTCAGCAGCAGCACCCCCAGCGCGGTGCCGTTCACCAGCAAAGACTGCCGGAACTGCAGTCCGGTCAGCAGGGCGGCGCCAAAGGCATATACGGCGATCGCCGCCAGGTACCCCGGATGAGGTCCGAAGATCTCATTACCGAATACGGCGTTGACGCAGGCGTGTCCGACCATGGCCAGCGGCAGGGCCGCCTTCATATAGCCACTCGCAATATCCTGGCGCCAGGAGAGGGCGCAGAGCACCGCGCGCGCACTCACCGCCACGCCGATGAGCCACAGCGTGATGGGTTCGACCTGCGACGCCGACAATGGCATTACCGGGCGTGCATAGCCCGCCTGGTACAGCACCGTGCCGGCGATCAGCAGCAGCAGCGCCAGGCACAGGGAGGTCGTATGCCAGGCACGAATGCCCGGTCGAAAGACGCGCAGGCTGAATTCGATATAGTCGGCTTCTACGGGCTCGGGAAAGCGCCTCGGCAGGATCGATCCTGCGGAGGCTTTTTTCAGCGAATCCTCGTATCCAACCATGGCAGATCAATCGCGCATCCGGGGAAGTTGGGCGAAACTAGCAAAGCGCGGATGGCACCGCTGTGACCCCGCGCATGGACATGGAACGGATGCATGACCGATTGAGACGCAGTTCGCACTTGGAGGGGCATAAACTTGTTCTGTGAGGCAGCCCCTAGGCTTCCGCACCTGGACCCTGCACGATAACAGTCTGGATCAAACCGGATCTCCAAGAGCTTGAGCTGATGGCGCCGCAATCAAATCCTGACTCGCCGCCTGCCGCTGCAGACACTGCAGCGGGAGATTCGCCGTCCGCGGATGATCTGATGGCATTGGTTCCTGATCTGGAGCTGCTGGAGACTTCCGAAAGTGATGCCCGCACGACCCACACCGCGGTGGCCGCCGCCGCCGGGTCGGGCCGCAAACCCAGCATTACGCCAAAGCTGAGCGACCAGAAGACAGCCACGACTGCGCGGCTGCTCGCCCCGAAAGCGGCCATCAGTGACGATCCGTACGCCGATCTGATGCCCGAACTGGAGGCCTTCGAAGCCTCGGGATCCGGGACCCGGACCATCCCGGAGCTGCAATCGGCACCGACGCCGGCGCCGGCCCCGAAGCTTCGACCGGTCGCACCCCTGGCCGCGGCGCCCCCCGCCAAAGCACCCGTGGCCGCTGCAGCCCGGCCGGTTGCAGCGCCCCGACCCGTCGCCGCGGCACCCGTCAAGACCGCCGGTCAGGCCTCCCCGGTGCCGCCCAAGGCACCCCCGGCCGCACGCCCCGCGATGCCGACGCCGCCGCCCAAGAAGTTACCGAACCCGGAAAACGTGGCCATACCGCCCGTCATGGATCGGGACTTCATTGCCCGCAACCGGATTGTTGAACTGTATCTGTCGGGCACCCTGCCGGTTCGCAGCGCCACGATGTTCGAACGCTTCTGCCAGCAGAACCCCCAGATCCTGGACGAAATCGGCCTGCCCGAGCGCGTCCATACCGCCCTGCGGCTGCTGGAAGCCAGTGGCAAGCCTGAACCCTGGCAGGAGAAGCCCAAGAGATTCTGGCAGCAACCCTATGTGCTCGCCGCGCTGGCCGGCATGTGCGTGGTGCTGGGTGTCGCGACGCTGGTGGCAAACAAACGGGTGACTGAACAGACCCACAAAGCCGCCGCACTGCAGCAATTGGTTGTCAACCAGCCCCTGGACGCCGCCACCGGCACCAGCACGGTCTATATCCAGCCCACCCACGGGGGACCTGGCGCGGTGAACGCCGCGGTCGTCGGCGGCGCCTCGGCGCAACTCGTCAATATCAAGATCGATATGAACCATTCCGACTTCCGGGCCTTTCGCATCACCATCGATCGCACGAATCAAGGTCGGGTCGCGGTACTCAACAACCTGATCAAGGATTCCAATGGTGCACTGAGTTTCGCGCTGAACACCTCAGCCCTGGGGCCGGATACCTATCTGCTGACCATCGAAGGACTGGATTGGCGCGGTGACCCTCAGCCGGACTCCTGGGGCGCGATCAACCTCCGACACTGAGGAGTAGCCGAGCAGTTACCGCCGCAGCAGCTCACCCGCGACACCGAAATCGAATAGGGTCAACTGCAGCTTCGACCGCCGCCGTCCGGTAAAGGCACCGCGGGAATACCCGAGATGGCGACTACTTGCAGGACAAGTGCGGCAGGACGCCAAGAACCCCGGCGATCATCACCCGCACGGCAAACTCATCGGGCGATTTTGGCGACGCCCCGATCGGCATTTCGGGCGGGAGTGGTTGTGACGGCAACACGAAATGGGTTTTGGCTTCTGGTCAGGGTGATTTGGATACTCGTGGGAGTAGTTCAGGGACCATGGCTTGTGAACGCGCTTGACCCGAAGCAATTTCCAGATCCATCGTGGTCTTTCCCGCTCATATTGATTGCCATTATTTCGGTGGCGATCATTTTCCTCGTCGGCGTGCAAGATGCTCGACAAGGAGCGGAAACGAGATGGCCGCGGCCAAGGTGGATTGAGAATCCGTTTGGCATTGATCGGCCGGTATCCGTATTTGATGCCGGCTCGTATTACATGCTCGCGGCGGGATTGAGTGGCGCTGCGCTGGAGCTTCGCGCCACTCCAAGGACGTGGGCTTGGGAACTACCGATGTCCCTCGGGGTTGGATTATGGCTGGGTGCGAAGTGTTGCACGATGCTATTCCCAGAGCGCTTTAACGCGCCGTCGCGTTGATGGGAGAGCCTACCGCTGTTTTGAACCTCGGGCGAAAAGTGGCATGCCGGCGATAGCGCCGAACAATATGGCAACGGATAAACCTAGCAGTGCACCGGCTACAGACTCCCTGATGTTCGAGGCGGCGTCGACGGACGAATCCAGTAGACCCGATAGTACGAAACCAAAGGTGCAAAAGACCACCGCACCGATGAGGGCCCCGCAGATTGCCAGCCTCATGGTGCTTAAAGAACGTCGCCATTCCAAAAACTTTATCAGCGGAAGACCCAGCAGCAAGCAAGGCACGTAGCTGAAGAGAAGCGACAGCGCGAGCATCAAGGCGGTGACTCGCACGGTAGACGGATGCAGCGCGAATAAGAAAAATACCGAGGGGGCCAGCGGCGCCAAAATGGATGTCAGCCACATCCTGAGGTTCAGCATCGTGCGTCTCCACTCACCTCAGTGAGCTTGGCATCCGCATTGCCGAATGACCTCTCGTATTTGGCCATCCCAAGCTCCGGTCTCCAGGGGTGCGATCACACTGATATTTCCGGCCGCCGGACTAGTTACGCAGTTGCACCCATCTGTGTGTAACAGATGAAATTGAACTTGTTCCCATCGAGGTCCCGCCAGTAGCCGGCATACAGATGTTCGCCGCGCGGCCCCGGATCGCCCTCGCTGGTTCCCCCCAGCGCCAAGACCTTGGCATGCAGTGCATCGACCAACTCGGTCGTCGCGACATCAAAGGCCACCATGGCACCGTTGCCGACCGACGCTTGCTGCTGATCGAAAGGCCGGGTGACGATGAACATCGGTGTGCCGATCCCCCAGCCCCAGCCGACATTCTTCTCGGTTGCGTAGGCGCGAGTGGCGCCCATGGCCGTGAGGAGTGCATCGTAGAAAGCCACCGCTGCGTCGAAGCGGTTGGTCCCGACCATCACATAGTTGATCAAGTCGCCTCCAACACTTATTTGTTATATAATATAAAACATATGAAGAATTCTCAAGAGCCACTTGGCTCGCTGGAGCACATCGTGCTGCTGGCCGTGATGGGCCTCGGAGCGAATGCCTACGGTGTGACGGTCCGCAGGCAGATCGAGGGCGGAACCGGGCGCGACATTTCAATTGGCGCGGTCTACGCCACACTGGTGCGGCTGGAGTCGAAGGGGCTCATCAAGTCATCGACCGGAGAGCCCACGGCGGAGCGCGGCGGTCGGGCGAAGCGCTACTTTCGCATGACAGCGGCTGGAGAAGGCGCCTTGCGGAACACACATGAGATCATCCTTAAGATGAGTGCCGGCCTCAAGGGCCTGCAGGCCACGTGATGGGTCGGCGCGCGGTGCATTGGGCGATGTGGGCATTTTCCCGGCTCGCTCCCCACAGCCAGCGCGAGGCTTTGCTGGGTGATCTCGCAGAAGAATATGCCATGCGCGCCACTGCGCTCTCTCCGTCCGCGGCTTGCAGATGGTATCTGCGGCAGGTGTGTGCATCCGTTCCACCCTTGCTGTGGAGCAGGCTTGCGCAACCCGGATGGATTGTCACGACCGCTGTCGCGCTCTGCGCATACATCGCCGTTGGCTTCGTTGAGCTCATCGTCAATTGGGCGATCGCGGGGGCGTCCGGATCCAGTGCGGCCGGCTACAATCCGCTCGGCATGTACCTCACGTTCCCGCTGGTGGTCCTCATCGGCTATGTCACGGCGGGGTTGCGACGCCGGGCGGAAATCGTGCTGGTCGCCATGATGCTGCTGAGCGTCACCGCCATGACGCTGTGGGGCCATGAGAGCCTGCCCGCCTGGTACCGGATTGCGTACTTCTTGGTGGGCCCCGCCGCGACCCTTACCGGCAGCAGCTTGCGTTCACGTCTGCTGGCCCTCGGGCGCAGTTAGCGGTCTGCGCACCAAGAATACGCAGGCGACCGCGAACAGCGAAATTACGGCGCCACACAGGAAGCCGACTCGGACGCCGCCGGAAAGTGCATTAACGGGCGTGAAACCGCCTGCGGCGAGCTTCGCGGCGCGCGCCGACATCAAGGCCACAAACAGGGCAACGCCTGCGGCACCGGCGGCCTGCTGGAGTGTGCCGATGACGGCGCTGCCGTGCGAGTAGAGACTGGCCTTCACGGATGACAGGCTGACGGTAAAGAGCGGGGTGAAGAGGAATGCAAAGCCGACGCTCATCACCACGTGTCCGGCAAGAATGTACCCGACCCGGGTGTGCGGCCCGAGCAGCGTCATCGCCCACAGCACCGCACTGACGATCACCACACTGGGCACCAGCAACACGGTCGGCCCGTGCTTGTCGTACAGCCGCCCAACAAAGGGGCCCAGCAGCCCCATCAGCAAACCGCCTGGAAACAGCAGCAATCCGGTCTGCAGGGTGCTCAGCCCGAGCACATTCTGCAGATAGATCGGCAGCAGAATGATGGTTCCGAACAGGGCCATCATCAGGCTCGCCATCAGCAGCACCGACACGGTGAAATTCCGCGACAGGAAGGTGCGCAGGTCAAGCAGCGGATAGCCGCTCTTCTGCAGCGACAGCTGCCGGAATATGAACACGGCCAGGAACACGGCCCCGACCGCACTCCAGACTCCCGCGGGGATCCCGCCCGGGGTTGCCGCGACCCCGATGGCGCTCAAGCCATAGACGATGCCACCGAAGGCGATGCCCGAAAGAACCACCGAGATTGCGTCGATCGGTGCATCGTGGGGAGTCGTCACGTTCGGGATGCGGCGTGCCCCGAGGATGAGGGCGCCGACGGAAATGGGCAGTACCAGCAGGAACATCCAGCGCCAGCTCAAATAGTTGAGGATCAACCCGGAGATGGCAGGGCCAATCGCGGGGGCCACCGAGATGACCGTGGTGATGAATCCCATGGTCTTGCCGCGGCTTTCGGGCGGCGCCAGCGTCATCGCCGTGGTCATGAGCAGCGGGAACATGATGGCGGTCCCGCAGGCTTGAATGATGCGCGCGAGCACCAGTATCTGCAGATCGGGTGCCACGACGGCGGTAAGCGTGCCCAGCGTGAAGAGTGCCATCGCCCAGATGAAGACCGGTCGGGTGTGCATCCGCTGCAACATGAAGCCGGTCACCGGAATGACCACCGACATGGTCAGTAAAAATGCCGTCGTCAGCCATTGCACGGCATCGGCCGTCACCTTGAGGTCGTGCATCAGCCGCGGAATGGCCACCGCCATGAGCGTTTCATTGAGAATGACCACGAAGGTCGCGACCAGCAGCAGCCTGATCACGAGCCGGTCGCGTGCCGCGATATCGGTGTTCATTCGCCGCGCAGCGTCAGGATGGGTGGCTGGGAGATGACGCTGCGTGTGGCGAGCCAGCCGCTGATGCAGACCAGCAACGCGCCGCCACCGATGCCCACCACCGGCAACCAGGGATCAAGCGCATAAGGCACCTGCAGCACCCGGGTTGCGACGAAGTCACCGGCGAGCGCCGCGCCCGCCACCGCCAGGGCGCCGGCGAGCAGGCCCAGCGCCAGGAATTCCGCCATGACGCCCTGCCAGACGGTCGCGCCCGGGGCACCCAGGGTGCGCAACATCGCGCTTTCAAAGCGACGCTCTTCGCGACTGGACTGCACCGCGGCGAGCAGCACCACCAGTCCTGCGAACAGCGTGAAGCCGAAGACGCTTTGCACCGCCAGAATGGCCTTGTCGATGATGCCGCGAACCTGCGCCAGCAGATCGTCCACGTTGAAGATGGAGACGCTGGGGAAGCGGCGCGCCAGCTGCGACAACACATGCGGGTCCTGCGGGTGAAAGTACGCGCTGGTGAGGAAGGTGCCGGCCACCGCATCGAGCACGCCCGGTGAGAACACCACGAAGAAGTTCGGCTGGAAGCTGTCCCATTTCACCTTGCGGATGCTGGCCACCGTGGCCTCGAAGGGCTCCCCGCCGATATCAAAACTGACCTTGTCCCCGACCCCCACGCCCAGGGATTGTTGGAACTCCGTGGCGAGGGAGACCTGCGGCGCACCGTGATAATCGGTGGGCCACCAGCTGCCGGCGACGATTTGATTGTCATCGCCCAGGGTGCTCGCCCAGGTGACGTTCTGCTCGCGCCCCGAGAAGCCTCGCCCCTGACCGTCGGCAAAGCGCAGCGACTCCACCGCTGCGCCGTTGATCGCCGTGAGCCGTCCGCGCAGCATCGGCAGCACCCGCGACAGGTGCGCGCCCCGCTGTTGCAGAAACTGCGTAAAGGCGTCGCGATCCGCCGGCGGAATGTTCACGAAGAAGAAGTTCGGTGCATCCGCCGGGAGGCTGCGGCGCCAGTCACCCTCCAGATCCTCCCGCACCACGCCCAGCACCAGCAGCACCATGAGGCCTGCGCCGAACGCGGCGATCTGCACCATGCTGTCGGCGCGGCGGCGATTGAGATTGGCGATGCCATAGCGCCAGGCCACGCCGACCCGCCCGCGCAACTGTCCGCACAGCGTGACGAGCACGAAGCCCGCCGCTGCCAGCAGCGCCAGGAACAGCCCCAGACCGAACAGGAACTGCAGCGCCAGCCGCAGGTCGCGCACGGCCCACCACACCAGACCGATGACCACCACGACCGCGGGACCGAAGGCCAGGATCACCAGCGGCGGGGGCGGCCCGACATCCCGGCGCAGCACCCGCAGCGGCGGCACCCGTGCCAGCTGCAGCAGCGGCGGCAGCGCGAATCCCGCCAGCACCGCCAGCGCGGCGCTCACGCCCATGCCCAGCGGCGCGAACTGGGCCGGCGGCAGGGTCGCGGTCCCCAACAGGCCCTGTACGGCCCGCAGCAGCCATTCCTGCGCGAAGTAGCCGATGAGGGATCCGAGCACGGAGGCGAGCAACGCCACCATCACCAGCTGCAGCAGGCTGACACAGAGGGTGAAGCCGCGGGTTGCGCCCAGGGTTTTCAACAGCGCGACCGCATCCAGATGTCGGCGCACATACTGGCGCGCGGACATGGCCACGGCAATGGAACACAGCAGCACGCTGACCAGACTGGCCAGGGTCAGGAACCGGCCGGCGCGATCCACGGCACTCTCAAGCTGCGGGCTGGCCTCACTCACATCACGCAACCGGTCTGCGGGTCGCCGCTGCGCCAGCAACCAGGGCCGGAAGGCGGCAATCGCCGGCGGATCGGCCGCGAACAATGCCGAGTAGCTGACACGACTGCCCGGCTGCACCAGTTGGGTCGACGGCAGATCCTTCAGGTTCATGATCAGGCTGGGTGCAAGGTCCGAGAGGTTCGCGCCCTGATCGGGGCGCGAAATGAGGATGCGGGCCACTTTCAGGCTCGCGGCCCCGATCGACAGCCGCGTACCGATGCCGCCGCCCAATGTCGCGATCAGTTTGGAACTCGGCCACACCTCCCCGGGCGCCGGAATATCCCGGGTGGCGGCCCCGGTGGCAAAGGGCTGGTCCGCCACCACCAGGGTGCCGCGCAGGGGATAGCCTTCGGAGACGGCCTCGACATTGGCGAGCTGGCTGTCATCACCCCGGAACACCACGCTCAACAGGGTCTCGATGCGCGCCGCGTGGACCCCGCGCTGCGCGGCGCTGGTGAACCAGCCATCCGGCAGGGGCTGCGTCGAGGACATGCGCAGGTCCGCGGCCAGCACCTGGGTCGCCTGTTCGCGCACCGCCGTGTCGATGCGCCCCACCAGGAAGCCGACACCGGTCAAGGCCGCCACCGCGGTGGTCAGCGCCAGCAGCAGCACGCCCAGCTCCCCGGAGCGCCACTCGCGCAGCAGAGTGCGCAGCGCCAGTTTCAGCGCATGCATCAGGGCGTGACCAGCCGGCCGGCGTCCATGTGCAGGATCCGGCCGCAGCGTCCGGCCAGCACCGGTTCATGGGTGACCAGGACCAGGGTCGTGCGCGCCGTCCGGTTCATCTCGAACATCAGCTCGATGATGCGTTGGCCGGTGTGCGCATCCAGATTGCCGGTGGGTTCGTCGGCGAACAGCACCGCAGGTCCAATCACAAAGGCGCGCGCCAGCGCCACGCGCTGCTGCTCGCCGCCGGAGAGCTGGCGTGGGTAATGGTCCACGCGCGAGCCCAGTCCGACCCCTTCCAGGGCCGCGCGGGCCTGGGCGGGCGCGTGGTCGCGCTGCGCCAGTTCCAGCGGCAGCAGCACGTTCTCCAGTGCCGTCAGCGAGGGGATCAGGTGGAAGGCCTGGAACACGAACCCGACCCGCTGCGCGCGCAGTCGCGCGCGACCGTCTTCGCTCAGGGCGGTCAGGTCCTGCCCGTCGAGCCAGACATGCCCCCCGCTGGGCAGATCAAGCCCCGCCAGCATGGCGAGCAGGGTCGATTTGCCGGCGCCGGAGGCGCCGGTGATGGCGACCGTCTCGCCCTGGGCAATGTCGAAGGTGACATCGTCCACAATGGCCAGCGGCCCTTCCGGGCTGCTAACCTGCTTCGTGATGTTTACGACCTTGAGAACGCTGATCGCTGGGGCGCGCTGCGGGGCACTTGCACTGACATTGCTGCTCATCGGGCTCCAGGGCGCGTTTGCCGCGCAAAATCCGATCATCCTCAGTTTCGGTGACAGCCTGAGTGCCGCGTATGGGCTGCAACCCGAGCAAGGCTGGGTCGCGCTACTGCAACAACGGCTCCACGACCAAGGGTACGGGTACCAAATCATCAATGCCAGCGTCAGCGGCGAGACCAGCAGTGGCGGCCTGGAACGACTGCCCCACCTGCTGGCGGTGCATCATCCCGCGGTCGTGTTGCTCGAATTGGGCGCCAATGACGGTCTGCGCGGCTTGCCTCTGCAGACGGTTCACGACAACCTTGCGCACATGATCACGCTGGCCAAGGGCTCCGGGGCCGAGATCGTGCTGCTCGGCATCCGCCTGCCGCCCAACTATGGCCCGCGCTACAGCAAGGGCTTTGCCGAGCTGTACGCCGGCCTGGCCCACGAGTACCAGCTGCCCTGGGTGCCGTTTCTGCTGGCCGGCGTGGCGCTGGAGCCGCCGCTCATGCAGGCCGATGGGCTGCATCCGCTGGCGGCGGGTGAGCCGCGGGTGCTGGACACCGTCTGGCCGTCGCTGGTCCCGTTGCTGAGGCATTGATGATGGAACGGATCTGGCTCAAATCCTATCTGCCGGGCATGGCCACGGACATCGATCCGGGCACGCTGCCATCGCTGAAACACATGGCCGAAGACAGTTTCGCGACCTATCGGGAGCGCGCGGCCTTCATCCAGATGGGCCGGCGCCTGACCTATGGGGAACTGGATCGCAAGTCCCGTGACTTCGCCGCGTGGCTGCAGAATGTCGCGGGTCTGAAGCGCGGGGATCGCCTGGCGATCATGCTGCCGAATGTGCTGCAGTACCCCATCGCGATGTTCGGGGCCCTGCGCGCGGGCCTCACCCTCGTCAATACCAACCCGCTCTACACCGCACCCGAACTGGAGCACCAGCTGAAGGATGCCGGCTGCGTCGCCATCGTGGTGCTCGAGAACTTCGCGCATGTGCTGCAGTCGGTGCTGCCGCGCACCGCCGTCCGGCATGTCATCACCACCAGCGTCGGGGAACTGCTCGGCTTGCCGAAATCCGCCCTGGTGGATTTCGTGGTGCGCCGGGTGCACAAGCAGGTGCCGCCCTGGAACCTTCCCGGCGCGATCGGCTTCAGCGCCGCGTTGGCCGCCGGTCGCGGGCAGCCCCTGGCCCGCATCGAATTGAACCATGAGGACATCGCCTTTCTGCAATACACCGGGGGCACCACCGGCGTGGCGAAGGGCGCGGTGCTCACGCATGGCAACATCTGCGCGAATGTGCTGCAGGCTTCGGCGTGGATCGATCCCTTCCTGCCGCGTGCCACGGATGAGGCGCGCTACCTGATCACGCCGATTCCGCTGTACCACATCTTCGCGCTGACGGCGAATTGCATGCTGTTCCTGCGGCTGGGCTGGTCCAATGTGCTGATCACGAACCCGCGCGATTTTCCCCGGTTTGTCGCGGAACTGAAGCGCTATCCCTTCGCCTTTCTGAGCGGCGTGAACACTTTGTTCAACGCACTGCTGCACACCTCATCGCTTGCCGAGGTCGACTTCAGCCACCTGAAGATCTCGCTGGGCGGCGGCATGGCGGTGCAGGAAACCGTGGCCAAGCGCTGGAAAGCGGCGACCGGCAACCCGATCACCCAAGCCTGGGGCCTCACCGAGACCTCCCCGGGCGCCTGCATCAATCTGCCGCTCACCGATTTCAACGGCTCCATCGGCTTGCCGATCGCCTCGACGGAAATCTCCATTCGCGATGATGCCGGCGGCGAATTGGCCCTCGGCGCGGTCGGTGAAATCTGCGTCCGCGGTCCCCAGGTGATGCGCGGTTACTGGAACCGGCCGGATGAAACGGCACTGGTCATGCTGCCGGAGGGCTGGCTGCGCACCGGCGACATCGGCCGCATGGACGAGCGCGGCTATGTGTTCATCGAGGATCGCAAGAAGGACATGATCCTGGTGTCCGGATTCAATGTGTACCCCAACGAGGTCGAGGCCGTGGTGGCCGCGATCCCGGGCGTGGTGGAAGCGGCGGCGGTGGCGCAGGCCGATGAGCATTCCGGTGAAGTGGTGGCGGTGTTTGTCGTGTCCAAGGATCCGGGCCTCACGGAACGGGCCATCATCGACCAGTCCCGT
>Ga0210400_10003773_pt1 | contig 13307 bp, 10 predicted proteins | sample IncBWH26MmetaG_FD_155456 | JGI IMG/M metagenome (GOLD analysis project Ga0210400, IMG submission 155456) | Forest soil microbial communities from Barre Woods Harvard Forest LTER site, Petersham, Massachusetts, United States - Inc-BW-H-26-M | ecosystem: Environmental > Terrestrial > Soil >...
CTCTTTCCTGGTTGTCCGGCAGGTAGGCCGAAAAGCCGAGCCTGTCGGCGATCATTCCGCGCAGCGTGAGTCCTTTGGAATTTAGAAAGACGCGTTCTTTATTGCCGGTTTCAAAGGACTGGGTTTCCTGGATGACCGGGTCGATAGCGAGGAAGAAGTCTTTGTCAGTGACTTCGTAAAAATTTGCTTTCTCCGTATAGAATGTTTGTAGTACGGGCCTTTTGCTGGCGAAGCTGTCCTTGTTGCCGTGAACCCATTCGATATTGTTTAATAGCAGGGAATGGAGGGTAGTCTGGTCCACCGGCGAAAGATGGTAGTAGTCGTCGTATGGATAGGCATTATGGAGGGAGTCGGCCATTTCGGCCATGCGAACGACCAGCCGGCGGCTGAATGGCCGGTCCGAGCTAAAATTGAGTGTGGGGTCGGTCTGCATCAGGATCTGCAACCTGTTCAGAAAGTGGTCGTAGGAAGAGCCCTGGGGCAGGAAGCTGGATTGCGCCGATACAGCGAACGGTGACAGAAAGACCGTCACCACTAAAATTATATCACGTCTTAAAAGGGTTTTAATAAATTGCATCATAAAGGGTTCAAATCATTTCTCTATGCGTAATTACCTGATCAGGAACGTACATATAGTCAACGAAGGTAGGATTAGTACCGGAGATTTGCTACTTAAAAACGGTCGGATCGAAAAAATCGGGACAAATCTCCAATCAGGCTTCGCAGTCACGGAGATCAACGGCGAAGGCAAATATTTATTGCCCGGGGCAATCGATGACCAGGTTCATTTCCGGGAGCCGGGGCTAACGCATAAGGCTACCATTTATACAGAGGCGAAGGCGGCGGTGGCAGGGGGAGTCACCTCGGTTATGGAAATGCCGAACACGATACCGCCTGCGTTTACCCAGGAGTTGCTGGAAGAAAAGTATGCCATCGGTTCGCGCAGTTCATTGGCTAATTTTTCCTTTTATATGGGCACCTCCAATGACAATGCGGACGAGGCTTTGAAGACCAATGAAAAGAAGCGGGACATCTGCGGCATCAAGATATTCATGGGCTCGTCAACGGGCAACCTTTTGGTTGATAACTATCTGACGCTGGACCGTTTGTTTCGGGAAAGTGAGGTATTGATCGCCACGCATTGTGAGGATGAGAAAATCATCCGTCGCAACCTGGAAAGATTGCGGCAGGAGGGCCGTGAACTGGTAGCTGCCGATCACCCGGTGATCCGGGACGCGGACGCATGCTTCGAATCTTCGCTCACGGCCATCCAGTTCGCCAAGAAGCATAATAGCCGGCTACATGTCTTTCATCTGACCACGGAAAAGGAGATGCAGCTGTTTAGCAATTTGCTGCCGGCCGGAGAAAAGCGGATCACCGCCGAGGTATGCGTTCATCACCTGCATTTTACCGCCGATGATTATCCGCGTCTGGGGAACAAGATCAAGTGCAATCCTGCCATTAAGGCGCCGCACAACCGGGAAGCCTTGTGGAAAGCCCTGCTGGATGACAGGCTGGACCTGATCGCGACGGATCATGCACCCCATACGCTGGAAGAGAAATCGGGCGCTTATGAAAAGGCGCATGCGGGTCTCCCTATGGTACAGCATTCGCTTTTGCTAATGTTGCACTATGTTCGCGCCGGGAGGATCAGCCTGGAAAAGGTGGTGGAAAAGATGAGTCATGCAGTGGCCGCTTGCTTCCAGATCGCAGAAAGGGGCTATATCCGGGAAGGGTATTTCGCGGACCTGGTCATGGTCGATCTGGAGCGTCCTTCGCGGGTAAGCCGGGAATCCATCCTGTACAAATGCGGCTGGAGTCCACTGGAGGGGTTTGAGTTTCCGGCTACGGTGACGCATACTTTTGTGAATGGTCACCTGGTTTATGGAAATGGGGTCTTTGATGAATCTCAGTGGGGGCAGCGGATCAGCTTTGACCGGTAGCGAGGCTGGGGACGGGATAACAAGACATTATGGAAATTGACAATATCACATACGAAGATCTATCGCTTTTCAGCCGTCAGGAAGAGTTTTCCGTTTTTCACAAGCTGGACTTCACCCGGACGACCGGAGGCCGCGATCTATTGCTGGAGGATTTTGGCCGGCCGCTCACCAGGCTGGAGGATATCCTTGCCACGCAGCAGATATTGGCGCTGATCCTCGAAAGACTGGATCAGTGGCCTTCCGCTATCAGCAATGGGACGATCATGGTAATGGAGCGGTTTTATGAAACGGCCATCGACGATATCCCTCAGGCGCTGAATTTGCCGGCGGCGCTGGCTTACAAGCTATTCCACAGCTCGGATTATGCGATGGTCCGGTACTCCGTGGGCCATTTTGCCGATTTCGTCCGGGGAATGGATTTATTGATTACGATGCTGGATGTTCCCGGTTGCCCGCCGTTGTTGGGGGAGTTGCTGGAAAGGGCTCGCCGGCTCATGGATCAGGATGTTCTTCAATCGCTGGTGAAGACCCCGCCCGGGGTCAGGATGAACCCTATCCAGATCATCCATTATGGCCATTATGTCCGCGTTCGGTATAAAACGGCGATGGAGTCGCTGATCGCGATCCACAGCCGGCTGGATGCCTGGTATTCCATGGCGATGGCCACCAGGCGATTTGGGCTAAGTTTTCCCGTTTTTGCGGACCAGGAGGATCCTTATCTGGAGGCCAGTTCGATGTATCATCTCCTTTTGCCAAATCCCGTGTCGTACGATATCCGGTTGGAGCGGGAAACCAATTTCCTCTTCCTGACCGGCGCGAATATGGCCGGCAAGAGTACTTTTATCCGGTCGGTCGGGGTCGTCGTCTTTCTGGCTCATCTGGGGATGGGCGTACCCGCGAAATCCATGAGGCTGAGCCTTTTTGATGGCATTCTCAGCAATATTAATGTGGTGGATGACATCAGCAAGGGGGAGAGTTTTTTCTTCAACGAGGTTCAGCGTATCCGGAATACGCTGGAAAAGATCGGGAGCCGGAAAAAATGGCTGGTGCTGATTGACGAGCTGTTCAAGGGTACAAATGTGCAGGATGCGATGAAATGCTCTACGACTGTTATCAAGGGGTTGATCAAGATCCGCAAATCTCTCTTTATTCTGTCCACGCATCTCTATGAAATCGGAGATGAGCTAAAAGATTACCCGAATATCCTTTTTAAATACTTTGAGACTACTGTTGAGGGCGATCAGCTGGAATTCAGTTATCAATTAAGGGATGGGATCAGCAATGACCGGATCGGCTATCTGATCCTGAGGCGGGAAAAGGTAGTCGAGATGTTGGAGAAGTTGTGAAACGTCTACCGTGGAACACAGCGGACGTTTTCCCCTTTTATTTCAAATTATTTTTTAGCTTCATCGGCTAAACGTTCGGGTATGCTGGTGAAGGTATTTGGCAGTGCGGTGTATGGCGTGGAAGCGATTACCATTAGCGTCGAAGTGAATGTGACGGAGGGTCTTCATACTTTTGTGGTCGGCCTTGCTGACAGTGCAGTTAAAGAAAGTATTCAGCGGATAGAGAGTGCTATCAGGAGCAATGGCTTTTATATGCCGCGTACCAAATTGGTGGTGAACCTGGCGCCGGCGGGTATCCGGAAGTCGGGGTCGGCTTTTGATTTGCCCATTGCCATCGGGGTGTTGGCTGCCAGCGGGCAGATTCCCGCGCAGCCGATGCTGAGCGAGTTTGTCATTATGGGTGAATTGGGCCTGGACGGCCAGATACATCCCATCAAGGGCGCCCTGCCTATTGCCATCCAATCCCGTAAAGAACATTTTAATGGTCTGATCGTTCCGAAACCAAATGCAACGGAAGCCGCTATCGTCAACCAGCTTCGGGTTTTTGCATTTGGTCATCTCCGGGAAGTGATCGCTTTTTTTCGGAATAGCAGTTCTGCCATACCGGTAGTGGCCGATGCGAGGGCCGCATTTCATGCGCTCTCACCAGCTACTGATCTTGACTTTAGCGATGTCGGGGGGCAGGAAAACGTTAAGCGGGCCCTGGAGATAACGGCGGCAGGGGGTCACAACGCCATCCTCGTTGGTCCGCCTGGCGCGGGTAAGACCATGCTGGCCCGGCGTCTGCCGACCATTCTCCCACCCCTGAGTCTGCAGGAGGCACTGGAGACAACAAAGATCTATAGTGTTGCCGGCAAATTACCGGAGCACACCACGCTGTTGTCGCAGCGTCCTTTTCGGAGTCCTCATCACACGATCTCGGGTATGGCATTAGCTGGCGGCGGGAGCATTCCTCAGCCGGGGGAGATCTCCTTAGCGCACAATGGTGTTCTTTTTTTGGATGAGTTGCCGGAGTTTGGCCGTAATGTGCTGGAGGTGATGCGGCAGCCGATGGAGGACCGCAAAATCACCATCAGCCGTGCCAGGTTATCGGTGGAATTCCCTTCTTCTTTTATATTGCTGGCATCGATGAATCCTTGTCCCTGCGGATATTTTAATCACCCCGGCAAGGAATGCAGCTGTCCGCCCGGGGCGGTGACGCGGTATCTTAACAGGATTTCAGGGCCTTTACTGGATCGGATCGATCTTCAGTTGGAAGTCGTTCCTGTACCATATGCGGATTTGTCGGAAGGTTCCGGTGGGGAGAGTTCCCGCCAGATCCGGGACAGGGTGATGGCTGCGCGCGAAATACAACGGTCGCGCTACAAATGCATGAGCGAGGCCGGAGACCGGTCCGGCGCCGGGCGGCCTGTGATTTATTGTAATGCACAGATCGGCAACCGGATGTTACGAAACTTTTGCCGGATCGATGCTGCCGGCGGGCGGCTATTGCAGGGAGCGATGGACCAGATGAAACTCTCGGCGCGGGCGCACGATCATCTTTTGAAAGTGGGACGGACGATAGCGGATCTGGCCGGTAGCGAGCATATCCGGGACGAGCATTTGGCGGAAGCGATACACTACAGAAGTCTCGACAGGGAGGGCTGGGCGAGGTGACGGGTCGAAGCAGTGGTTATTTATTGCGCCTTTTTTTTGATGAACCCGGCTTGCGTGCAGGCGCAGCGGTCCCGGGTTTGCCGCCGGCGGAGGCGGATTTGGTGGGTGCGGGTTTGGATGATGAAGGCTTGAAGGACGAAGGCCTGGTCAGCGTGGATTTGCCGGACGCCGCGCTGGCGGAGGCAGCCGTCGCCTGCCTGCCGAAAAGGGTAAAAGAAGCGGGGGTTCGCTCCCAGCGCGAGATCCTTTCGGAGAGGCGGAGCAGCAAATTGTTGTTGGCCAGGTACAGTATTGCCAGCGGCATCAGCTTGAACATCTCGCGTTTTGTGCCATCGTTCAGATCCATCAGCGGCAGCATGAAGCCCAGAGCGCCAAGTCCGAGGTAAAACGCGAGGATGGCGTAGAGCCAGTTGCGGGAATCTTTGTTATAGCGGCCGCGGAAGAGACCCTCGCCCAGGAAAAGAAAAGCGGTCAGATAGAGGATATATCCCCACAGGTGGATGCCGAATTCGCTGGCTATCAGGCGAGTGACAATATCGGAATACCGCTGGAACAGGGGATGCAGGTCGGACAGATGATTGTTTACAAGGCTGCCGATATCGTAGTGGACCGGCAGGTAATATTTGATATAAAGCTGAGTCGTGAGAAAATAGCACAGCATTGAGGGAAGGATAAAAAATAAGTTGGCCAGCACGATTTTTTTTACCGGTTCCCGCCCGCGGATCTGCGTCAACAGAATTGGAGGCAGAAAAAGAAAGGCCAGAACAAGGGTTTCTGACCGGATATAGGTTGCAATGCCCATCAGCAGGCAGGAAAAATAAAAATGCGCCGGAATTTTGTTTCGGAAATAATCGAACAGGAAATATAAACTGAGAAAAAAGAAGACCATATTGCTGTAATCGTACAGAATCAAAAAGGTATAGGCATACATTTCCGGGATCATCAGGAATAACAGCAGCAGCAAGCCGGCGATAACGGGATGGACTTTTTCTTTTATCGCGTGATAAAGGAATACGGTAAAGCTTATAAAAACGATGCTCAGCCATACCTGGCCAAAAGGGAATCCCGCCATTTTATAAATCATCTGAAGGCTGATCAGGAAAGGTGACTTAAACTGATTATTCGTCGACCAGAGATCCACCTTGAAGAAGGAATTGATCATGGTATGTTCCCGCACCGCAAAGTCTGCTATCGCTTCCGGACCCGAAAGCGCATCTCTGGAAGTGGGGGGAAGATAATAGCATCTCCAGACACTGACAAAAGCCATAAAGGCGAAGATCGCCAGGTATGGGAGTTCATAGGCAAGAATCCGGAACGGTTTGATTGCAAAAGACTTCCGCACGATGGCAAAGCCCTCTTTGCGGATCTGGCGGATGGTAGGAATATTCAGCAGCAGCGCTATCAGCAATAGGGCAACAAAGACGGTGGCGGGGGTGAGGGGAATAAAGAATAGTTGCATTAAAAAGGGCGTAAAGGATGCAATGGCTACACCCAGCAGAAGAGAAAGCGTGATCATCCGGGCGGTCCTGAGCCGCATCCTGAAAAGCCTCAGCACGCCATAGCCGGATATCAGGTAACAGAGTAAAAGCAGGAAGTAGAAGACAAAAGGCATTGAGTTATAATGAAGGGGTGAACTTTTTATAATTAGCCAGGATCTGCTGCAGCTGCTGCGGCGTGCGGATCGCTTCGAGGGTTACCCCTCTTTTCGTCACCTTAACGAGGAAGTTGGCTTTGCCGACATCCGGGGAATTTGTCCAGACCCCTTCTAATCCGGTGTAATAATAAAACACGGCGGGTTCCGGGGAGAAAACGTTGGGATAGATATGCAGAGAGTCGCGATAATAGCTGTTCGGTTCGAAAAGAATGACGGGATGCAGTACATTCTTCTTTTCCACGGCCTCTTTTACCTTCAAGGATATCTCATACGAAACTCCGTATCGGCTTTTCATAATACCGGTCGCATCCAGGGTGTCATCTTTTTCCACCAGGAAATCGGACCAGTACTGCACGGGCTTTGCGCGGAACCACACTCCGTAGTAGCCGGCATTGAGCGCGGTGACCACCAAAATGAATGAAACAACGGTCAATAAAAAGCCTTTCATAGCAGCTATATTATTTAAGTGAGGTCATTCCTTTTAAGCCGGGACACCGCATAATCGACGGCGCGGGCTGTCATCGCCATATAGGTCAGCGATGGGTTTTGTGTGGAGGTCGAGGTCATGCAGGCCCCATCGGTGACGAAAACATTTTTGCACGTATGCAGCTGTTGCCATTCGTTTAACAGGGAAGTCTTTGGGTCCTTCCCCATCCGGACGCCGCCCATTTCATGGATATCGAGACCCGGGGCCTGCCCGGTGTCGGTAGTCTTTATATCGGTAAAGCCGGCGGCGGTATACATTTCCGTCATTTGAGCGAAAAAGTCCTTGAGCATTTTTTCATCGTTGTCATCATAGCTGATATCTATCTTCAACTGGGGGATACCCCATTCATCCTTCAACGTGCTGTCGAGGCTGACCTGGTTGCCGGCCTTTGGAATGGTCTCACCCATCATATGCGAGCCGACATGCCAGGGTCCGAGGTGACCGGAAGAAAGATGATTCTTCAGCGTTAGGCCGACCCCGTCAGTGGGATGGTCGAAGGACCGGAAGGCGGAGAAGCCGGCGGCGTAACCGCGTAGAAAATCGGCATCCTTGTCCTGTTGATAAAGATTGCGGAAGCGGGGGATATAGGCTCCCGTCGGGCGGCGACCGTCCGTCGTGCTATCCGGGAATCCGTTGTATGCGGCAGATATATGTCCCCGGTAATTATGAAAGGCCACGTATTTTCCGAGCAGGCCATTATCATTGCCAAGGCCATGGGGGAAGCGGGCGGAGATAGAATTAAGCAGGACCAGATTCGTATTGAGCGCTCCGGCATTGACGAAGATGACCGGTGCAAAATATTCGAATGCCTCTTTGCTGTGGGCGTCGATAACCCTGACACCGGTGGCTTTTCCTTTTTTATCGTCGTAGATGACCGCCGCTACTACGGAGAAGGGGCGGAGCGTAAGATTGCCTGTCTTTTCGGCCCAGGGAATGGTACTGGAATTGCTATTGTAATAACCGCCGAAGGGACAGCCGCGTTGACAGAGATTTCGTTTCTGGCATTGCCCCCTGCCCTGTTGAAGGTGCAGGGCAGTAGGTTCGGTTAAATGGGCGCATCGGCCGTAGATGACATGGCGATTCTTGTAGGTCTTCTTTACAAAGTCTGAAAAATAAGTTTCCACGCAGGTCAGGTCGAGCGGCGGCAGAAATTCCCCATCCGGCAGATGGGGCAAACCGTCCCTGTTACCGGATATACCCACGAATTTTTCGACATAACTATACCAGGGTGCAAGGTCTTTATAGCGGATAGGCCAGTCGGTTGCAAAGCCGTCCCGGGCGGGGCCTTCGAAGTCAAAATCGCTCCAACGTTGTGTCTGGCGTGCCCACATGATGGATTTTCCTCCGACCTGGTAGCCGCGGATCCAGTCGAAGGGCCGTTCCTGTACGTAGGGATGGTCGGTGTCCTTGACAAAAAAATGCATAGCATCTTCCCGGAACGCGTAACAGCGGCTAACGACGGGATTGGCCGTGCTGATATCGTAAGGAATCTCACCGCGGTGTTCAAATTCCCAGGGCATCATATTGGTGGTCGGATAGTCTTTCATATGGCGGACCTCTCTCCCTCTTTCGAGGACGAGCGTCTTAAAACCTTTTTCCGTGAATTCTTTTGCCGCCCAGCCGCCGCTCATCCCCGAGCCGATTATGATGGCGTCAAAATGATTATTCTGGATAGAATCTCCCATGAGGAACAATTTGAGGGTTAAGATGTCTGTTTCCGTTGCTGCTGCACCGGTATGCAGCCGTGCCAGCGGCCTGGCACCAATTCATAAACCTGAATTTTTGTAAGAAAATATTGTGAGGAGGAGTAGGACAGGATCGTCAGCTTCCTGGCGGTGGAATAGAAGAAAGCGAGTTCTTCGCCGGGGATCTCTTTATCCCCAATTGCTGTGAGTAGGGCTTCCCGCTGGGGCCGCGTTGCGGCGACAAAGGATGTTCCTACCGTCTTCCGGGCTGCGTCATCCAGTCCCTGCATGCCTTTGAAAAACTTATCCTGGTCCGCTTTTGATGAGCAATCATCCAGCATTTTGAGTATGAAGAGCCAGGAGCCGGTCTCTTTGGCGCCGGGCGTATTGGTTGTCGGTATGAGGGTAGCCGTTAGCTCTTCAAGTGTTTTCTGCCGGGCGTCGTCGACATTGAAATGCTTTAAGACGAGTTCCGGCCGGGGGTGATCGCCCAGACAGGATGGCAAAAGGGCGGCGGTTGCCGATAAGATTGCGAGCTGCCTGAGGGCAGTCCGTCTGTCGATCGTCATCGATGGAGATGTTTCGTTAAAACCTAAGTTATGACTTTAGCTGTGTAGCACCTAAAAATTATCATCCCGGGGCCACGCGGAATGCCCTCCCGGAACTAGGCGATTTTTTTAATGGTGACCCGGGATTCTTCGCGTTGGTAGATCTTGCCGTCCAGTGGCATGGGCCGATCGCGGTAAAAAAGAGACTTTACCATCAGCAAACCGGTCTCCAGCATAATCTTCAGATCCAATCCGAAGTTGACATTCCTGATATAATAGGAGTCCCACCGATAGCGGCGGAGAATGCTTTCAAAGCTGGTGGCCGGCCCGCGATAGCCTCTTACCTGCGAGAGACCGGTGATGCCCGGACGGGCCATATTGCGAAAATTATAATTGGAAACCAGGTTGGCAAATTCCTGGGTGTCTTTCAGCATGTGGGGTCTGGGCCCTACAATGCTCATCTGACCCAGCAGGACATTTATGAATTGGGGGATCTCATCGAGACAGGTGTTTCGGAGGAACCAGCCGACACGGGTAACCCGCGGATCATTTTTAGAAGCGCGGTGAGTGTCGGCATAGTCGTTGACACACATGGTTCTGAATTTATAACACCAGAAAGTCTTGCCAAGAAATCCTACTCTTTTCTGCCGGAAGAAAACGGGGCCTTTGGAGTCCAGCCGGATGAGGAGAACTATCACCGGAAACAGCCAGGGGAAGATGAGCAAGATAACCGCCAGGGAGGTGAACACATCCATTAATCGTTTAAATATCAAATAGTTATAACGATCGCTCCAATATTCACGTACAAACTTCCAGTTTCCTTTTTCCAAGTTCTCCGGATAATAGACGGCCGATTCAACAATTGTGCTCTGCATGTTACTAAGGATTGGTTTTTGCTCAAACATTATGACGCTCTATTCGGCTAATATGCTATTGTTGTCGCTAGGATAAAATCCTTGAAAATTCACTCTTAATAATCGCGAATATCTTAATCTCCTTTTAGCAATAACGATGCCATGGAGAGCAAACAATCTTTTGGAACCAGGTAAGCTAAAGACATTAACAGATTAAGCTGATCTTCGGCTTTTGACAACGATCACTTTGAAAACGTTGCATTACTGCCGATAATTGTTGACATGGGTAGAGAACGGAAAAGTAGATGCCGACTGTAGGCAGGAATGCCCGGATACTCACAACGGATAGGCGGGGACGGTATACGTTAATATTTAGTTAAGTAAACGCTTCGGCTCGATCCACTCGCCTCCGATGTTGACGTCGGGTAGTTTTTCGATGACGATGAACTTACTGAATATATAAGTAAGGGTTTGGGTAGCTGTCCTGTGCACAATGCGCATATCCAGCCAGAAACCTGCATTGCGGACGTAAAAGGCATCCCATTGAAATCGCCGGAAGATCTTGTCGAAATTCTGCGCGGGTCCGCGATATCCTTTAACCTGTGCGAGACCGGTGATACCCGGTTTCATCAGGCTGCGAAATTTATACGCGTCCACTACCTGGGAGAAATTGGAACAGTCCTGGTACATGTGGGGCCGGGGGCCGACAACGCTCATATGACCCAGCAGGACATTCAGGAATTGGGGAATTTCGTCGAGGTTGGAGTGACGAAGGAAGCTCCCCATCCGGGTGATCCTGGGATCATTCTCCGTGGCCTGTTTGGTATTGGCTTCGGAGTTAATATACATGGTCCTGAATTTAAGGCAGGGGAAAGAACGGCCAAGGAAGCCCACGCGTTTTTGTACAAAAAAGGCAGGTCCTCTGGAGTCCAGTTTGATCAAAAGCCATAAAATAGGGAATAACCAGCTGAATATGAATACAATAACCAGTGAGGAAACAACGATGTCAAAAATCCTTTTGGCGGATAAGTAGTTATACCGGGTGTCGATGTATTTCCTTAGATTGATACTTTTTCCTTCAACTTCCTTCCTTTTTGCGACATCCTTTCGGCTGACTTTCGAGGTTGCTAACATAAGACCTTGGTTTGCGAGTTTAGAAATCCATGAAATCCAACCACTGAGCATTTCTACAGCACACGGCCAATTTCAAGACCTTTCCGGTAAATGGTTTAAATTAAAGATCCGACCTGCCTATCCAGAACACATTAACAATTTTACTAATCCCTCAACGGCATTAAAACCCTATAACTGATTTTTATACAACTTATTGCTTAGTAAAAAATTAAACCTTTTGTATGGATCACCAGGTCAAAAGTGGACTCAGCCACGGACTGATTTGGCGAGTTGACCAGGTAAAAGGTAAATTAAGTGACTTTCAATAAGATAATAAACTTCCTGCAAAGGAACTAAAATAATTGGTATAAAAAAAGTGCTGTTGGCAGGTAATTTTGAAATAGGTATTTACCCTTATCAAAATAACCGATGTTGATCCTCGACGATCGGGTCCGTATTCTTACTTTTGCACCTTCAATTAAAATCTATCAGCATGGCTTTCAAAGTTCTTATAACGGGTGGGGCGGGATTTATAGGGTCCAATATCTGCGAACAGTTATTAAAGATGGGCGACATCAGCCTTGTCCGGGTCATCGACAATCTGGAGACCGGATTCAGGAGCAATATCGAGTCGCTGATGCCGGATAGGCGATTTGAGTTCGTGGAGGACGATATCCGCGATTTTGATGCCTGCCGGAGGACGGTAGAGGGCATAGACATCGTCATGCACCAGGCAGCACTGGGCTCTGTGCCGAGATCCGTACAGAATCCGATCAGAACGAATGACTTCAATATAAACGGGACATTGAATATCTTTTTTGCCGCAAAAGAAGCCAGAGTCAAAAAGATGGTATTTGCCTCCTCTTCTTCTACCTATGGCAGCAATACGGACCTTCCCAAGTTGGAAGGTCAGATCGGAGATCCCTTGTCGCCGTATGCAGTCACAAAGCTTGTTAGCGAATTATACGCAAAAGTGTTTGCCAGTCTTTATGATTTTCGTTTTATAGGATTTCGTTATTTTAATGTATTCGGTCCCCGGCAAAGCCCAAGCGGTCAATATGCGGCAGTAATCCCTATTTTTTTCAAGGAGATGATGCTTGGAAGATCACCCGTGATCAATGGGAACGGGGAGCAAAGCAGGGATTTCACGTATATCCGGAATGTAGTCGATGCGAATATCGGCACGATCTTTAACGACAACCCGGAAAGTTGGAACAATATATATAATATAGCCTGCGGGTACAAAACCTCGCTTACTGGTCTTTATCATGCTATCGCGGAATTGGTGGGTTTTAAGGGCGAGCCGGTCTATGGTCCGGAAAGGACGGGTGATATCCGGGATAGCCTGGCCGATATATCCAAAGCGGTTCGTCTATTGAACTACCAGCCCCGTTATTCCATTCGGGAAGGCCTGGAGCAAGCCTATGCCTGGTACCAGGTGAACCGGGGCTTCCTGGAAGCATAAGGCATCGGAAGGATTTGTTTGGCAGAAGAGAGTCCGAAGTTAAATAGCTAATAAAGATTGGGGTAATTGGATTTATTTATAAATTGTGTCGAAACCCTTATACCAGTTAACCAAGCTTTATGAAGAAATTTTTAGCGGCTAACCTTCCTCTCAGGAATATCGATGTCCCGTTGCTGATCTTCCTCGTCCTTTTCCTTGATGTGAAATTCATCGTAAAAGTTTGTGCGATCCTTTTCATAGTGTTCTATGACAGGAATTTTAAATTTGGACTTTCCCGAAGGGCATCCAGGCTGCCTTTGTTTTATCTGCTGATCATTTTGCTGGAGTTTTTCAAGTATGTTTTTATTACGCGTGATTACCACTTAAATTATCTGCTCGCCTTCTGTATGGGAATCCTGCAATGGGGGTTTAGCCTGTTGGCGATCCATCATCTTAAACTGAGGGTCGACCGGGATCCGGCAAAAACACACGATACTGTGCGAGTCTTTTACCTGTTGAATTTCCTGGTATCTATTTTTTTCCTGTGTTTACTTGTATTTCATCCTGTTTCGCTGGT